>Ga0272446_1001926_pt1 | contig 29359 bp, 44 predicted proteins | sample YNPCB0061_FD_194587 | JGI IMG/M metagenome (GOLD analysis project Ga0272446, IMG submission 194587) | Hot spring microbial mat communities from Yellowstone National Park, WY, United States - YNP-CB-006-1 | ecosystem: Environmental > Aquatic > Thermal springs > Hot (42-90C) > Sediment | place...
GCTCCTGCTCGTCCCATAGCTGTCCATGGCTGTGGTATAATATCTGGTGGGGCTGGTAGCTCAGCGGTAGAGCAGCGGTCTTTTAAACCGACGGTCGTGGGTTCGATCCCCACCCGGCCCACCATAACACCCACTCGTTAAAACCCACGCACGCGAGGCATGCGCCGCGCCCAGCAGCGGCGCGCCAAGCCGCGTCGGGCGGAATGCGATGATTGTGTTTCGCCCGACCCACACCTCGCTCACAAACGCCCGCAATATCACCCGTCGTTCGCTATTGGTTGCTGCTTCGATCAGCGGCCGCACATCCGCCAGTAGCGCGCGGAGCATCCTGCTATCAGCCGCCGCCGGTTCCACCGCCGGTTCGGCCAGCAATACCGTCCGGCGACGTTCATATTCCGCGTCGCTCAACCCGCCATCAGCGTAGGCGCGCGCCAGCCGCCGCAGGGTGTCGGTCGGGTCGATCCGCTTGGCCGGCGCCGGGAGCTCGAGCTGCGCGGACGCCAGTGCAGACAGATCGGCGACATCGGCCAGAGCGATGATCCAGCGTATGGCGAGGTCTTCAACACTCTCCGCCCGGACGATGTTGCGCGTACACACCACTCCCGGCGTTCCCGTTTCCCGCCCGTTGCGGGTGGTGCTGCATTCATAGGTGCGGCGGTCGCCATCGCGCGCCTGGTGCCACATCGGCGCGCCGCAATCGGCGCACACGGCTAAGCCCGTCAGCAGCGGGTCGTGGCGTGGCGCGTGGCGCGTGGCGCGGCCCCGCCGCTGCCGGCGCACGGCCTGAATGCGCGCCCAGAGATCTGCGTCCCAGATCGCCGGGTGCTTGCCGGGAAACGTCTGGCCGGAACAAACGCTATACCCGGCATAAACCGGGTTATCCAGCATTTCATCAAGCTGGTAGCGGTTCAACCCCAGATGTGTGGCCAGCCGCGCGACGCTCCATTCGCCGGTAGCGTAGAGGTCGCCGGCCTGCCGTACGAGTGGCGCGTGGGCGTTTGGGACGCCAATGCCATCAACCCGATCATAGCCAAGCGGTACGGCGCCGACAATTCGCCCCTGCCGCGCTTCGTGCATGCGCACGTCGCGCATGCGGTTACTCAGCACCCGACTATACTCCGCCGCCAGCACGCCCGACAAAGCGCGCCCCAATGGCTCATTGCTTTCGGTTGCCGAACGCGCGGTGGCTTTGGCGCGCTCGAGTGTGCGCAAGATGTCGAAATAAACCGCTTCATCGCGCGCCAGCCGGTCATAGTTGTAAACCAACAAAATATCGTACGAACGCGCGTCGGCCAGCGCCTGGCGCATACTGGGCCGGTTGCTCAAATCGTCGCGGAAGGCGCTCGTATCGTCGTCGATATATTCGCCTGTCACCGCCCCCTGTATGCGTTCGGCGGCGTCTCGGCACATCGTGCGTTGCAGCTCGATGCTGATGCCGCGCTTCTGGTCGGCGTGTGAACGTCTCAGATAAAGACGAATGCGCAGCATAACCACTCCTACGCGGCGCGCTTCTGGCGTTCCGCCGCGATGCGCTGAGCAATGGCGATCAGGGTCTGGATGGCCGGCGCCAGGTCGCCGCGCTGACTGGGAGTGAGCGTGGCCGGCGGCCGTCTAAGTGTAGCACCATTCGGGTGCGTACACGGTTGGTCATTGTCGGGTTGATGACTCATTGCGCCGACCTCCGCTGATACACCCCCCGCGCGATGCGACTGAGCGCGCCGCTACGTACCAGGGTATGCAGAACGGTGCTGATGTAATCCTCGGTATATCCGGTGGATTGTGCAATATCGCGCCAATTGCGCGCCTGCCCGTCAGCCATCAGATCAAAAACAACCTTGGCCGCGTCCCGTTTTTTTGGCTGCTGCTGAACGGCTTCCAGCGCCGCCACGCGCCCTTCAAACAGTTTGTGCAGTTGAAAGTTCGCGGCCTGTAATGCCGCGATTATTTCGATTTTGTCAACCATGACGTTGACCAGGCGCTCGATCTCCGCCTGCTGGCGGCGTATCTGTTCGCCGAGCGCGCGGATCGTGTCGGCGTCGTTCTGGCGATGCGTCGCGGCGACGATCGATGCGGTAATAGTTTGCGGGTTCATAACGTTTCCTCGTTCATCAAGACAACATCTTCCCGCGTTAGATAGCCCTGACCTAGCGCGATGAGCGCCGTTGCCCGCGGCTCCACCCAGGCGCGCGCTGTCGGCAGTCCGTAGCTCGCGGCGTAGTAGCCGGCCACATACGGCACAAACCAGAGCGAGTGGTCAAACATCCATACGCGCTCCATCCTGACCTTGGCCTGAATGCGCAGGTGGCAACGCTGGCAAAGCGCCGCCAGATTATGCCACGCGCAATTGGCCTTATCACCGTCCAGATGGTGGACGGTCAGCGTGTAGCCGCTGGCCGGGTCGTGTGCGTGGCCGCAGCGAACGCAACGCCACGTAGCGGCGTCCTTGACCTGGCGGGCGATGGCCGGCCAATCGGCGGGATAATCGTTCATCGTCGTTTTTCCGGCAGCACTTTCACCCAGGCATAGCGCCCGCCGCCCAGCGACGCCCACACCCAGCCTTTGCCGGGCTTGCCAGGGCAGGGCGGTCGCGGCGGCGAATCATAGGTCAGTTTCATCGTGCCGCTCCAGGCGATAATCGCCGCTGTGGAACTGAACGATTACGCCGCCGGTCATCTGCACCAACCGCGAGTGCGTCGCCTCGCTAATCGTGCCGCGCGCCAGCAAATCATCCGGCGTCCAGTTCGACGTAATGATCGTCCAGCCGCGCTTGAGCCAACGCGGATCGAAAATCGCATACCAGGCGTTGCGCAAACTGGCCGGCGGGTTCTCCCGCTGGCCAAGGTCGTCGATAACGGTAAGCCAGGCGCGCTCGCCGGCGGCGTGGGTCATATCGCGCTTGGTCTCCAAATCGACGCTCCAGTAGCGGTCAATCCAGGCCATCTCGTTACAGAAATACACGCTGCGCGGATAGGCCGCCGCGACATGCGCGACCGCCGCCGCCAGGTGCGTTTTGCCGCGCCCGCGCCCCGGCGAGTAGAAATACAGACACGCGACCGCGCCGCGATGATAATCCGCGACCGGCAGCGGCAGCGCGGCCTCGATCCAGGCGCGCGCCTCGCCTGCCGGATTGTTCTCCGCCGGGTAGCGCCGCCAGTCAAACGTGTCGAACGTCAGATGGCGGATGTGACTGATATCGCTTGCGTGGCCAATGCGGGTTTCGGTCTGGTACGCGTCGGAGCGCCGGGCAAACGCCTCGTATTTCGCGATTTCAGCCAGATTACAGGCGCAGTCACTCAGAAGTTTCAGGCGGCGGCCTTTGTACTCCGATCGGCTCTCGCGCACCTCCACGATCTGGTAGCAGGTCGGGCACTGGAGCCGGGTTCCGACCGGCAGATGAGCGAACGGCCCCACCAGCGCGGTACTGGACTGCTGGTATTGGCTGAGTTGCGCGTCCAGCGACTCCGCCGCCGGCGCGAACGTTTGGCGATAGGTTTTCATTTCGTTCCTCGTACGCCGCGCGCCAGTTCGACTGAACGGCGCCGGGCTTGATGCGTTCGTTTTTGCCGTTGTTGAACGGGAAGACCCGCCGGCGGCAGTAGTCCGCCGTCCGCCGGATGCCGACCATCACCGCCTCCGGCGGGGCGCGCTGCTCCTGGGCCATCCGCCAGAGTTCGGCGCTCACCGTGATGACCTGCATCACATCGCCGCGCGTGCCGTACTGCAAATCCACCTGGCACGCATCGGCCAGCGCCTGGCGAATTTCAGGCGGCGTTGTATCGGGGGGTGCGTCGGCGCGCTTGCGCGCCGGACGCGGAGTAGCGGAGCGCTTGCGCGAACGCTGCGATCCCCCTGAATCCTGATCGTCATGAAGTACCTTATACACACGACCGTCAAGGGCAATATTCTGCCCTTCATCCGCCCTTGAAATGTCCTTGACGGGTTCCGCTTCTGTTTCAAGGGCAATATTCTGCCCTTCATCCGCCCTTGAAAGGTTTTTGACGGGATAGTTGTTGTACAGGATGCGCCACTCCAGCCAGTCATCAGCAAAGCGCGCCACGAAGCCGGCGCGCCCATGATCATCAATGGCGACAAAGAACGGCCCGGCGCGCAGCGCGGCCCACCAGGACTTGATCGTGCGGTACGGGCGCGCCAGTTCAGCGGCGGCATCGTCCAGATTGATCCGTACCGTCCCATCGCGTTCGACGCCGTCATACGCCCACAGCAGCATGGCAAGCGCCGCGCCAAGCCGCACGGCATCGGGCGACCACAGCGCGCCGGCGGGAATTGGCGGCATCCATCGGCCCATTGTGTTTACCCCTGTACTTCAGCCTGAATATGGCGCGCCAGCCGCCGCGCCAGCGTGGGCGAGACGCGTCCGCGCGCGGCCAGGAGCCACAGACGCATCATGCGCCAGTAGATGATGGCGACATAGCGCGCGCTCATTCCGCGTTCCCTGCCGCCCAGCGGCGCGCCTCCGCCGGGCTCCCGGCCGCCAGTACCGCCATCTGCCACAGGCAGCGCAGTGCATGCGCGCGGTCGCCGCTGCGATACGCATTGGTCGTCTGGTCGCAAAGATCCACCCACTGCGCCACGTCGGCGCGACCGGGCGTCCCATACCAGACCTGCCAGACCTGCCAGCGATCCGGCTCCGGCGCAACGGGCAGCGACCAGAGATGCAGCGCGACGAACGCGCCGACCAGGGCGACTCCCGCGACCACCGTCAACCACGTCCAGCGCGGCGCGTAGCTGCGCTGGCGGTCGCTGCGCAGATGCTCAAGCAGCAACGCAGAGCCAAGCGTGGCGAAGAACAGGCACAGATAGGTCAAATTGGCGATCATTCTTGTACCTTTCTTGTCGCGGTGGGCATTCCGGTGCGCGAGACTGCAAATAGCCCTTTAACAACCGAATACTTCTCAATCGCGCTGTTTCGTATCGAGATGCAGCGCCTTCCAGCGGTCAAACAAAACCATCACCTGATTGGGCATACTCCCCGCGCGGCGAGCATACGCCACGGCGTAGGCGATGCGCCGCGTGGGCGTCATCGCCAGCAGTCGCGCGCCACGCTGATGAAGCGGCTGCGCTAAAAAGAGATCCAGTTCATCGCTGTCCGGCAGCGTCCATTCGGTTTTGCGCATCGCTATGCCGCCTTTCTTGCTTTCGCACACCTGATGCACTCGCTGCTATTGATCGCCTGCGCGAACGAATCGCGCCCGCACGACGGACACGACCACTCGCCCGCCGTGATCGACGCCCGCGCGACCACGGTCGTTATCTCGTCGTCAATGAAGCTGCGTGGCGCACGCGGCTCCGGCTCGAACGGTAAAATCTCTTCCGGTTCCTCGACCGGCCTTGCCGTGTGTTTCCGCCGATGGCTGCCCAACCCCTGCGGCGACGCGAACGTCGCGCCGCAGTCGTCACAGGTAAACAGCCGTGGACCGGCGGAGGGCGCACTGGTGCGCAGTTTGGTGAATTCATCCTCCAGTGCCGCGATCTGTTCGTCCCGGCTGGCCGGCGCCGCCGCCGCGTTGCGGATCTCCTCCCGCGCCCGCGCCAGGTCGGTGCGCACGGCGTCGAGCTCGTCGCGCTGGCGGGTGATTACCGCCGCGCTGGCGCGCGCGGCGTCACGATAGTTGATCTTGGCGATCTTTTTCCAGCGGGCTGACCACTGACACCCCACACGCGCCCGCTGGCGAAAGTTCTCAGCCAGCGACTGCTCCAGTTGCCACTGCTCGGTAGCGCGCGCCAGTTCCGCCTCCAGCGCCGCGATCTTGTTCTGCGCGTCGATCAGGCGACACTCAGCGATCTGATGCTGTTCGATCAGCGCGTGCCAGTCAGCGCGCAGTATCTCCAGTTCGTGTTCGTAGTGGTCGCGCTCCATCCGGCAGAGCGCCAGGCGCAGCAAATGCGCGGCAGTCTCGCCCGGCGCAATGCCGCCCTGAAGATCAAGCGCGTTCACGGCGTACCTCAGCGCGTCAATTGATTCCATCATTGCTCTCCCGGCGCCGGCTGAGATGCCAGTGCCCGCATATCTCACAGCGGTATTCGCGGTATTCCTGGCCAAAATACGTTTCCAGCTTCTTCTTCCGCCGCCGGGCTTCCTTCCGGCTCAACTCCGCGACCTTCTTGGTGGAGCATTGCCGCTCGACCGATCCGAACCCGTTGCGGTGCATCGTGGTCATACGCACCTACCAATTCGTGTGTCGTTCTTCCGGTACGCGCGGGCCGTAAATGTCCTCGTCATCGGCCACCGGCGGCTCATCGCCGTTCGCGTACGGATCGTCATCGGGGTCCCAGTTCGCCATCTCCGTCCTCCAATACGATATGCAGCCACAGCGCCGCGGCCAATGCCAGCCAGCCGAACGGCGTCCAGCCGGTCAGGAAGAGCACGACGGCGCTGAGGAGTGCGATGTATTTCATAGCGTTATCCAGGCGCCGTCAGCGGCGCGCAACTGAACGATCGCCGCCCACAATCGCCGCGAGCGCAGTACGTGCTTGCGGTCACGAGCGGCGGCGCTGCTCGTGAAATATTCCTCCGTCCATTCGTCGGCGGCGGTTCGTCGCCAGCAGACGCGCCATTTCGCGGCGGCAATTCGCGCCTGCCGCGCCTGCTCGACGGACGCCGCAACGTCGCGCGCCATCTGGCCTGTCTCTAAATCAGACAACCCGACCATTTCGGCCAACTCGCCCAGGCCGGCGCCCTTTGGCGCTCGGTGAAAATTGACACTTCGCTTGGTCATCGTCCGTTCCCTTCCCTATCCCATCGGGGCGGCCATCCCGCCCCGTCGTCAGTCGTCGATTGGTGGTGCTGGTTCTGCTGCTGGGTTCGTTGCGAGTTTCACTGGTTTTGCGTTGGTTGTCGTTGATAGCAGCCCTGGCGCGTTGCGGCGCTGACTCGGCAATGGCCTATAGCCGGGGGACGGTGGTCGGGCTGGCCGTCATTCCCCTGCCCGTGTCACGTCCCTCCCTACAGCGCCGCGACAATCAGCACGTGGCAGCAGCGCCGCCCGTGCTGACCGGCGGGGCAGTCGCAGCCATCGATGCGCGTGTGATACACGCCGGTCGCGCCAGCAACCGCCCAGCCGTCGCCATCGACGAGCGGCAGGCCGTTGCGGTCGACCAGATCGATGGCCTTGCGGTACAGCGCGGCGGTACGCTCGTCCGCCGTGGCGGCGCGCTCACGCAGGGTGGCGACCACCGCGCCGGCGGCGGCGTCCTGCTCGGTCAGCGCGGCATTGAGCGCCGCGTAGTCAATCCAGGCGTCGGCGTTGTACACGCTGAACGCCGCGTCGGCCTCCTCGACCAACTCGGCGTCCATCAGTCGTTTACACTCGGCCTTCGCGGCGGCGGCGGGCATCCGCCCGCGCTGGTACGCGGCCCAAACCTTCGCCAGTTCCGGGGTGCAGCGCCAGCCGGAGAGCTGCGCGGGCAGCGGGATGAGTTCCAGCGGTTCACGCGTCTGGTATTCGGCCAGGTTCCAGCGGGCGGCGCGGGTGATGCTTGTCATTGCGGTGGCTCCCTTCGCAATAGTGCAATTACTTGCACTTATTATAGTGCAAGTAATTGCACGCGTCAAGCGGCTATTTCAGCTTGGCGCTGTTCGCTCAGGTCGCGATCAAGCGCATCATCCAGTTCAGGAACGCGCTTAATGACCGTCAATGGCGGCAAATAATCGCCGCGAAGGTAGTAGAACACCGATCTACGCGATACACCGAGCTTTACGGCGATTTCATCGGGAGTCGGCGCGATGTTGCGAAGTGCCTGGTCAAAGTTCGGATAGCGGCTCATGGCTCACCTCGAAGTGCAATTAACTGCACTAACAATACCACGAGCGAACGGACGTGTCAACGTAAAACCTGCACTATGCAATATGTTGCACCGATGATAGGATGAAAAGAGGGGGATGCCATGGAGGCGGCAATGTCGGGAGCCGAGGCTATACGTGCGTATATTGTTACGCTCCGTAAGGGGCGTGGCGTGACGCTGGATGCAATGGCCGATGCAATCAAAATGCCGCGTCGCACCTATATCGAATGGGAACAGGGGCGGACGCGCGATATTAAAACGCCGTTCGCCGTGCGCGCGGTTCAGTACTTGCATGGGTCATTGAGTGACCTGGCGCGCATTGACCAGCTTTCAGAGGAAGAGGCAGCCGATCTGGCGAATACCATTCTTTCCGGCGGCGATGATTCCCGCCGTGAAAGCGCGGTGGCACTTATTGATGAACTTCTGTCTGACCCGGAAAAGTATTGGGCGTTAATGGGGTATGGGCAGCGGCTTCTTGAGGAGCGTTCACAATCTGGTGACGCAAAGAAATAAGCACCCTTCGCCCACCCAGTTCCAACACCTTCCAGTACGCCACCGCCCCACCCGGCGCCAGCAGCACCGCAAATACCACGCGGGTCGCGAAGTCGCCAAAAATCAACACAATGATGGTCGCCACCAGCAGCACGAGCGCCAATCGATCGGGTCGCATAGTCGTTCTCATGAACACGCACGAATGTTTCACCATCATACCCTACGACGGGCGGTAGGGTCAAGGGGGCGGGGAACCGCAAAGGGGGATGGGGTATAATACGCGGAAAGGGAGGGGCTATGCAGACACCACACGAACGACAACCCGACGAGCCGGAAGCCACGTTTGGATTGCCCATCGACTGGCACATTCCCGACGCGCTGATTCCTCGCTATGCGACCAATATTGTGGTACAGCATACAGAGCACGAGTTTGTCATTTCGTTTTTCGAGATACCGCCGCCAATTTTGTTGGGGTCGCCGGATGAACAGGCCGCGCAGGCGCGGGGGCTCACATCGGTGCGCGCCGAATGCCTCGCGCGCATCGTCGTGTCGCCATCGCGGATGCCGGAGTTTCTTGACGTGCTTCAGGGCGTCTTTGCCGCCTGGCACGAGCGGTTTGGTCCGGGAGGAAGCCGTGAGTGAGACAACAATGCGATTGCCATTCGGCTGGGCGCGAACCAATGCAAAAGCAATTTTCATCGTGCGCCCCGGCAAAGTTTCGCGCGTTTCACTGCCGGAAGAGATCGCTGAGGCGGCGGATGAGCAGCGGTGGGATGCACTGTTTGCCGAGAGCGATCAGTATTTTGCGGCGATGGGGGCGCGCGTGCGCGCGGCGCGCGGCGCGCGGCGCGTTGAAGAACTCGATGAAGATCGGCTGTGATTTCGTATGCCACGCCCGCGTTTTGGGATGCGTATGCGCGCATTCCGCCGGCGATCCGCCGCGAAGCCAGGGTGGCGTATGGATTGTTTCGTCAAGACCCATTCCACCCAAGCCTTCATTTTAAGCGCGTTTCAACCAAATACCCCGTCTGGTCGGTGAGGATCGCCGAAGGATACCGCGCCATTGGGTGGCGTGAATCTGAAGACACTATCACCTGGGATTGGATAGGGACGCACACCGAGTACGAACGCCGGCTACGGCGCGGTTAAGGTAGCCCCCCGCCAGCTGGCCGTGCGGGTGAGGCGCTTGCAGCCGCCGGCGGGGCGCGGCCTCAATCGAGACCGGTTGCAGTATCGCATAGATGGTGCATGGTCGCAATTTTGTGCTACAATGAGCAGGTCATTGCGTACCTTTGCTGGCGCGCCGCCGTCGTGAGACGCCCGGCGCGTTTGCGTGTTCAAACCCGCAATGATTGCGGGTTTCGCTCGTCCGTGCTACACTGCGCCGGTCACGCTATCAGGGTTGCTAAATATAGCAGTTTGCCATTCTGATAGCCGCCGCGTCGGGCTGAGCGCCCGACGCGTTTTTTGTCATCATTTTGTGACACATCTTGTCACAAAACCGCAAATCCGTGCTATACTGGCCGCGTGAGGCGTTTGCAGCGTTTTGGCTGTGCAGACGCCTTTTGTGTGTGCGAGTTGCCGATGACCGAACCGTACAGTGATTTGCGATCCCCGCTGGCCGACGCGCAGGAGCGGCGCCGGTTGCAGCGCGAGCTCTTCATCGCGGAGTGGATCGACGCGGTGTTGGCGCTGTTTGCCGAGTACGACCTGATTCCCGCCGCTGACCGCAATGTGCAGCGCATGCTCATGCGCGAGCGTTTGCTGCGCGAGGCGCACCTGTATGTGCAGGCGCTGAACGATGTGGACCAGGCGCTGATCAACCGCGTCGTGGCAATCCTCAGCAGCGAGATCGTCACGCGCCAGATTGCGGATGAGGCGCTGGCGGCGCGGGTCGCGGAGCTCGAAGCGCGCCTGGCGGGCGCTGACGCATCGCGGGAGCGCGCGGAATGACGCCATCATTACCCAGTGACACGCCGATCTGGCTGATTGTAGCCGCGCTGATCGCCGGCTGGTTCAGCGCAAAGGTCTGGCCGCTAATCGCGGCCGCGATCGCGGCGCGCGCCGGCGCGACGACCGACATTTTGCGCGCGAAAGCCAAGGCGGAGCTGGCGAGGGTCGAACGCGAAACGGAAGCGCTCGAGCACCGCGCCGATGCGGAGCAAAAGATTGCCGATGCGCTTATTAAACTGAGTGAACTGGTGCAATCCAATGTCTTGGAGACGCGCCAGAACACGCAGGTGCTCACGTCGCTGTCTACCGCGTTTTCGGTGCAGATCGGCCAGATGCCGACGCTGCGCGATATGCAGCAAATGACCGAGCGGATCGGTGCGATTGAAGCGCATCTGGCGCTTAGTGACCCGATGCGTTTTGGCCGCCGCGACAGCGATACGCGCGTGTGGGCGAAACGGGAAGGAGAGCGCGAGTGACCGAAACGACCGCTATGCTGCTGATTATCCTTCAGTATCTGATTGCCCCCGGCGTCGCCGGCGCGCTGGCCTCGGCGCTGTTTCAGACGATACGCCGGCGCGCCGGCCTGAAAGCGTGGTGCGCACGGCACTACCAGCGGCCTGATGGCTTTGTGCTGTCATGGGCGCTATTTAGTCCGCGCGGTGCGCTCCTGTCGGCGCTGGCGCTGGCGGCGGCGATCTCCGGCATGGCGTCGGTCGCTGTCGCGGCGCTGAGCGGCGGTGATGTGCTGGCAGCGCTCGATACCGCGCTGGCGGCCGCGCTGAGCGCGATCTGGTCGCAAATTGCGTATCGCTTTGGGGTGAAGCAATCATGACCTTCCATGCCGCCATCCTTCACTGGCCGGATATCGCCGCGTTTCGCGCGCATCTGGCGCGCCACGATGCGCAGGCCTGCACGCGCTGGCCGCGGCCGCGCGGCGCGGCCACACACGTGCGCGGCATCGTGCTGCATCACACCTGGCGTCCGACCTGGGAACAGTGGCGCGGCGAACGCACGATGTGGGGCATTCATGGCTACTATGTCGGCCTCGGCTGGTCATCCGGGCCGCATCTGTTTCTCGCGCCCGATGGATTATGGCAGTTGACGCCGCTCAATCTGCCCGGCACGCACGCCGGGCGCTATAACGCCGACTATTACGGCCTGGAAGTCGTGGGCGACTACGACCGCGCGCCGTGGTTGCCGGCGACGCGCCAATGGGTCTACGACCTCATCGCGGCGCTGGAACAGTGGCGCGGCAGCGCGCTCGACATTCGCGGCCACCGCGAGTGCGGCAGTTTGAAGAGCTGCCCCGGCGCCGCGATTGACCTCGACCTGGTGCGCGCTGATGTCACGCGGTTGCGGGCAGTCCCGTAGCGTTTCCGCCATGGAGTTTCCGCTAGGAGGAAGGCAATGCTGACGCTCTTTGACCGCGAGGGTATCGCGCCCGAGCGCATTCTGGCGTGGCGGGCGTGTGGTACCACGACCGGGAGACGTATACCGATGCCGGCGCGACCACCCCGGCGGGCGCGGGCGACCTGGTGGCGCTCTGGCGACCGGTCGCGGGAACACTTAAACGCCCAGTGAATCGGGGCACCCCGTAGCGTTTGCGTTATGGAGTTTGCGTTATGGCCGCGCCGGTCGCGAAATCAGCGCATCAGAGCGAAGCGATTGACCGCCAGATCAACGATTGGGATCTGGCGGGGTTGACGAGCGTGGAAATCGCGGCGCGCCTGGCGGCGTTGGCCCCGCCGATTGTGATGACCGACCGCGCGGTACGGGCGCGCATCGCCCGGCTGAACCAGCGCGCGGTCATCGACCGCGAGGCGATGATCCAGCACGAGCTGCGCGTGCTTTCGTTCGCTGAGCGCAAAACCGTGGAAGCGCTCGACCAGGTGGACGCCGACGCGGTCGCGCCGGCCGTGACGGCGCTGCGCGGGGTGAGCGAGAGCCGGCGCAAGCTGCTGGGGCTGGACGCGCCGGCGAAGCAGGAAGTGACCGGCGCGGATGGCGGGCCGATCCGGATTATTGAGGCGCTGGCGCCGCCGAATGCGGAGGATGTCTGAGTGCGCGACCTGGTGGATGTCACGCCGGATGGCGCGCTGCGGCTGCATATGCACCGCGGCCAGTGGCGCGCCTGGCGCAGCGAGCGCCGGGTGGTGGCGGTGCTGGCCGGCACGCAGAGCGGCAAGACTTCGTGGGGGCCGCACTGGCTCTACCGCGAGATTCAGCGGCGCGGGCCGGGGGATTATATGGTGGTGACGCCAACCTTCCAACTGCTTGAGCTGAAGGCGCTGCCGGAGTTTCGGCGCGTCTTTGAAGATTACATGCGCCTGGGCGTGTATACCGGTTCGCCCACCCGCCGTTTCACCTTTTCGGTGACGGCGGCGCGGCGCACCTTTGGTGCGCCGCAATCCACTCCGACGCGGGTGTTGTTTGGTTATGCCGCCGAGCCGGAGAGCCTGGAGAGCGCCACCGCCAAGGCGGCCTGGCTGGACGAGGCCGGTCAGAAGCGCTTCAAGCTGGGCTCCTGGGAAGCCATTCAGCGGCGCTTGAGCATTCACCAGGGGCGGACGCTGATTACCACCACGCCCTATGACCTGGGCTGGCTGAAGCAGAAAATCTGGGATCGCTGGCGCGCGGGCGACTCTGAGATCGAGGTGATTCGCTTCGACAGCACCGAGAACCCGGCCTTCCCCCAGGCGGAGTTTGAGCGCGCCCGGCGCGACCTGCCGGCCTGGAAGTTCGACCTGTTCTACCGCGCGATCTTTACCCGCCCTGCCGGCCTGATTTACGACTGCTTCGATATGAATGCTCACGTCGTGCCGCGCTTCGCCATTCCGGCGCACTGGCCGCGCTTCCTGGGGCTGGACTTCGGCGGGGTGCATACGGCGGGGTTGTTCCTGGCGCGCGAGCCGGGGACGAACCGCCTCTACGCCTATCGCGAGTATCTGGCGGGCGGGCGCACCGCCAAAGAGCATGCGACGGCGCTGCGCGAGGGCGAACCAATGATCCCGACCTGCGTCGGCGGTTCGGCGTCGGAGGGGCAGTTTCGCGCGGAGTTTCGCGCCGCCGGCGTGCCGGTGCGCGAGCCGGCGGTGAGCGCGATTGAGATCGGCATTGACCGGTTGTATGGCCTGATCAAGCGCGGTGCGCTGCTGGTGTTCGATGATCTGGCGCGCCTGCTGGAAGAGCTGCAAACCTACAGCCGTGAGCTGGACGCTGCAGGCGAGCCGACCGAAGCGATTGAGGATCAGCACAGCTTTCATATGCTTGACGCGGCGCGCTATATCGCCGGCTGGCTCGAACAGCCGCGCGGCTCGCGCCAGTCGAATTATCTCGCGGGGGACGCATGAATGATGACGCCATCGCCCAGCGCCGCGCCGCGGCGCAACCCGACGCCGCGCAGGCGTCGGCGTTTCGCGCCTACGCGCGCGGCCGCCAGCGCGGCACGCTTACCAGCGGCCAGCAGCGTATTCTGCGCGGCCTGCTGGGCCACCTGTTCTGTGACAATGTCTGCCATATGGCGCTCAGCCGGGTCGCGGCGCGCGTGAGCCTGGCGCGGTTTACCATTGATGGCGACGACGCCGCGACGGCGGCGCTGGAAACCTGGCTGCGCGCCTGGTGGGTGCTGAATCAGTTTGAGCGGCTGAGCGCGGAGGTGCAGTATGCCGCGCTGCGCGACGGCAATCACGGCGTGGCGCTGGAGTGGCGCGATGGGCGGGTGGTCTGCACCCGCGAGCCCTGGTGGAATGGGACCCACGGGCTGTGGGTGGCCTATGACGACCTGGGCCGGCCCGAGTACGCGGTGAAAGAATGGGAGCGCAAGCGCACGGTCTGGTATCCTGACCGGATTGAGCGCTACCAGTTGAGCGGTGATGGCTGGCAGCCGCGCCGGCTGGATGGCGACGCGAGCTGGCCGGTTCCCTGGCGCGACGCGCGCGGCGCGCCGCTGGGACTGCCGGTGGTGCATATCGCGGCGTTCGACCGCCCGAATGACGGCGACGCGCCCGGCGATCCCTTGCCGTACTACGGGATGAGCCTGCTGGACGGCGGCGTGCTGGGGCTGCAAGACGAAATCAATGATGTGCAGCGCGATCTCTCGGCGGCGGCGCGCTTCGCCGGCTACCAGATGCTCTACGGCACCGGCATTCAGCCGGTGTATGACGAAGCCGGCAATGAGCAGCCGATTATCGTCGAGCCGGGGGCGTTCTTCCGCGACCCATCCGCCGACGCGCGGTTCGGCGCGCTGCCGGCGGGCAGCCTGGCGGAACTGGAACGCACCCTGACCGTGAAGCTCCAGGCGGTGAGCCGGATGACCGGCGTGCCGCAACATTTGATTGCCGGCGACTGGCCCAGCGGCGAGGCGCTGCTGCGCGCCGAACAACCGCTGGTGGATAAGGCGACGACGCTGGCCGGCGCGATTGGCCCGGCCTGGGCGAGTCTGGCGCATAAGGCGACGCGCCTGGCGAATGTGTTTGGCGGCGCGGGTCTGGATGAGACGCTGCTGATTAGCGCGGTGTTCGACCCGGTGGATCGGCGCGACCCGTTGACCCTGGCGCTGATTGCCGAAAAGCGCGCGCCGTTCGTCAGCCGGCGCGAAACGCTGCGCACCCTGGGGTATGCGCCGCGCGAGCAGGATCGCATTCTGGCAGAAATGGATGACGACCGCGCGCAAAGCGCCAGCCTGGGGCAGACCATGCTGGATAATTTCAATAGCGGCGTATGAGCGACACCGTTGTTTCACAACTGGATCGCGCCCTGGCCGCGGCGCGCGCGGCGCTGCTGCAACGTGACGCCGCGGCGCTGCGCCGGCTAATGGCGGCCTATGCCGGCGTGGAGGCGCGGGTGCAGGCGCGCGTGGCCGCGCTGACCGCCGACATTGACGCGGCGCGCGCGGCGGGCGAAACGGTGAAGCCCTCCTGGCTGATGGAGCGCGACCGCCTGACGACGCTGCGCCGCCAGATTATCGCCGAGTGGGCGCGCTATGCCGAGCAGGCGCGCGCGGTGATCACCGCCACGCAGCGCGCCGCACTCGATGCCGCAACCCGCGAGGCCGCCCAGTTGACCCAGGCCGCGCTTGACGATGCCGGGATGCGCGGCGCGGCGGATGTGGCGCGGCTGAATACGCGCGCGGTGGAAGAAGTGGTGGGCGTGCTGGCGGATGGCTCGCCGCTGGCGGAACTGCTGGCGCGCGTGGGCGCGCAGGCCGCCGCCGATGTGAGCGCGGCGCTGACTCACGCGGTGGCCACTGGGCGCAACCCGCGCCAGACCGCCAGAGATATTCGCGCGGCGCTGGGCGGCGGGTTGCATCGGGCGCTGCGCATCGCGCGCACCGAGCACCTGCGCGCCTACCGTAACGCCAGTCTGCAAACCTACCAGGCGAACGCCGACATTCTGCGCGGCTGGCAGTGGCGCGCGTCGCCCAGCCGGCGCACCTGCCCGGTCTGCCTGGCGATGGACGGGCGTGAGTTCGGCCTGAACGAACCGTTCGCGAGCCACATTTCGTGTAGGTGTACTCCCGTACCCCTATTAAAAGACCGTGCCTTGCCGCCGCGCGAAACCGGCGCGGCGTGGTTCGCCCGCCAGCCCGAAGCCGCGCAGCGCGCCATACTGGGGCCGGCCAAGTTCGATCTGTACCAGCGCGGGCGTATTACCCTGAACGACCTGGTGGGCGTGCGCGATGATCCGCGCTGGGGGCGAGCGGTGTACGAGCGCGGGGTGGGGGAGTTGGAGAGCAACCGCGACAAGCCAGCGGGCCGTCCAACCCAAGCCCCGCCCAAGCCGCCAGCGACAACCCCGGCGGCATCCGCGCGCGAACGTTTAGAGCATGTCGCGAAGCGTACGAAAGCGAAGCAGGCCGACCTGAAACAAGATATCGCGGCGTTGGTGCAAGAGCGCGATGAACTGGAGCGCACGAAATTCGTTGCGCCAACGCAAGCCGAGCGTACCGCCGCGCGCGTGAGGCTCAATGAGGTGAAGACGCGGCTGCAACGCGCGCGCGAACACTACGATAAGCTGGACGCCGAATACCCTGAACTGCTGCGCGAACAACTGTACACCCGCAACCCTGCCCGCGTGCAGGCGTTTATCACACAAGGGGTTCCCGACACGCAGCGCCCCGAGATTGAAAAGGCGATCCGCGCCTTTGAGCGCATGGTGGAACATAAAACGACGCAATTGACGGTTGAAACAACTGTCAATAACTCGTATTATGTAGTTGGGACAAATGCGTTTCGGTTAAGAAATACCGCCGATGCAGCCACTGTTATTCACGAGATGGGGCACTGGCTCGAAGATATCAACCCTACCGTGCGAGACGCGGCGCGAGCATTCCTGGATCGCCGCACGGCGGGCGAGAAAGATATCCCACTGTATCAATATAATCCGAAATACCTGAACGAGCCCAAGAAGGTGACGCGGCCGGATCAGTTTCGCGATTATTATGTCGGGCGGCAGTATCGCAATGCCGCCGGGGAATACACGGGAACCGAAGTGCTTTCAATGGGACTGGAATGGTTTTATTCTGACCCGCTTGGGTTTGCCCGTGACGACCCGGACATGTTCGATTTTATCTATACGATTGTGAGAATGCCATGACTCAAACTGTCATTCGTATAAAAGAGCGTTATGAAGCTACATTTCACTACGGCAAATGGGTTCCCGCCAAAAATTACCGATCTGTTGATGATCGGTATGATTGGGAGATTGAAAAATTAAACTATAATCTGCGCGAATCCCCTATCGCCCGGCATGATTACTGGACTGAACAAATAGCGGTTGAACGTGCAAAACAAATACTGCCTGAGCAAGTAGAGGTTTTGTCTCTTACAGAAGAGCCAGGCCCCGCGCCGGAAGGGGCGCTGGAATAGTCGCCGCGCCCCAGGGTTGACCCCTGAAACGCCCGCTCGCATATCTGTGCTATACTTGGCGCGACGGGCGACCGTCGCCAATGACCGAGAAATCTGCCGCCCGCGCCCGAACCCCGGACGCGGTCAACACCAGTAGCGGCGCTGGACGGAGTAACCAGCAACCACAATCATCATTGCCGCGGCGGGGATAGCCCGCGCGGACGCCGGATGTCAGATGCCCGGCTCGTGTCCCTCCCACGAAGGACACGAGCCGGGCGTTGTGTTGGAGGGTTTCTATGGTTCTTCGCTGGTTTTCGCGTACGCCGCTGCTGGCCGCCGAGGGCGGCGCGGGCGGCGCGAGCGCCGCTCCGACTGGCGGGGCGAGCGCCACGGGAGGCGACCCCGGTTCAAACGCCGCGATATCCGCCGCGCCAGGCGAGCAACCCGCGGCTCCGAGCGGGGAGACCAGTCGCGCCTTTACCCAGGCGGAACTGGATCGGATTGTGAAAGAGCGTTTGGCCGAAGAGCAGGCGCGCGCCGAGAAGCGCGCCGCCGCCGAGCGCAAGAAGGCCGAAGACGACGCGCTGGCCAAGAATGCCGAGTGGCAGAAATTGGCCGAGCAGCGCGCCGCCGAACTGGACCAGGCGCGCGTCCAGGCCGAGTCCGCCGCGCGCTATGCCGCCGCGCTGAACGCGCAGCTTGAGGCCGAGATCGCCGATTGGCCCGATGAGGTGAAGAGCCTCGACCCAGGCGCCGAGCGCCTCGACGAGCGCCTGACCTGGGTGGCGAAGTCACGCGCGCTGGCGGCGAAGCTGAAGAGCCTGCCCGCCGCGCCGCGCACCGAGGCCGGGCGCACGCCGCCCGCCGCGCCGGCGACCACGCCGGATCAGCCCGCGACGACGGCGCGCTACAAGTTTCAGCAGCCTGGCGATGTGTCGTGGTAACGGTGGTAACAACGTAAAGGAGCAGTCCTATGGCCGCGGTAACCCGCGTCAAAGCCCGCCCGGTCACGCCGGTCGGCTATGAGTTTAACGACACCGGCACGCTCACCGAAGCGGTGACCGCCGGCGACCTGTTGACCCTGGGGGCGTCGGGCTGGAGCAAGGCCGCCACCAGCGCCGTCAACGCCCACGGTATCGCGCTTCAGGATGGCTTTGCCGGGCAGACCAACTTCCCGGTCGGCATTCAGGGCGAGATGGACGGCTTTTCCGGCATGACGCCCGGCACGGCGCTCTACCCGTCGGGCGCGACCGCCGGCGGGCTGGACACCACCGCGACGACGTTCTACAGCGCGGCCACGACGCCGGCCGTCGCCGTGCCGGCGCAGCCGAATGTGCGCGCGGTAAGCGCCACCCGCATCCGGTTTAACTTCGTCTAAGACGATGCTCGAAAGGATCGACCGCCATGCCATTTGGCGTTCTGGATACCAACACGATTGACCTGCCGGCGAATATCGACGCGACCTATCTGCGCGGCCTGAGCACGCGCGCCGGTGTCGTCTGGGAGAACTTGCTGCGCGAGATTGACCGGCGGGTGGCGACGTTCAATAGCACGCTCGACCCGCTGGTGGCGGCGCTGATTACGCCGACCAGCGAAGCCTGGCAGGATGATAACGCCGCCGCTGCCTTCAGCGCGGCGGAAGATGATGAATACACTATGCCGCGGCCCCAACTGGTGGAGCGCGCCGGGCATATGTATGCCATCAAGGGCTGGAATGTCAGCCTTCAGTTTACCGAAGACGGCCTGGAAGGCATGAGCCAGACGCAGATCCTGAACAACATCGACAACGCGCTGCTGGGTCTGCGGATGAAACAGCGCGCGCGGACGCTGCACCGCCTGTTCAGCAATGCCGAAATCCGTGTCGCCAAGGGCACGACCGCGACCAGCCCCGGCTTTGCCGGCAGCGGTACGGGCAGTAATGTCTTCGTCGGCGCGAGCTACCCGAATGGCGACGCGCTGCCCGGAAGTTACACCCATTACTTCCGCGACACGACCGCTAATCGCGCGACGGCGATTAAGGCGGCGCGCAACCGGCTGAAAATGTGGCACGCCGGGCCGTTTGACCTGATCGCCAGTCAGGCGGAAGTGGATGCCATCAGCGGCCTGGCCGATTTCGTGTCGGCGGGCTCGGAGCTGATCCGCGCCGGCAGCGGCGTAAGTGAGGCGCAGATCGACGCCGCGCGCTTTGTCGGGGTGTACGACAAGGACATTCGAGTCTGGCAGCCAGTGACCGAGTTCACCACAGCGCATATCGCGATTGTGAAGAGCTATGGCGCGCTGAATGCCATGAACCCGCTGGTGTGGCGCTATGACGCCGCGATTGGGCGCGGCGCGTACGTGCGCTCGCGTTCGCTCTACCCGCTGGATCAGGCGATTGTGCGGCAGCGCTTTGATATCAGCGTGCGCGACCGTACCCAGGCTTGCCTGGTCTACCTGGCGGCCAGTGGCGATTACACCGCGCCGACCGTAACCGGAGCCTAAGCGATGGCCGCGACGTTTGACCCCGCGTTGCCTGCCGCGCTGGATCGCATGCGCCTGGCGCTGGGCGATACCAACACCGGCGCGGCCAAGCCGGCGGGCGCCGATCCGTTGCAATTGCCGGTGGATAACGCGATCTACACCGGCCTGCTGGCCTACCACGGCCAGGATGAGCGCGCGGCGACCGTCGCGCTGGCGGACGCGCTGATTGCGCGCTACAGCCAGGAGCCGACCAAAGCGGCGCTGGATGGACTGGAAAGCGCCGAATGGGCGGCGCGGCTGCGCGGCTGGGAAACCCTGGCCGCGCGGTTGCGCGCCGAGGTGAGCGCCGACCAGGCCCGCACGGCGCGAGCTGCGTCCGGCAGCGGCCTGACCGTGCTTACCCAGCGCGCATCCGGGTTGGGGCGCAACGAGTATCGCGCGGAGCGCCGCGATGACGGGGTGTGGTGATGTGGAGTGACGCGACCGCCAGCCGGCTGCGCGCGCTGGTCGCGCAATCGTGCGACCAGCAGATTACCTTGCGCCGCGGCGCGACCACGCTGGCGGCGCAAGCCGCGGCGCTGGCGCTGACGTTGCCGCGCGACCAGCGCGACCCGAGCAGCCAGGCGGCGCACGCATCCGTGCGGGTGATTGGCGCGCCGGAACTAAATATTCAGGCCGGCGACCGCTTTACCTGGAATGGCGCGCTGTGCGAAGTGACGCTGGTGCGGCCGGATCGCGCGATCGCAACGGTGGCCGACGCAAAGTTGGTGAGGTGAGCCATGGGCGTGCGCTGGACGAAACGACCAACCGACCTGGATATTGGCGGCTATGCCGCGCGACTGGCCGGGGCGGCGCATCGGGTGGCGCGCGTCTCGGCCTTCGCGATGGAGGCCGACGCCAAGCTCAACGCGCCCTGGCAGGATGATACCGGCGCGGCGCGCGCCGGGTTGACCGGCAGCGTTGAACCGGAAGCGCCGCAACCGGGCATGCGCCGGATTCGGATTGTGCTGGCGCATAGCGTGGAGTATGGCCAGTTCCTGGAGTTCAGCCGCGGCGGACGCAACGCTATTCTGTGGCCGACGATTGAGCGCGAGTTGCCGAACCTGGCGCGCGCGCTCCAGGATATTCCGCGATGAATGCTGCCGTGCTGACGCGCCTCCAGGCGGATAGCGCGCTGATGGCGCTGCTGAGCGGCGGGCTCTACGACGGCCAGACGGTCGGCGAGATCAGCCGCGTGACGACGCCGGCGGCGTTCGACGCCAATGGCGAACTCAAGCCCTGCGGCCTGCTGGCGCTGAGCAGCGAGGTGGCCGCCGGGCCGCTGCCTACCAGCAGCCGGCTGGGCGTGACGCTGTACTGGTATCAGCGCGCGGGCGCGGATGTGATTGACGCGGCGCGCCTGCGCGCCTATGCGCTGCTGCATCGCCAGCGCCTGACTCCGCCGAGCGGCGGGTCCTGGGAGCTGCGGTACGCCGATGATGTGCTGCGCCGGTTTGACGAGGTGCTGCGCGCGTCGCTGATTGTCAGTCGCTATGTGGTGATGGTGCGCCGTTAAAGGAGAAGACCGATGGCTATTTCCGGCAACGCCTTCCCATTTGGGTTGCGCGAAATCAAGATCAAAAGCCGTACCAGCGCCGATACGGCGGTGCTCGACGCCGCTCAGACACTCAAGTTCACCGAACGGGTCGTGTCGAATGAACTGAAGGGCAACGATCACGTGGTCGTCGCGTCGTCGTTCGTGGAAGCGGTGGAGTGGGAGCTTGGCGCGGGCGGCCTGTTGCTTGAGGCCTACGCGATTATGAGCGGGCGCACGCTGGCCGCCAGCGGCAGCAGCGCGAACGAAGTCAAAACCATGACCATTCGCGCCGGCGACAATTTCCCCTGGTTCACGCTCTATGGTAAGAGTCTGGGCGACGCCGGCGATGATGTGCATGTCAAGCTGTATAAATGTAAGCTGACCGGCGGCATCGACGGCAGCTATCAGGGGGATAACTTCTTCGTCTCCAGCCTGAAGGGCATCGCCGTCGAAGACGACGCCACGGTGACAAAGACCCTGACCGACATTGATGTGACGGACAATATCGCCACCGCCACCTGCGTCGCGCATGGCTACAGCGCCGGCCAGGAAGTGACGATCGCGGGTGCGGCGGCCAGCTACATCAATGGCGTCAAAACGATTATTACGGCGCCTACCGCCGATACCTTCACCTTCACCGCGATTGGCGCGAATGTCAGTAACAACACCGGCACAGCGAGCGCCGGCCATGGCGCGATTGCCGATATCGTGCGCAACGAAACCGCCGCCGTTTTGCCGTAGGAGCCGCTATGACCACCCTGACCGCCTGGCGCGCCGCGCGCACCCAGCAACTCACGCTCCCCAGCGGGTTGATCGTCACGGTGCGCAAAGTCGATCTGGCCGATCTGCTGGCGCGCGGCCGCATTCCCACGCCACTGGTGGATATGGTGATGGTGCAACTGGGTGCGGCGGAAACAACCCGCGTCACTCCCGAAGCCTTTGGCGACTATGTCGCAATGGTGAATACGGTGGTCGCGGCGGCGCTGATTGATCCGCCGCTGGCCGAGACGCCGGATGCCACGCATCTGACGATTGATGAACTGCCGTTGAGCGACCGGCTGGCAATCTGGAATTGGGCGCAGGCGGAGGGCGCCCAATTCGCCGCGTTTCCTGGCCAATCCAACGGAAACGCGTCTGCTGCATCATCTGGCGACGCTATACCGGCAACGCCCGGCGACGCTGCTGGCGATTGACGATCCCTGGCTGGCCTACCAGGTGGACCTGGCGACGGCGCTCGTGGCGACACGCGAGACCGCGGCGCAGAGCGCGGCGCATGCGCCGCCGGAACACTACGCGCGCCTGGGCCAGCGGGCGCGCCCGGTTGCATTGCCGCCCGATGGAATGTGGTGACCAATGAGCGATACCAGTGTCGGAACGGCGCATGGCGCGATAGACATCGACCTCTCCGGGCTGCACGCGGCGATAAAGCAGTCGCACGGCATTATGGGGCAGCTGGAGCAATCCATCAACCGCGCCGGCGCGGCCAGTGATAGCGCCGCGCGCCAGTTTGGCGGGATGGGCGAAATCCTGCGCGGCGTGGCGCAGGGCGCGGGCCAGATGCTGGCGCAGGCCATGGCCGATGTCGCGGGCAGCATTGCCGGCGTTGGTCGCACGATGATCGACAGCAACGCCGAGTTCGAGCGCTATGCGGTGCAGTTCGGCGTACTGCTGGGTTCGACCGAAGCCGCCCAGGAACGCCTGGACGAACTGGCCACGTTTGGCGCGACCACCCCTTTTGATCTCCCTGGCGTTGTGCGCGCCGACAAGATTTTACAGGCGTTCGGCCTGCATGTTGACGATGCGGTGCAGCGCTTCGGCAAGAGCGGAACCGATATCCGGCGCATCGCCGGCGATGTGGCCGCCGGAACCGGCGCGGAGTTTGAAGAGATTGCCACCTATATCGGCAAGTTTAGCGCCGGCGCGACCGGCGAGGCCATTGCGCGCTTTCAAGAGCTGGGCATTGTGACCAAGCAGCAACTGACCGAGATGGGATTGACCTTCGACAAAGGCGGCGCGCTGGTGATCAAAAGCCAGGCCGATCTGGATCGCGCCACCGGCATCTTGCTTGAGGCTATGCAGCAGAAGTACGGCGGCATGATGGAAGCCCAGTCGGCCACCTTTGAAGGCATGATGAGCAACCTCGAAGACTGGACGGGGCAGACGCTGCGCACGCTGGGCGCGCCGATCTTTGAGGTGCTCAAAACCCAGCTTGCCGATCTTCTGAAATGGCTGCCCAGCATTCAGCCCCAGATTGAGGCGGCGGCGCAACGCATGGCGGCCGCCCTGGGGGCGATCATTCCGCGCGTGGTCGCGCTTGTTCCGCGGCTCGTCGCGGCGGCGCGCGTGCTTACTGATATGGTGCGCGCGATCTCCGACGTAGCCGCCGGCTTTCGCGATAGCGGCATGGGTGATGTGGTCGCGAACCTCATCGACGGGTTCGCGCGGCTCGCCGAAGCAGCGCAAGACGCGGGCGCGCCGTTCGTCGCGGCCTGGGGCGAAGGCGGGCTGGCCGGCGTGCTGGCGCTGGTCAATCAGCGCTTCCCCTTCCTGCAAGAAACGCTCACCAATCTCCAGCAGGTCTTTCAGCCACTCATCGACGCCGTGCAACCGGTGGTGGACGGCTTTGGCGAAGGCGGGCTGGCCGGCGTGCTGGCGCTGGTCAATCAGCGCTTCCCCTTCCTGCAAGAAACGCTCACCAATCTCCAGCAGGTCTTTCAGCCACTCATCGACGCCGTGCAACCGGTGGTGGACGGCTTTGGCGAAGGCGGGCTGGCCGGCGGGTTCACGGCGCTGCGCGACAACATCCTGCCTATTCTGAGCGCGCTCAGCGATCTGCGCGTCAACCTGGCGGCGCTGGCGCTTGATAGTTTGGGCACGCTGGTGGAGCGTCTGGGCGACAATGCCGGCTTCGCTGATTTTCTGCGCAACCTGGGGTTGAGTAACGCACAGGTTGAGACGGTGAACCGCGTGCTGGAGAAAGCCGGGGAAATCTTCCACCAGGTGGGCGCGGCGGTGAAAGAGGTCGCCGACTGGTTTCAGCAGAAGCTTCAGCCGGCCGTGGTGAGCGCGGGCAGCGAATTCGCCACGATGCTGTTGCCCCATTTAGAAATGCTGGGGACCATTCTGGTCGAAGATGTTTTCCCGATCCTGAAAGATGTCGGCCAGTTCCTGATGGATAACCTGCCTGGCGCGATCAATGTCGTCGCACCGCTGCTCACCAGCCTGGTCGATGGCGGGTTGTCGGCGGTGGAACTGGCGCTGCGCGCGATTGGCGCGGCCTGGCGTGAGGTGCTGAAGCCGGCGTTCGAGGCGATTGGCGGCTGGTTGGAAGACCTGACCGGCGGCTGGGATAACCTGGCGCGCGGCGCGGGCGTGGTGCGTGATACCTTCGCCGATATCGCCCAGGGCATCCGTGATATGGCGAATACCAACCCGCTGGAAACCGTGCTGAAACTGCCGGGGATGCCGGGGTTTGGCCTGCCGGGGATGCCCAGCGCGCCGCCTGCCGACGATGCCCCCGCCGGGCGCTCCGGCGGGGGTTGGGGGGCGCTGCAGGGGCGGGCGAGCGGCGGGCCAATCCGTGCCGGCCAGCCGTATGTAGTAGGCGAACGCGGGCCGGAATTGATTATTCCCGCGACCAATGGCCAGGTGCTGCCCGCCGCGCAGGGCGCGGCCCTGACCGCGAGCGCTCTGCCGGGGTTGGCGGCGACGCGCGGCGCGCCGGCGCTGACCGTGCAGGTGGCAATCAATCACCCGGTGGTGGATAACGCCGAGCGCCTGAACCAGTTCGCGGCGCAAATCGCCGACGCAACCGGGCGCGCGGTGGCGGAACAGTGGTCGGCGGCGATGGATGGCGTGATTGTGAGCGGCGGCCCGGTATGAACTGGACATTCGACAGTTATGCGTTTACCTGGTTGCGACGCGACCGCAACAGCATGCCGGTGCAGCCGGCCTGGCGGCAAATGCCGGCGCTGGTCAAGCGTCCGCTGCTGGGGCTGCGGGACACCGATATCGCGCAGATCGGCTGGGAGTCGGCGGTGCTGGACGGGCCGATCTATGTCGCGGCGGTGGATCTGGCCGGCCTGATCGCGCGCAATGGCGCCGAGGGGAACCTTTCGGACGGCGCATCGACCTGGCGCGCGGTGCTGGAACTGGATGTGGCGACGCTGCGCCTGGACGCGGATGGCGCGACCGGGACGGCGACGTTTACCCGTACGACGAGCGATTGATTGGTACGCGATGCGTTCCCGCGTTTGTTAGCGTGGGCGCCATGGGCACGTTTGGGTTGGTGTTGACGGCGACCGACGCACTTGATCGGCAACTCTACCCGTTTGTGCGGGCGCAACGGTTTACCATGCTCAAAGTCGTGACCGGCTGGGGCATCGGTCGGCCATGGACGTTCGCGGATCGCGCGCGCGTCCTGGCCATGACGCCGCGCACCATCGTGCGAACCATAGCCGGTGATCCGTCATATCGCGCCGGCGCGTTTTTGTATCCTGAGCCGAAGCACGTTATTGCGGAGACGTGGCCGTGGTGCGAGATTCAGCCGCATATCGCGATTGAAATCGGCAACGAGCCGAATGTGACGCCGGGGTGGAATGACGATATGGCCTGGGCGTATCGGTATTGGTTGGAACAGCTCTTGCCGCAAATGCGCCACGTGTATCCTGACGCGTATCTGATTGCGCCCGGCCCGTCGTTTATGCACCCCGGCGCGGCGCGCTACCTGGAAATCTGCGCTGATGTGATGCGCGGTTTTGACGCCGTGGCGGTGCATGTCTACGGCTTTCATTCTTTGAATGAACCAGGGGTGCGTGATGTGCGGTGGGCGTATGATCGACTCTTTGACGCGCGAATGCCGCGCTGGATCACCGAGCTTGGTATTCGCGAGCCCGCGCGCGATGTGAACCGTTTGGCGCTGTACCGTGATTTTACCAACCAGCTCGCGCCGCCGTGGCTTGGCGCGTGCGTGTACCACTATGGCGCGGATAGGCAGATCAATCCTGAATACCACGTTGGGTGAACGATGATTGTGAGCGCCGCAACCCGGTACAAATCCTGGGAAATCTGGGTAACGATCGACGACAAGCGCTACCGTGCGGTGGGGTTGCCGTCGCGCTCGCTGGGGCTGAACCAGCAGCGCAGCGCCATCAGCATCGAACTGGAAGCAATGCCGCCGCTGAGCGTCGCCGGCAAGGCGCTCACAGTGGATATCGCCTGCAATGGCCGGCGGCGGCGCTTCTTTACCGGTTACGCCGCGCCGGATAGCATTGGCGCGAACCCCTACACCCGCACCCTGAACGGCGTGGATCTGCTCTACCGGCTCAATCGCACGCTGGATGACCCCAATGGCCTGATTTGGAGCAACATTTCCTGGTTGAGCGCGGTGGATGCGCTGCTCAACGCGGCGGGAATCTCCCCCAATGAGCGCGACTCCTCCTTCGACCCGGGCGCGACCTATGTGATCGCGCCCGTCGCACCTATCATCATTGAACCGCGCGATACGCTGGCCAGTGTGTTTCAGGAATTGCTGGCCTTTGCCGGCGCGGCGGCCTTCGTGCTTCCCAGCGGCAAATTGCGGATCGTGGACGCCGACCGCCGGCCGCAACAGTCGTCGAGCCTGAACTATTCGACCGTGGAAAGCGACAGCGGCGCGTACCGCTTTTTCAATGCCCGGCGGACCATCGGCCTGTTTGAGACGGCGGTCAACGCGGTGACCGCCGGCGGGCCGGCGCTGGGGCTGAGCGCGGCGCCGGAGGCGACCTATACCGTGGCCACGTTGGGCAAGGCGGCGCGCGTTACCTCGCGCTTTATCCAGACCGGCGCGCAGGCGATGGCGGTCGCCGAACGCGAATGCCGCCGCCGGGCGCGTAGCGAACGCACGGTCACGCTGGACGCGCCGCTCGACCCCGATGTATTGCCGGGCGTCTCGCTGCTCTTCCGCTGCCCGCAGGCCGATTACCCGATCTATACCCCGGCGTATGTGCTGGCCAGTCGCAGCAATGGCGCGAGTATGAGCCTGGAATTGTCGTTAGGGCCATCAACGGTTGATGGCTATAGCAGCGTGCTGCCGCCGCTGGTGGATTTTACCGCTAACATTGTGCGTGAAACCGTCGATGGCGTGGCGATTATTGATGTGATGCTCGACGGGTCAACCAGTGTGTCATTGAACGGCGCGGATATTCTTTCGTGGCAGTGGTCAACCGACGCCACGTTGTTCGCCACGACGCCGGCACAGGCGTCGAATAGCGGACTGCAAACGCAGGCGCGATGGGGCTATGTGGTCGCGGGGGGTGCGACCAGCATCAACATTACCCTCACGGTGAACGACGGCTACAAAACCAATAGCCTGACGCGCGCAATCGATCTTGCGCCTGATACGACGATCAGCACCAGGCAGGCGCTTCAGGTCGCTTTCGGCTCCGGTTGGCACGTCACCCCCGATGGCGGCGCGACATGGCGCACTGAGACGAGCCAGGGCGACGCGGTGGCCTGCGCGCCGTTTGGCGCGGGCGCGCCCAACATCTCATCGCCGGGTTCGGCGGCAACGTATGGCATTGTGGCGACGGGCGGAACCGGCGCGACGCGAATTCGCACCAGCCTGGATCTCCTGCAAAGCGTGGGCGTGTTGCAAGCGACGCTACCGGAGCAGATTACGATGCTGTAGCAAAACGAGCGCCAGCCGCAACGACTATGGGCGGTGGCCGGCCAGAAGGTGTATCGCTCCGTTGATGGCGGCGCGACATTCACTGAATGGGGGACGCCGCTGGCCGGCAGCAACCCAACCTGGGTGCAGGAAGATCCCTTCGTTGAAAACAGCGTCTTCGTGTTGGCCGGGCGCTATATGAAGCACAGCACCGCGCCGAGTGCGCCGGGAACGTCCTGGGCAATCTTGTTCACCGGGCCGGAAAATGCGGTTGCGCGCACGATGATACGCGGTAAATCTGGCGCGCTGACCTGGGTGGCGTTCACCGGCACATTCAGCGGATCGCCGCTCCAGCGGGTTGAAGGCAGCGTCCCGGCGATTTTCCCCGCGCTGTCGCCAGTTGTGAGCCAGATCAGGGCGCTGGCGCTCGATGACAGCGACACGCCGACGTTGTACGCCTGGGATAGTGAAGGCCGGTGTTTTGCTGTTGATGCCGAAGCCGGCGGGGTGGTGCAGCGCGTCAACGGCAATCTGGCGGCGGGCGAAACCGCGCAGCACGCGGTTCACGACCTGAATCAGCCGATTGTGTATCTGGCGACATTTGGCGCGAGCCAGGGCAGTGTCAAGAAATACCTGACCGTCATCGACCGCCTGCTGACCTTTCGCGCCGGCGCGAGCGGCCAGCAGGCGCATATGGTGGGGCTGGCGTCGAAGTTCACGCGGGTGAACGCGCGGATTGTCGCCGGGTCGTGGGGCGGAACCGGCGCGAACGCGCTCATGTATTACGACCCTGACTTAGGATGGGTAGGACGCGGCGCCGGCCTGCCAAGCGGGTGGTATTGGTATCGGGTGGTTGCCAATCCGTTTAATCCGGCGGAATGGGTGGCGTATGGTCAGCCATCTGTTGCAAGTAATCAGTGGCAAACATCACTGTCGGAGTTTGAAACGCCGATTGTCAATGATCGCTTGGAGGTCAACGGCCAGAGTCCGGTATGGCGCACCACTGATGCCGGCGCAACATGGTCGCAGGTGTGGATCACCATGCCCGCCGATCATGCGTCTCCGGCTCCGTATGCTGCCGATCTTACCCGGCATACGTTTTTGGATTTTAGTCCGGCGGCTGCCGGGCGGCTGATCATGGCATTTTTGTACCCGGTCGGCCCCAGCGCATACAACCAGAACATGCGCGTTGGTATTGTGGACGCGCCGATTGCCGCCGCAATGACCGCGACCGGCATGCCGCTTACTCCCGGCGCGACAACCAATGGCGCAAATGCCAAGATTTTCGGGTTTGCGGTAGGCGAGCGGGGCGATGTTGTTGTCTCGCTGTGGGCTTCGCATTGGCCGGCGATGATTGCGACAAAAGCGCAGGGTGAATCCGTTTGGGCGGCCACGGTGTCGGTGTCTGTTGGAAATATGAATGGGTTCCCCGACACGCTGGCACTATCGCGCGCGCTCGTATTGCCAACGTCATACACGCCTGATTATCGGGCGAATCCGTTTGGCGCGGGGGCGTGGCCGAGTCAAATTACCGGAACGCCTGGGTATGCGGCAAACCCCACGTTGATAGCGGCGCTGGCTGAT
>Ga0272446_1001927_pt1 | contig 29358 bp, 30 predicted proteins | sample YNPCB0061_FD_194587 | JGI IMG/M metagenome (GOLD analysis project Ga0272446, IMG submission 194587) | Hot spring microbial mat communities from Yellowstone National Park, WY, United States - YNP-CB-006-1 | ecosystem: Environmental > Aquatic > Thermal springs > Hot (42-90C) > Sediment | place...
AATTCCCCACCCCGGAGCCACCTATTTCGGCGCCAACAATTACCTGGCGGGACTCATGGGCGGGCGCTACCTGGGGCGTTGGGCCAAACAGCAATGGGCAGGCCAAGTCGACGAACTCCTTTTGCTGGAACTGCCCATGTCGGGCCCCATTCCGGCCGCTCGCCTCACGGGAACCCTGGTGGGAGTTCGCGAGCTGTTGCCGCACTTGCCCGACCATAGCGTGGTCCACCTGGACGGAAAAGGCCGCTTCGGACCCAGCCTCGAAGCTGTCCGCAAGCATATCCGGCACAGCCGCGCCAAGCGCGTGCTGGTAGGGGCTATCAACGATCCCAGCGCCATCGGCGCCTTGCGTGCCTTCGAGGAAGCCGGCCGCGCCGGCGGCTGCGCGGTGGTCGGCCAGAATGCCTCCGCCGAGGCTCGCATCGAACTCCGCCGCCCCGGCTCGCGGCTCATCGCATCAGTGGGCTACTTTCCGGAAAGTTACGGTCCGAAAATCATTGCCTTGGCGCTCGATATACTGGCCCACAGACCGGTTCCGCCCGCCGTGTTCACGCGCCATCAACTGGTGACCCGCGCCAACGTGGACCACCTCTACCCCAACGACGCCATGCTTCTGCCCAACGAGCTCGACGCCCTCCTGCTCCGCCAGAGCTGACACAATGCCGCTCAGCCCGCCGCTCAAGCGATGGCCGGCAGTTCGTAGCCTTTGCGCCGCGGCCGCGAAAGCTGCTTGTTGGCTTCTTCGTCGCCGATAAACTGCTCGGCCTTGGGATCCCAATTCAGCGGGCGCTGCAAGTCGCGGCAGATGTTCACCAGATGGCAGACGGTGTTGGAACGGTGCCCAATTTCCACGTCCGCATTGGGAAGCTTGCGCGACTTGATGCAGTCGAAGAAATTGCGCAAGTGGAAAACATTCTCCCCCGGCCCTTCCTTCGTGATTTCCGGCGCGCCCTTCTTGAGTTCCGGTGGATCGCAAACGAAGTCGCCTCGCAGAATCTGAATCCGCCCGTTCGTGCCTAGGAAAATCGCACCGAGCTGCTGGTGATCTTTGATGATTTCCTGCTCCAAGCAAACCCGGGTGCCGCCGGCGTATCGCAACGTCACCCTGCACCGCGGACCGGCTGTGTCAGGAATGATCTCCACCGGGCCGGTCAGAGAAGCGCCAAGCGCCGCTTGCACCTGATCCAGCGAGTGAGTACCCCATCCGCTGACGCCCCACGATTGCCCCCCGCCGTCATAATCCCACCAGCGCATCCAACCGCGGTGCAACAGCTTGTGGTACGGGCGCAGCTCCGTCTGGTTGCACCACTGATCCCAATCGAGCCCTTCCGGCATCGGCTCAGCCGGCTGCGGCTTCCACCTTTCGGGACCGATGAAGTTGCACACAATGACCTTCTCGATCTTGCCGATCTTGCCCTTCGCCACCAGGTTGCTGGCGTAGATATTGATCGGCATGGAGCGTTGTTGCGTTCCGGTCTGCAACACCCGCTTGTAGCGCCGCACCGCCTTCAGCAGAACCTGCCCTTCCTGGACGGTGAGCGTAAGCGGTTTCTCCCCATAGACGTCCAGCCCCGCCTGGAGCGCCTGCATCATGATGAGCACCCGCGCGTGCGTGGTGGTTTCCACGAACACGCAGGTGAGCTTTTCTTTCTCGAACATCCGGCGGTAGTCCGTGTATTTGGCCCACTTGTCCCCGTCGGGGTGGAGTTTCGCCGCTTCGGTCAGCCGCGGCGCCCAGCAGTCGGCGATCGCCCGGATGCGGTGCTCGCCGAAATCTTCGTGGCGGATCAGCCAACTGGCCCGTCCTCCCACGCCGATAAACCCAACGTCGATGCGGTCGTTGGCGCCTAACACCGTCGAGGGCGCCACATAGGGGAAGCCGATCGCTCCTACCGAAGCTGAAAGAAAGTTACGCCGCTTCATACTCGCTCCTTGTCAAACACCGCCGCCGGGCAGGCTGCTTCAGCGTCCTTCCAGCGGCCGGATCCTCATGTTCCTGATCCTTACTTCCATGCCCTCAAATGGCTTGCCCGCATGCACCTGCACGCCCACGCTTCCCGGACCCGGAAACGTCTTGTCATGCGCCTCGGCTACCTTTTTGCCGTTTTGCTCGATCACGATGTGGTCGCCCACCGCCCGGATCCTGAGCTTGTTCCATCCCTCCCGGTGGACCGTCGAGGGATCTCGGTTCTCCGCCAGGAACGCTTTGCCCATGCAGTACAGCGAGCCCGAAAGCACCCCGGGGTGGCTGGGCTGGTCGAGAAAATCCGCCTGATAGCCCGTCTTGGGGCCGCTCACCCGGAACCAGATGCCGCTGTTGCCCGGGAAGCGCATCATCCATTCGGCTTCCAACTCAAAATCCGCAAACTGCTGTTCGCTGAACAGATCCCCCGCCGCGCCGCCCGGACCTTGCCGCCCGATCAGCACCCCGTTTTCCACCTTCCAGTCGGCCTTTCCCTCCACCCGCCAGCCCTTCAGACTGTCAGGCTGAATCAGCGTGATCCACCCTCCCCGCTCCGCGCACGCCAACGGCAGCGCCGGCAACAATCCGGCGGCGACCGCGTTCCGCAACCAAGCCATGCCCGTCATGACAAGCCAGTATACACCCCTGCATCAGAGAATCCCGGGGTTCGCCAGGCGCGCGGACCGGATCAGCGCGTGATCCGGCTGCACTCGCAGAATTTCGTCGATGATGCGCCGCGTATCGCAGGGATCCTTGGCTTCCTCCAGCAGCTCGCGCAGCCGCTTCTCCATGCGGTTCCGCAAAGCCGAATGCGAGGAACGGTCGATGAGATTGTCGGTCTGATACCGGTCCTTTTGGTTATCGAACAGCGCCCACGGCCGCCCGTCCGCGAAACGAACGTAAGTGTGCGTCTTGGTGCGGACGCCGCGCCAGGGTTCGGTCCCCGCCAGCACCCAGGAGTTTCCCGCCGGCGTCATCTGCATTAACAACAGTGCGTCGCGCTCGCGTCCTCCCTCGCCCGTCGCCGCGCCGCTCAAATCCATGCCGTCCACCCGCGGGCATCCCACACCGGCCAGCGCCAGCAGCGTGGGCATCATGTCGATCGGCGCCAGCAGCGCATCCGTCACGCGCCCGCCGCGGATCCTTCGCGGATACCGGATGAGAAACGGAATCGAAATCGCCTCTTCAAACGGAACGGTCTTGTCCGCCAGTCCGTGCGAGCCCAGCATGTCGCCGTGATCGGACGTGAAGACAAAGATGGTGTCGTCGAGAATCCCTTCGCCGGCTAGCGTCTTCCGCAGTTCGCCGATCATGTCGTCCAGACACTCGATGGCCGCGTAATAGCCGGCGTAACACTTGCGAATGTGATTCTCGTCCGACCATTGCCGGCGCGCGTTGGCGCGGGCCTTCTCGCGCTCCGGCGGCAGTTTGGTTTTCGTGTTCGCCGCCAAGAACTCGAACGCCCCTCGGTTGCCCACATTCGGACGCAGCCGCATCTTGGCCGGATCGAAACGCCTCATATACTCGTCCGGGGCGATGTAGGGATTGTGGGGCGGCCCCCAGGACATAAACAGCGCGAACGGCCCTTGGCGCGCCTGCTCGCGGATGTACTGGCACGCCGCCCGCGTCTGATCCACCGCGTCGTAGCCTTCCCAGTAACGCGGCTGGTCCGAATCCCCGGCATAATAAAGCGACCGGAAATAGTTGTGCGTGCACTCCAGCGCCATCCAGAAATCGAACCCCAGCCGCCGCTCCTTGGGGGTGAAATTCTCGCGCCCGCGCCCGTCCAAATGCCACTTGCCGATGTAACCGGTCTGATATCCAGCCCGCTTCAGCGCTCCGGCGACGCTGGGCACGTTGGCGTTTAACCGGTGGTCGTTCACGGTCATCCCGTTCGCCATCGGATACAACCCCGTCATCAGCATGGCGCGGAACGGCGAGCACACCGGGAAGGTGCTCACCGCATTCGTGAACCGTACGCCTTCGCTTGCCAGCCGGTCGATGTGCGGCGTCCGGGGCGCCTCCGCCCCGTAACAACCCACTTCAAACGACCGCAACTGATCGGCGAAAACGAACAGGATGTTCGGCCTTCGACGCCCTGCGGCCGCGGCCGCGGCGCCCACAAACTCCCTTCGGGTAAGCATAACGGCTCCCTCAATCCAAATGGAACACTTCCGGAATCGGAGCCATCTGCTTGTCCGGCGCCCGCCCCTCCGGATCTTCGAAAAACTCTTTCATCTCTCTCTGCCAGCGCTCGTTCACCTCCCGGGAATTCATGCCCTCGATCGCTCTTTGAAAATCCGGCGTCTCAAAGTAGCCGATGAGCATCCCGTCCTCGCGCAGAAACAGCGAGTAGTTGTGCCAGCCCGTTTCCCGTAAGGCTTGGAGCATCTCCGGCCAAACCGCCTTGTGGCGCTCTTTGTATTCCTCCAGGCGGTCTTTCTTCACATGCAGGACGAAACAGATTCGCTGTAGGGCCATGTCCCAGAAGATACCAGATCGTGCAGGACCTATCACCGTTTCCCGGACGGCCCCGTAGCCGAAGCCGCCGGCTCCGCCGCCTCAGGCGCTTTCTTCGGACGAGCGTCCAATCGGGCGGCGATCAGCTCCGCTTTGGCCTTGAGAAACTTCGGCGTGCCCGGCTCAAGCCCCGTCTTTTGCGCCACCGCCTCGTCGGAAATCTCCAGCGCCGCAGGCAAATACTTCTGAAGGTAGTTCTTGATGCGGTCCTGCACCAGCCGCTGTTCGCTCCGCGCCAGCAAGAACAATAACAGTTCGCCCGGAGCTTGCGAAGCGGCCGCATACAACTGCGACGGCTTATGGAGTTTGGCGGACTTAAGCGCCGTCTCCAGCTTTCGGGCGCGCGATTCGATCGCCTGCCAGTTCTCCACTTCGGAGCGCTTCAGCGCTGCCGCCTTAATAAAAGCGGCCTTCTCTTTGGGGGTCAGCTTCTCGGTCAGGAAGTAAAGGAACAACCCTAGGTTTTCGGCGTGAAGATCCACGCCAAACGGGACGCACTGCCGCGCTTTGGCCAGCCGAGCCAGCCCGGCAAGGTTCAGCTTCGATCCCGTCAGCGCCGGCGAATATAGCTCCAGCAAACCTTCATCGGCCAGCGCGCGCACCACTTCGCCCGGATTCGGCTCCTCCGCCATCTGCCGCAATTCCCGGGCCAGCGCCCGCGCCGGAATCCTCGATTCCATCCCCGCTTCCCGCGCGTTGCGGTACTGCGACTGCGTCCGCTCGTCCACGGTGAACCCCAGCCGCGTCTTCAGCCGGATCAGCCGCAAAATGCGCGAAGGATCGTCATACAGCGTGTAGTTGCCCGGCGTCCGCATCTCCCGCCGCAACAGGTCCCCCAAACCATTCGTCGGATCGATCAGCAGCCCCCGCGATGCGCGATTCAGCGACAAAGCGATGGCGTTGATGGTGAAGTCCCGGCATAGCAGATCTTCGTGAATGGTTCCCGGCGAAATCTGCGGGCGCGACCCTGGTGAGGCGTACTTCTCTTTCCGCGCCATCGCAATCTCGCACGTCACCCCGCCAGGAAACACCAGCTCCGCCGAACCGCGCAGTTCGTCGACGGAAACCACTTGCCCTCCGGCCCGCTTGGCCACCTCTTTCGCCAGCTTCAGAGCCGGACCTTCCACCGTGAAGTCCAGATCGCGGATCGCAAACCCGCCCAGCATGTCCCGCATCGCGCCTCCGGTCAGGAACAACCCGACGTTGGCCTCCGACGCGGCGCTCTGCACCGCGTTGAGCACTCGAGCCTGATCCGATGTCAGGTGATTCTCGAGCATGAACATGTAATCGCTCATCGCTCTCGCTCGCTTCCCCGCAACGCCTTCACCGCGCCGGCTCCGCCTTGGCCCGCGGATGGTGTTCGTCCACCGTCTTTCGCAGCCTGGACTTCAATACATGCGTATAAATCTGCGTCGTCGATATGTCGGCATGCCCCAGCATCGTCTGCACGCTCCGCAAATCCGCCCCCCGTTCCAGCAGGTGCGTGGCGAAGCTGTGGCGCACCACATGGGGAGTCAGCTTGCGGAAAATCCCCGCGCGCTTGCCATGCTCCCGCAACAGCTTCCAAAATCCTTGCCGGGTCATCTTCCCGCCCCGCGCCGTCACGAATAGATGCCCGCTAGCCCGACCGCGAAGCAATGCCGGACGGCCGCTCGCCAGGTACTCCTCAATCGCCCGCAGGGCCTCCCGCCCCACCGGCGCCATCCGTTGCTTGCTTCCCTTCCCCGTAATGCGTATCACTCCGTATTCCGGGGCCAAGTCCGACATCTGCACCGCGCACAACTCCGACACCCGAAGCCCGGTGGCATACAACAACTGCAACATGGCCCTGTCTCGCAGCCCCGTCGGCTTCGACCCGTCCGGAGCCTCAAGAATTCGATTAATCTCCTCTTCTGTCAAATACTTAGGAAGATTCCGCCACTGCCGGGGAGCGGCCAGCAACGCCGTGGCGTCTTCAGCCACCCACCCCTCTCTAAGAAGAAAACCGTATAAGCCTCGCAGTGTCGTCAAATGCCGGGCAATCGAGCGCCCCGACAAGCCCGACTCATACAGCGAATCGATGTACTTCCGGACTCCCTCTACTTCAGGAATCTCGCCGTCCCCGGGTTCGAAGTACGACAAGAACTTGTCCAGATCGCGGGCATACGCCTCTAACGTATTGGCGGCTAAGCCCTTTTCCACACGGCAGTAGTCCAGATAACTGCGGACGCCCGCCCGAATCCCGCCTTCGCGGTGCACTGTGCCAATGATACAATATTCGCGAAATTGTTTGAAAGGGATGGCCGGCCCCAGGACGCCCCGTGAGCGCTTCCACCACCAAAAAGGTTATCGTTCAACGCTTCGACAAGGAAGCCTTGGCGGGCTTCGTCAGCCCCTTGGTCTACCTCACCCCTTCCGGCGTCGAACTGCTCACCGTCTCCGGCGCCATCGTCGAAGTCCCCTTCGAAGACATCAAAACCGTCTGCTTTGTCAGAGACTTCCATGCCGCCGACCTGACCCGCGAAAAACGCCTCTTCACCACCCGCCCCAAAACCGCAGGCCTCTGGGTCCGCATGAAATTCCGCGACGGAGACTGCATGGACGGCATCCTCGCCAATAACCTCTTGCTCCTCGAACCCCAGGGCTTCACCTTGGTTCCCCCCGACGCCTCCCTAAACAACCAGAAGGTCTTTGTCCCCCGCGCCGCGCTCACCGAAATTCAGGTCATGGGCGTCGTCGGCAGCCCGCTCCGCAAGCCCAAAAAACGCCCCCCTTCCGAGCAACAGCTCAAAATGTTCGAGTGAAAACCAGCCTCACGGATTACAATCCGCCCCCCGCCCCTCAGCCGCCCCATGAGCGGCGGGCGGCCCAGCCTCCGGTTTGGGCTCCGGCAACACCCACCGCGCTTCTTCGAAGCCCACGTATTTGAAGACCAGCAGCTCCCCGCTTTCCGTCTCCAGCAAATCCCCTACCTGTAGCGCCTGCTCGGTCTCTCGCAGCGCCATCCACACGCCATACGGCGAATTCCCTTCCACCGGCTCGCCCGCTTCATAATCCCGCGGCTTCACGTTCGTCACTCCCGACGTGTGAGGCTGCCAGCGGAACTGCTGCCGCGGGTGCTCTTTCATCCTGTGAATCCGGAACTTCGCCATATACGCATATTGTCGCTTAAAACAATTGTCGCGGGAAATGGTTTTTCGTTCCTCTCAAAATGGGGATGGCTGCGGGGAACGCCGTTTCCGGCGCTCGACTATACTGGAAGGGGTGCTACGGAAGGCTGAATTCTTTGGCGATCGCGATCTCGCCCTCATTTACATTGCCAAGAAGCTGAAAGAAGCTCTGGCGCTCGAAAAACTGCTCACCGGCGCCGGCTACGACTACCTCGTCGAAACCGACACCTACCGCGGCGGCTTCATCTTCCAAACCGCCCGCGTGGGCGCCTTCTTCTACGTCCTCCCTGAAGCCGAACAAGGCGCCCGCAACCTCATGGCGGCCAACGGCTTTCGCCCTTATAAGCCCCTGGCCGAGGAATCCCCGGCCCCCTGAAGCGTCACTCTACCTGAAAGGCCCGCACCGGCGCCTCGCGCACCGGCAGCCGGTGCCCGATCAGGCACATCTGGTCCAAGGCGAACAGCACCACCGATTCCATCTTCGCCTCCAGCGCCAGCCGCGCCTCTTTCTCCCACGCCGTCCGCGCGCCGCTCAACCCTACCAAATGGCTCCGGTTGCTCTCCACAAACCCCAGCTCCCGCCCGAACTCCAGGCTGCCCTTGCTCTTGGTCAGATTTCTTTCCAGCGTATACGTGAAACTTTCGGTCTTCAGATTCGCCAGCTTCGACGCCGTCCAATGCGCCGGCGGAAAGTTCATCGCCCGGTTGAAAGGCGTCTCATTGACGTCGGTCGGATACAGCACCTCAAACCGGCACCCGGGCGCCGAGGCGAGCACGTGCTCTATCACCGCGTCCGTAAACTCGCCGATCAAATCTCGCGCCAGCGCCGCCTCGTCCCCATACTCGGCAAGATCGGCAAACTGGTTCGGTACCGCTCGCATCGCCCTGCCATGCCGCTGCTCAAACCGCATCCGCGTATAGTCGTCCCACAACGGCATGCCCGAACCGTCGTATGGGAAATACCACCACTGCACCTCTCCGAACTGAAGATACGGCGCCACGCCCGCCTCGGCCATCAACATCGCCATCTCCCGGTACACTTCCTTCCAGTACGCCACGCTCGCCGGTGAAAAGTTCGTCTGAAGCGCCGGCGTGTTCAACCACACCGGATTCCCGCTCGGATACCGTTGCGCCATCCCTGCTTCCAGACTCCCGTCGCCGTGTTGCAGCTCCATGCTGAAAGCGCACACCACATCCAGCCCGTACCCTTTCAGCGCGCGAAAGAACGCCTGCGACCAGTCCCGCGCCGCCCGGTTGATGCGAACCGGCGCTGCCGTATCGGTGCACCATACTCCATCCACACCGCCCGCCAGCGTCGCCCCCGGCGTCACCACCCGAAAATCTCCCTCCGCCGGGCTCCCACTCACCGTCGTCAGATTTCCGTCCGCGCCCATGCTGCGGGAAATGATCCGCAACACGTTCCCCTCCGCTTCCGCCCGGATCCCGGTATAGCCGCTCTGGATCTGGATTTCAAAAGCCCTCGCGACCGTCTCCGCCGTGTCGCCCGCATGCACCAGATGCGTCAGCACCGTCCTTTCGGACTCCGGACGCCCCACTCTCCCCACCGCGATCTCCACCACCGCGTTCGGCGCCGGCGCCCCTTGGAATTCCACCGTCGCGCTCGCGTACGCATGCCCGCGGCGCTGCAACTCATAAAACCACATCGCTCCAACGTAATGATTCACCCGCCCCCCGAAACCAAGGCTCTGAATCATCCACGCCGTCCGCTCCGGAGCGATGGCTAGCGAATGGTCCGTGTCCCAGTCTGTGGCCAGCGCCAGCACCGGCTGCCGCCTCAGCGACGGCAGCTCCGGCGCCGGCTTGGCGATCTCCAGAAAGTCGAACCACACCGCGCTGCCGCTTTCGCCCATATGCCGCACTTCGACCCTGTGCTGCCCCGCCGGCACGCCACCCAGGGGGATTCGCACCAGCGTGTCCTCGCCCGCCCTCCGGCAATCGAAAACGCCCCGTTGCTGGCCACCCACGTACAACCCCGCCACGCCCCCGTCCGGCGTGATCCGCCCGCCCACATACAGGCTCGCCGCCTCCGCCGTCTCAATTTCAATCGTGACGCTCGATCCCGGCGTCGTCGACTTCCGAATGCTTCCCCCTGAGTAATTCCCCTCTTCCTCGCTCCATGTACCCGTATACGCCACCGCCGGTGAGTCATCCTCGATCCGGCGGCTTCCCGCCCCTGCCACCCGGTAGCCGCGCCCGGTTCCCGTCACCGTCCATCCGGAAACCCGCACGCGGAATTCCGACCGCACGAATTCCCCCGGCTGCCAGTCCGCCGCCCACGTCCACCGCATCTTCCGAACCGCTGCCGTTGGCACGCGCCGCCCTTCGATGTCCAGCAAATTCCCGAAGTCCAGCTCTACTTTCCATACCGTCGGCGACACTCCGCCCTCGAATCGCCGCCACCACGGACTCCACTGTTCCGTCTTCGCCCCGCTGGCGTACCCGTAAGCCCCGAACCGGTTCCCGTTGTGTCCCGTCCGGTTCTCCCCGGCGGCGCCTCCCCGGTAAGTCAGCCGGACCTGCGTCCCCTGCCGCACCGCGCTCACCTGTGCCGAAAAAGCGTTGATGCTGTCCACAATCGCCTGCGCCGCCGTCTCTAACGTATCGCTCGCGCCGATCAGATACGTATGATGTTCCCCCGGCCACGCCAGCCCCACATAATCCCCCGCCGTCGCCCAGCCGCCCAACTCAAATAACGCCGTCGCCGCCGCGTACTCGCCCTCCACCGGAACCGCATAATCGGCGATCCGCACGCGGTACAACTGCTCCTGCCCGTTCTCCTCCGCCCAGATCCGCAGATACGGCCAGTCCACCGTCGGATACAGACTGGAGTCCAAAGGAATGCAGTTCTCCCGCTGCTCTTGATAGCTCAGCCGCAACCCGCTCAGGTCCCCGTCCGGAAGATTGCGGAACAGCGGATGCTCGAATACGTTGTCCCGCGTCCACTCCACCACCACCCAGTCGAACTGCTGCCGCCAGGTCCCCGAAATCGTAAACCCCGACGGGCTCGCTTCGCTCATCGCCGCTATCGCCGACGGTCGCTCAAAGTAACACTGCAAATCGCGGTCCGGCCTGAGCTTCTCCAGCGTCTCCGCCATCCCGCCTCCTACAAACGCATCGTCACCGTCAGGTCCCGCCCCGGCGATGTCCCCGCGCCCGCCGGAACCGCCGCGATGCTGATGCTCGCTTCCGCGCCTTCATGCAACGGCGCTTTTCCAAACCCGCTCACGACGTTGGAAATCAGCGCCCCTTCCGGCACTGTCAGACTGCAATACTCCTGCCCGTCTACCCTTACCTTCACCACCACATCGCCGCCCACCGGCGCCCCCTGCACCGTTGCGAACATGTCTCGCACCGCCGTCCGCTCCCCCACGATTACCGGCGGAACCACGTCCTCTTCCACCGCCAGCCACCCCTCGGCTTGCCAAACCAGTTGCCCGCCCGACCCGGTGCGCAACCCCTCCTCCGCCGTCTGACAGTACGAGCGCTTCGCCGCCGGACTGTTGCCCTGCGAGTTGGTCACATACAGCTCCGCCGCCGCGATGCGCGCATTGGGAATCCGGATGATCGTCGAATAACTCCCCGACGCTGGACTCCCGAAGAAACTCCGTGGGAACGGCAGAATCTGCACCCGCTTCTCCAGCCGGTACACCGCCTCGCCCGCCGCATGCGCCGTGACCGTGCTGCCGTGCGAACCTCGGACCACGCGCATCCGCGCCGGCGCCACCTCTTCCACTACCGCCATCAGCTCGCCGCCCGCTTGCGCCAGGTCTCCCGCCCTCAGTGCGCCGCTGCTCGAAACCGTGACCGTGTCTGCTTCTTCATCCATCGCCTCCGCCAAACTCAGCGTCGTCGGCGAGTTCAACTCGTCCCAGTACCACAGCGTCAGCGTCGCCGAAGTCACGCTCCGCGTGTTCGTCAAGTCCTCAAATCCAATTCCTCCGACCTCGATGCACCCCTTCCCCGCCAGTCCGATTCCGAACGTGGGCTCGGGCGCCGTCTCGGCGTCCTGATCCTTCCCCGCCGCACCGCCGATTCGCCACCTCGTCACCGGCGACAGCGCCGCCTGGCACTCTTCCCCCAGTGCATTCGCCGACCTGCCCGTGACCTGAATCACGCAGCCGCTGCGGTTTGGAACCTCAAATTCCGCCTCTCCGCCCTGCGTCGACGCGCCCAGAATCCAGCTCGCCTCGGCCACCGTGAACCAGCTCGTCGCGTCCGGCGCTACATCCCAGGCGGGCGTCACCGTCAGCGTGTGCGCTCCGTTGTGCGCCACCGTCCGCTCCTGTCCCGCGCCCTTCCCCCGCGTGATTCGCACCAGCCGCCCCCGGTGCTCTTCTTCGATCATCTCCAGCATCGCGCTGCCAATCGAATCCGCCCCGTAGGAGTCGGCCTGTGTCTCCGGAACCGCCTCCAGCCGCCAGTAGAAGTTCGCATGGTCGTAATTCGGATCCGGCGGCCCCGCTGCTTGCGCCTCAAGCCCCGTATCCAAGAACTCCGCCGCCAAACTCAAACCGCCGGCGATCCTCAGCAGCCGCACCGGATCCCTCCCCCGGTACACCCGGAAGCCGGCGCTGCCCGCCGTGAAGCGCAGTTTCTTCAACCGCACCGCGCTGCTCCCGGCGCTCTCCGGAATCTGCGCCCGTACCAGAAACGACAGCCCGCTCTCGTTCCCTTCCGCGTCTACGGCGCTGATGGCGTAATAATAGGTTTCGCCCGCCCGCAGCGTTCCACCTCCGGCTATCACATCGGCGTCCAAGCTCACCACCGGCGTCCCCGCCGCCGATGGTCTCGGACGCGCCGGAGCGCTAAAAGACACCTTCAATAAAACCTTCGCGCCGCCATCGGCCTCATCCGCCGCCCGTTCTTCGACCCCGAACCTTGTCTCACCGTCTTCTCCCGTTTCCACTCCCACCAGCGGCCTTGGAATCCTGCCGTTAATCGACCCCCTGCCCCTGTCGTCCTCTTCGAGCGCCGGCGCCGCCGCATACCAGCCGTCGTCGTGAATCTGAGCCGTCAACGTCAGCGTCTGATAATTCAGTCCCGGCGCGATTCCCGTGATCCGGAATGGCTGCCGCTCCCACCCCTCTTTCGAATGCGTGACCGTAATCAGATCCCCCGGTTTCAGCCCGAATCCCTGAACCCCCGTCTCGAACTCGATATACAAGTTCCCGCGTACCGACTTGGCTAGCGCCGTCCCCATCACTTCCGCCGCTTGGTACGCGTTCGGCACGCCCAGCGCCGGAAACGCCGCCGTCATCTCTGCTCCGGTCAGCGCGATATCCTCGCGCGCCGCCATCGACAAGCTGTCCTGCCGGTACTCATTCAGTTCGTTCTGGAATTCCAGCGTCAGCCGGTTCGGGCAGTCCGCCGCGCTCCTCGACCAGATGCGAAGGCTCGAGGCTCCGTTTTCCCGCAGCAGAATCCCCGATGGCCCCCCGTTGCCCTCCCCAAACTCGTACGCCGGCCACCCGCCGTTCAGCGGCTCTTTTGCATTGCTGCCCGGACTCTTCACCGGCTGCTGGCTCGCCAGCGTCCCTTCCACGTTCAGTTGCAGCCGCCCTTCGGAGCTGTACGTCAGAAAGAACCCCGCCCCGTTGCGCACGCCGCGGATCAGGTCCGCCGCGCTCCGGCGCCGCTCCACCGCCAGGTTGCAGCGCCTCCGCTTCACGCCCACGCCCCCGCCGGGCGCCGCTGCCTCTTGATCGCAAAACGCCGCCGCCTTGGCGAAACTCGGCAGGTCGATCTCCTCCGTGTCCCACCCGCATCGGCGCAATAGATCCAGAATCACCCACGCCGGATTCGCGCTGAACGACTGCCCTACGTACTGCCCGCTTTCGTCCCACTGGTCCAGCTTGAGTCCCTCCAGCAACACCTGCACTTTCGGCAGGCTTCGTCCGTCCGATATCCGGTTCGGCAGCACCAGCGACAGCACCGCTACGCTCCCGTGCGGGTCCCCTACCGGCCTTCCCGCAGCATCGACAAAGTCCAGATTGAAAGCCCCCTGCCGCGCGCCGCTGCTCACCAAGTTGTACCAGCCCGTGGCCGTCATGTTCGCGCCCGCGCCGCCCGGCAAAATCTCGATGTCATTCGCCACCACCCGCAACACCCGGTGGATCTCTCCGGCGCCCAATAACAGCTCCAAATGCGTCAGGTTGCCGTCGTTTCTGGCAAACACAATCGGCGGGCTGCACCATGCCGTGCCATAAACCAGCGGAACCGCCTCCCCATACCGCGCCTCGTTCGCCAGCACCGCCGCCGGCCGGAAATTCCTCTCCCCGTATCCCCGCACCGCGTAGCTCGGCGGCACAAACTCACACCCGCCGAACCGCGCCGTCGGCCGCCCCGCGCTATCCTGCTCGAACATCCCCCGTTGCTGGCACGCCGCTCTGCTTCCATCGCAGGACGTAAACGCCGCGCCGCCGTTCAAATCGCCCACTCCGCCCTCGATGTCCGCCGAATAGCCGCACCGGTAATACCGCCCGTACCTGCCTTTGCCGCCTCCCGTGAGCGCAGCCTCCCGCTCCTCTCGCGTTGTCGGAAATAACCACGGACACCGCCGCTCCATCGTGATGTCCGGTAGCGGGGTCCGCTGCGGACTCAGCCGGTTCGTGAACCCCACCCGGCAGCTCTCCTCGGTAATCTCCTCGATCCCCCCGCCCGTCCCCTGAAACACCACTCGAGATTCGGAAACGGGGTTCCCGCCCCTCAAATCGACAAACGCAAACCGGACCGTCAGCGCCGATCCCTTGAACCCGTGCACCCTCTCAAGCTGCGAAATGTAGGAATCCGCATCCGCCAAAGTCAGCGATACGCGCGCCGCCGCGTCGATCCCCTCATTGGCGTAGGAGCGGAACTCAAATACGTTGTGCCGCAAAACCCGGGGCTCGTACTTGCCGCCCTCCAGCTCAACCGCGTGCGTGCTCCACCGCTCCAGGGTCCCGTCCGGGAACCTGCAATCAAACAGCAATAGCGGAGTCTCCGGAGTCTCCTGCTCTTTCCATTCGAAAACTGTTGGCATGGCGCCCCCTCTCCCCTTTCAACGGCTTTTACGGCTCGTATGCGGTAATATCGAACGCCAGCCGGTACTCATCCGGACCCTCGGCCACCACCTCCAGACGGTCCGAATCGAACCGTGCGCCAGGGTACACGCCTCCGTTCCCAGCCGTGGGCTTGTACCCGGACGGCGCAAACTGGCATTCAAGCTGCAACCCCGCAATTTCAATCTGCACCCCCGCCCCCAGCTCCACCGCCGCTGTTACGCCGTCTGCGCCCTCCCCAGCCGCCTTCCACACCCAAAACCTCCGCCAGGATGCCCCGGCCGCAAAACTCTGTCGCGATTCCGCTTCCCCGCCTCGCAACGACAGCGTGAATTCCGCGCTCTCCTGGGCTCGTGCGTACACGCTGAAGCAGTAGGGCAGCGCCGCCGGCGCCGCCAGCCGCTGCTCAATCTTTTGCTCTGCTGCGCCCGTATTCGCCAGCCTCGCCGCCGCTCCGGTCCCCGCCGGCCCTTGCCCCGCTACCTCCACCTCGAGCGCCGGATCCTTGAACCACACGTCCCGCGAAAGGTCCTCGCTGTGACGTAGCAGATTCGCCGTGGGGTCGACGAATGCAAACGGCTTCAACCTTCCCTCTCGGTCGGCGAAAAACCCTGCCAGCGCCTCGAGCTCCGCCTCCGTCAGCCCCGCAAACTCCAGCCGCCATTCCACCCGCCGCTCGCCCTGACGGCTCAGCTTGATCTCTGTTCCGTCCGGCCCTTCCGTCAGGATCGTGTAATGCCTTCGCAGCTTCGAAATGGGAAACTGCGCCACGGCGCCGCTTGCTAATACCGGCAGATGCGCCATCTCAGTCCAAGTTCTCCTTGATCACCAGCGTCAGAGCCTCCCGGCCTTCTCCATCGAGCGTCACCCGCAGCTCGTCGTGCTCGAAACTACAGCTCTCGTATCTCCGCCCGTCTATGGGGTCTGTGAACGCAAACTCGCCCCCGCGGCCGAGTTGCGCCCGGAAAAATTCCATCACCCGCGCCGCCTCCCATTCATCCAGCCGGTCCAGCCTCACCACCCATCGCCGCCCCGCAGCCCGCCGCAGCCGGAACCGCTGTTCGGCGCCCCCCAAAAACCGAAGCGTCCGAATCGAAAACTCCACCGTGCGCCGCAAGGGATACTGCGCTGCCGCTTCGCTCTTCAACCGGGGAAACTCGTTCATCCCTCATCCCTCCCGGATCAAATCCGCTACCGGATGTGACCGCAACAACGCCTCCCGCAACGCGCTCGCGATGGCTTCGCTGTGGTCCAGAAACGACCGCGAATCGATCGCCTGCACCTGCACCTGGATCGTCGCAGGTAAGCTCACCGGCGGCGCTTTCTCCGCCGCCCGCCCGGCCTCGCCCGCACGCGGCCCCGGCCCCGCGCCTAATACCGCCTCGTACCGTATCTCCGGCGGCGCAACGTAAGAAACCAGTGGCGGGGGCTCCGGTCGGGACCCGCCGAACAACTTCGCCAGCCCCGCGATCACCGGCGAAAGCGGCGAATATTTCACAATCGGCGAAAAGATGCTACCGGCCACGCTCTTGGCCGCGTTCCACGCTTCGCTCCCCCGTGCCGTCGTGTTCTGCTCCAGCGCCCTCGTGTTCGCCGCCAGCTCCCCTCTTTGCGCCTCCGCCGCAGCCCTCATCTGATCCAGCCCCGCCGTCAACTTCGACAGCTCTTCCACCAGCTCTCGCGCCTTGTCCCCGCCGCCCGCGCCAACCTCCGCCGCTTGACTTCTGTCGGCTTGCCCCGGCGCCCGAATCGTCACCTCCACGCTCGCCCCAGCGGGGCGCCCTCCCTGAAGCGCCGTCGGCTTGGGCCCCTCCCCGCCGAGCAGCCTCAAGATCTCTCGCAACAGCTCATCCGTCTCCACGTTCCATCTCCCGCCTTAGCTCCAGTTCCAGCACCTGAAACGCGTCCACCGTTCTGGCAGGCAGCCCCCGCCAGTCCTGGATCCCCCCCAGTTTCCAAGCCTGGAATTCCTCTAACAGCGCCAGGCTGTCGCCGGTGATGAACGTCTTGGGACACTCCCACACCGCATGCCCCCTCCGGCTCCACACCGGTGGCCCCTCTTTCCGCCTCTCCCTTCTCAACCACCCGCAATTCCGCCTCCGTTCCAGACCGGACTTCCGGCACGCGTCGCACTTCCAGCCGGCCTGGTTGCTCCGCTGAAAGTGGAAGGCGACCGCTAGTTTTTTCGCTCGTCCTCGCTCAGGAAGCATTCCCTCCGAATCGCTTCCAGAACCTCCCGCGCCAGTTCCTCCGGTCCCCGCTCCACAAGCGCCTCCGGCGTCGCCGGTTCTCCGTCGATTTGCAGCCCCTCTACTCCCTCCAGCCCCCATTCCAGATACACCCGGTCGATCTCGCCTGCCGTGATCGCCGCCTCTACCTGGCTGCGCACATCCTCGCCCGCCTGCGCGTATTCCAGCCGCTTGTCCAGCTCCCGGATTCGCCGCGCCAGCTCCAGCCTCCTGCCGAACGACATCCGCCGCACCCGGAACTTCACCCCGGGGATGCTTGCCGAATCCACCTCCCGCACGCTCTCGTATGAGCGCCGCTCATCCAAAGGCCACGTAGATTTCATCATCCACCGTCCCCTGCGCCCGGCTGCTGCTGAATTTCCACTCCAGCCTCCGCCCGCTGTCGTCGAACTCAGGCACCTCCGGAACCACGCTTTTCAAATACACCCCGCACAGTTGCCCGGCTTGCTGGCCCAGTTGCAGCATCACCGAAACCGGCGAATATTGCCTCGCCGCCTGATACAGCGCCTTGGTCGCCGCATCCGTCGCCGCGTACAAGCTGAAACTCACCGCAACCCGCCGAATCCCGGGGCTTGCTCCGCGCGGCGTCGTGGACCCAAACTCCCGGCTGCGCATCTCTATGTCGTTGTCCACTTCCACCTCGGCTTCGGTCACCGTGAAAAACTGCGCCGGTTCCGGCCCCATCCACGCTTGCCCCAAATTCCCCGGAATCACCGAGAAACTTGCCGCCTCTACCGCGGGCTCCTGCGGATACTGCTCCAGCCCTCCTTCTCCGCTCTCAAAACTCGAGCTGTCCAGAAGATCCGCCGCCGGACCGCTGAACTCGAACTCGTGAAAGTCCGCGTTCACCTTAATCCGTAGCCGGTCCACCATCGCCCCGCACAGCAGCCGCTGCACCGCAGCGCTCGGACCCCAATAGTCGTAAATGCTCACGCTCGGCAACTCCCGCCCCGGTCCGTACGTCACCGTCCCGCTGAGCGTCCCGCCCGCCGGCGAAACCGAAAACGGCGCCGCCAGTTGCACCGTCTGGGCGTCCAGGACCGCCGCCACGAACCGTATCTCTCCCCCCGCCGCCACCGCCTGCCCTGGCGTCAACCCGTGGGGACCGCTGAACTGAATCCGGCTCGCCGTCGATCCGCTTCCCGCTACACCGCCCGCCCAAAACTTCGGCGCTGCTCCCAATCCCGCCTGAAAAAACGGACCGTAGGCCGGCCCCGCCTGCCCGCCTGCCCACTCCGTCATGTACAGTTGAACCCCGTACTCCGTCCTCCGGCGATGTCCCGGCGCCAAGCCCATGAACGTCCGGCTGCCCGATTTGTCCCGCCGCTCGCGCTGTTCGCTCCGCTGCCGCGCCGTCAGCTTGATGCCCGGGAAACGGCTCGCCGCGCTCACCGCTCCCGCGCGCCCGAACTCCTCCTCCAGTGCCACGTAGTACCGGTTGTCGTACGACAACACGTATCCGCCCATCGTTCCTCTCCTCTTTTTCCCCTTTCGCCCTTCACACGCTGACGTCCAAATCGAACGTCGCCTTCACCGTCTGCACGATGTTCCGGCCGCCCGCCTTGGCCGGCAGGTGAACCAGTTCATATCCGCCGGCGTAGCTGAATCCTTCGCCCCAGTCCCCGCGGTTGTTCTCCAGAACCTCCGCCAAAGCGTCCGCCAGCAGCCGCGATTCCGCCTCCACTTCCTCCAGCCGCTCTCCCGAACACCGGATCTCCACTCCGATCCGTGCCGTGCCCGAAAACCGGCGGAATTTCTCGCGCAGCGCATTCACCACCCGCTCGCAGCTCACCTGCACGTAGGGATACTTCACCAGCCCGCGCTTCTCCACCAGCTCCAGACTCGCTGTCGTAGCCCGTATTTGTTCCACCCCCACGCTCGGCGCCTCCATGCCTTCCTCGGCTGCCATCCTTGCAATCGTCGGCCCCAGCGTCTCCTCCGAGCCCAGCACCTCCAGCGCCTTCCGCATCGCCATGCTGCTGATCCTGCTCATCCCCTACCCCCGCTTCAGCCGGCGCTCCTCGCGAATCCAGCGCTCCACGCTTTGACCCTCTCCAGGTCCGGCGAAACTCGTTACTCCCCCACCGTCCAGCCTCCACTCTTCCTCCAGCCCCAACGGATGAGGGTTGGCGCGCCGGACCTCATCCGGACCGTCGCCCACGTACACGTTCCATCCCGTCGCACCCTCCACCGCGGCTCTCATCCGGACCCGGAAAACCGTGCTCCCGTTGCTCTCCACCAAGACCGCCTCGCTCGGCGCGCTCTCCTGCTCCTTTCCGTTCACCCACGTCACGCGCACATACAACGGAGTTGTTGGTCCCGCGCCGCTTTCCCCTCTCACCTCAGGCGCCGCCGGCGCAGGCAACGGCGCCGCCACCACGCCGATGCCCCCTTCCATCGCCTTCCGCAACGCCTGCCGGTACAGCGTCTCATACGTCCGGTAGCGCTTCTCATAGCGCTCGTTCGCTTGCCCGCAAGCCGCGTCGCGAAACGCTAGCGCCAGCGTCAGCAGCGCGTGACACCGCCGCAGCGGAGCCGTCGCTACCACCTGCCGAAGACTCGCGCCCCAACCCTCTCCACCGTTCCGCCTCAGAAATCCCTCGATCTCCGAACCTAACTCCTCCCAGGCCAGCTTCAACTTCGCTCCCAGGTCCACCCCTGCCGACTTCGCCAAATCCAGGATCCCCGACTCGTGGTCGCTGAGATCCGTCAAATCCGACAGCCCTCCGTCGATGTAGAGCGCCATCTCGCCCCCCTTACGGCTTCTGCTTCTTCCGGAACGCCGCGGCTTCCTCCGGCCCCGCCAGCCGCGCCCTGCCTTCGGCAATCAAGCGCGCCGCCACCCGGCGCGAAACCTCCGTGTACACGTCCTTCTTCCCGCCGTCTTCGGTCGCCTCGCTCACCACTACCGGAAATTCCTCCGGAATCTTCGCTTCGATCTCCCGAATCTGCCGGTAATACTGCCGCAAGTCCATGCCTGCTCCTTTCCTCCTGTTTCCTTTACGGATCGCGCCGGCATCCCGCGCTTGCGCCTTCGCCCGGAATGCCGGCGCTCTCCGTCTCGTTCTTCGCCGCCCTGCTAACTCTTAACCTGCACGCCGAAGTTGTTCCGCAGCACGCCGCAGCCGTACAGCACGTCCACGGTGAACTGCTGCGCCAGCGTGTTCGGCTGATAGCTCATCACCACCCGCATGCCGAAGTTCCCCATCTCGGCGTACTCGGCGATCGCTCCCGTCCCCGGCAGGGGCTGCGGCAGTCGCCGCACCGCCAGCCCGATCGCATCTTTGGCGAAGGCCAGATTGTGCGTCGTCACCGGTGACGAACCCGTCTTCGGCACAAACTGCGACCGGAACACGTAAAAGTCCTTGATCTTCCCGATCGACCCGTCGATCAGCGTCCGCAACCCGGCTTCGCCCGCCGTCCGGTATTCGCTGAACCGCGGAATTTGCCGCAACTGCGAATACGCCGTCCCGTCCACCACCAGGTACTTCGCCGCGCTTGCCGGCACCTTGGCCTGAAACAGAGCCGTCTCCGCACGGTCCACCGTCTCCTCAGTCAGCGCCGATCCCGGGGTTCCCACCGGAGCATTCGCCGTGAACTGAGCCTGCAAGTTCAGCAGATCCGCCTCGATCTTCTCGGCCAAGGCCACCAGAGCCGGTTGCATGTACAGCTTCAGCAGATCCGGAACCGCCAGAATCTTCGTCACGTCCGGAATCTGAAACGTGGCCTCCGCGTGCGTGTTCAGCACGATCTGAGCGTTCCCCACGTTCGGGTTCTGCGTCTGCACCGTCCCGCCTTCGGCCAGATTGTTGGCCACCAGCGTCGGCGGAATCGGCACGTTCACCGTGTCCCCCGCCTGCGCCAGTGTCGGTTCGAAATCGCGATTCACCAGGTTCCCCATCACCAGGTTGCCCATGAGGGCCGGCAAGGCGTCAGCCGCCACCAGCTTCACGATCGCGTTCGCTAAGTTTGCCGATGTAATAACAGGCATACTCTTCTTTCGTCTTCTCCTTCCTCTTTTCCTTCGCCTCGATCACATTCCCCGCAGCGCCTGCGAAGCCACCCGTGCGATTTCTTCGCGCACTCGCTCGAGTTCCTCCGCCGGCATCCCCGGCTTGATCTTGTCGATGTCCACCGCCGCCGTCGGCTTCCCGCCCTTCGGCGCCGGCGCCACGCCGGACCCACCCGCCACTCGCGCGGGCAGTAATTCCGGATTCTCATTCACGAACCGGCTCAGGTACTCCTTCAGTCCCACTTCTCCCTGCTCCGTGTTCGCCACCAGGCGCCCGTCTTCCGCGCGCCGGATCTCGTCTTTTACGGCTTTGTACGCCAAATCCACTTTCACCACGCCCAGCCGTTGCAACTCCCCGCGGATCGCGTTGGCCCTCTCCAATTCCTCGGCCATCGCCCGGCTCCGCCGGTTCTCCTCCACCAGCTCCTGGACCGTCCGCTCCAGGCTCTCCCGTCTCCTCCGTTCCTCGGCCAGTTCCGCTTTGTGCGCCGGTTCCGTCTTGGCTTGCTCGGACCGGACAAATTCGGCTATCGCCTCCCGAATCAGTCCCTTCAAATCAAATCCGGCGGGCTCGCTCCCGCCGGCTTCCTCTCGTTTCTTCTCTTCCATCTCTCTCCTTTCTCCCCCGCTCGGGTTGCGCTCAGCCTCCCGAACGCCTCTATGGCTTCCTCTCGCCGTCCACCCACTGTTCGATCTCCCCGGCGATGCGATCCTTGATGTCTTGCCTCACATCGCACAGGTACTTCGAAGCCAGCCGCTTCAAGATCTGTTTCTTCAACGTCGGCGACTCGATACCCAGCTTCAGCAGCCGCTCGGCGTCGCTCAACTCGCTGCTGAACTCCCCGATGTCGAACTCGTCCATCCCCGCCACGCCGATCGTCAACCCGTCGCCCCGCGCCTCGTTGACCGCCCGCAACACCCTCCGGATGGCGTCCTTGACCCCATCCCCGTACGCCCGCAGAATCTCTTGCGTGATCGCGTAGTCGCGCTGCTTGCTTAAGCCCGATTGCGCCGCGCCCCCAGCCATCGGTCCGCCCGCTTGCGTCAGCAGATAGCAAACCCGGTAGATCTCGTCCTTCAGCCTCTCCAGATTCTCCGCCGCGATCTGGTATACCTTACCCTCCGGCTCCGTCCACCCAAATCGGTCCCCCTGGCCAAGCTGAATATAGTAGGATTCGCCCACCATCTGTTCCCATTCCCGGTCCGTGTATACCACCGGCATCGCGAACAGCCCCATCGTCAGCGCCCACGACAGAGCATTCGACTTGTTGAAATGCTCCAGTTGCAGCAGCGCCGCTTTGTTCATCAGCCACAGCCCCTCGGGAACCGTCATCTCCACCAGCGGCGTCCTTCCAAACTGCGCCATCGCGTGAGCTCCGCGGTCCAGCACTTCCTCCCGCTTCCCGTCGGAGCGGTACAAAACAAATTCCTCCCGGTCGTACCGCACCCAGTAGCCGTGCCGGTCCTCCTCCCCCAGTCCCGGCTCTTTCAGCCGGACCACCACCCATTCCAGGCTCCCCCGGCTGTTTCTCTCCCAGTTCACAATGTCCTCGGGCGTGTATCCCACCAGATACGCCCGCGAAAATCCCAGCGCGTCCTCTTCGGCCCGGCTCCCCGCCCAGCCTTTATGGCGGGGAAAATCGATCAACACGAAGCTCGAACCGTAGATCAGCGTCTCCGTGAAACGCTTGCGGAAAAAATCGCTCAGCGCCGTCCCTTTCAAGTCGCAGTCTTCGGTGAACTCCGCAAAGAAGTCCTTCGATCGTTGGTTCTCTCCCTCGAAGCTCAGAATCGGCTCCCGCCGGAAGAGCGTCGCCGCGTACCAGTCGATAATCGACCCGGCGTAGTTCTCATAAAACACCCGGTTGAGCCGCTCTTGATAAACGTCCCGCGGCTCACGCTGCCTGGGAATCAGATACTCCGCCGCATTCGCCCTCAGCTCTTCGCCGCCCGCGTACAAGTGGCGGTACATCCGCCACATGCGCTTCTTGGCCGCGTACTCGCGGTGCTCCCGCATGATCTCCGTCGCCATCCTCGCTTCCTTTCCCTCCCCCGCCTAGTGCAACGGCTTGCCGCGCTCCCCTGCCGTCAGCGGCTTGCCGAACTCCCGCCAGATCAGATACCCCAGCGCATCCGTCAGGTGAGTCCTCCGCGGATCCCGCTCCTTGTCCACCACCAGGCTTCCCGGCTTGTAGACCACTTCCTCGAAATCCTTCACCAGCTCCCGGCACCGCCGGTCAACGGTCAGCCTCGTCACTCCATCGGCGCCCTCCAGCAGCGCGTTCACCAGCCCGATCCGCTCCCGCACCCCCGGATTGCGCCGCAGCGTCCGGAACTCGGCGTTCCTGTATCCCCCGCGTACCAGACACTCCTTCAACATTCGGTAGTCGCTTTGCCCGGTGGTCTGCATCGCATGCCCCGATGCGTCCCCGTAGATCCTCAGCCCCGCATCGTGCTTCCGGTACCGGTTCCGAAATTCCGCGAACGCCTCCGCCGTCGTCGCCCGCTCCAGCACAATCTCATCCAGCACCCTTACGCTGTCCCCCTCCACCTGCGCCACCACCGAACACATTGGATCCACATTGAAATCCAGCGCCCAGCACAGCGGCAGGCGCCGGTCCATTTCCACCGTTCCCACATGCGCCGCACGCCGGAAACAGTGATACACTCGGTCGCCGCCGCTTTCCAAATATTCGCCCAGCACTTCTTGAGCATAGAACTTAGGGTCATAACTGCTCCGCAACCTCTCGTAATAATCCGGAATTTTTTCCAAAATGTGCCGGTTTTCATGCGGCTCCGCCAGCACCACCCCGTAGCCCTCTACCGGCTCGGCGATGAACCTCCGGTACACCCAGTCGAAGCCCTTCGGAGTCCACACCGCAAACCCGCACAGCCGCTGCGCCTTCGGGTCCCGCAACCGGCCCTCCAGCCGCAGCCACGACTCTTCCGGCGTGTAGGTCAGCTCATCCACCCCAAACCACGCCAGATTCGTGCCCCGCAGCCGCTCGAAGTCGTCGAGGGCTCGAAATACCACCCGCGATCCCGTTTCCTTGAAAATCAGCAAGTTCTCGGCTTTGTTCAGCTCGTACGGAATCGAATTCCGCGCCAGAATCTCCAAAAGCGTCCGCTGCGTCGCGTCCCGCAACATCGGATACGTGGGCGCGCCCAGCAACCCCATCCGCCCCGGATTCAAATAGCTCAGCTTCACCGCCTCCTGGCAAAGCGCTTGGCTCTTGCCCGAGCCGATCGGTCCGGAAAACCCCTTGAACCTCGTCGTGAGCTGGTGAAAACGGGCTTGCGATTTCAGCGGTTCATATGCGATTTTTACTTCTCGGATTCCGCTTTTTCGGGTTCCACCCATCGCACATGAATCTCCTTCGGTTCATCGGCTTCTAAATCCTTCTGCAATTGCAGCAGCCGGATGTAGTCCCCGACGCTCACCTTCGCCTCTTTCGATTCCTCCGCCAGCTTCTTCCCCAGCGTTCGGATCAACCGCGATATCAGCCGCCTCTGTTTGCTGCGCACCGGGCGCGCGCCGCTCTCCGCCTCGCGCCTCTTCTTCGCCGTTTCAGATTCCGCCATCGTCAGTCTCAAGGGGCGCCCAACCACCATCCCCAGTTCCACACTACCAGCGAGCTGCCGGGCAGACCCCCGCTGCAAACGCTAATATGCTGAAATGTAAGGGGATTTGAAACGGAAAAAGTGGTTAACGCACGCTTCGGCCGGCTTACCGCGGCGCGACCTTAAGCTCGTTGACCACTTGCTTGACGCCCTTGATCTTTTTCACCAGCCGCTCGGCTTTTTTCCGGTACTTGTCTTTTTCCACCGTCCCCCGGATGCGCACCACCCCGTCCTTTACGGTCACTTCAAACGCCGCGCCCCGCACGTCCGGATCGTTCGCCAGCCGCCTCCTCACCTGGTCGAAAAGCTGATCGTCGGCCGGCGTCCCTTGCATCGCAAAAGTCATCGTAGCCGCCAGCACCGCTGCTCCGAGCCGCTTCAACATTTCTGCCTCCCGCCTCTCACTCGCCTGGCATGGTATGCCAGTCCAACTCGCGCAGAACCTCCGGATTCTCCCGCCACTTCGGTCTTACCTTCACGAACAGCTCCAGAAACACCTTCTTGCCGAAAAACCGCTCCATCTCCTCGCGCGCCGCTGTGCCGATCTTCTTGAGCATCTGACCCTTCGATCCAATGATAATGCCTTTCTGCCCTTCCCGCTCCACCAGGATCGTCGCCGCGATCCGCAGCAGGTTCCCCAGCTCCTCCCACCGGTCCACCCACACCGCCGTGGCGTGCGGCACCTCCTGCCGGGTTTCCTTCAGCACCTGCTCGCGAATCAACTCCGCCGCAAGAAACCGCTCCGGCTGATCCGTCAGGTAATCCTCCGGGTACAGCGGCTCCCCCTCCGGCAGCCGCTCGATGATCGCCTCCTTCAGCCGGTCTAGTCCCGCCCCCGTCACCGCCGACACCGGCAAATAATCGGCGAACTCCCGCACTTCCTTATACTTAGCGATCAGCGGCAACACCTCCTCCGCCTTTTTCAACAGGTCCACCTTGGTCAGCACCAGCAGCGCCGGCGTCCGGCTGTGCTCCAGCACCCCCAGCGCCTCCCGGTCCGCCTCCGTGAACGGCAGCGTCGAATCCGCCAGAAACAAAACCAGATCGCGCCCATCCAGCGCCGCCCGCACGGTTTGCATCATCTTGCGGTTCAGAAGCGTGTCGGAACGGTGAATTCCCGGCGTGTCCACGAACACAATCTGCGCGTTTTCAAGCGTCAGCACGCCTTGAATGGCCGTCCGGGTGGTTTGCGGCTTGTCCGCCACGATCGCCAGTTTGGTTCCCACCAGCGCGTTCAGCAGGGTCGACTTGCCTGCGTTCGGCCGGCCTAAAATCGTCACAAATCCCGCCTTATTTGCCATAATTTGTTGCTTCTGTGCGCGAAAGTTTCACTTTTTCCACCCGCCGTTCGCTCCCCGCCATTACTTCAATCCGGATCCCATCGCGCTCGACAACCTCCCCTGGTTTGGGCACCCGCCCCAGCCATTCGGCCGCCAGTCCCCCCACCGTCGTCGACTCGGTCCCTTCCCCGGGGCGGAAACCCATCAGCTCCGCCAGATGGTCCAGATCGTAACTGCCCGACACCACAATGGAACCATCGGCTTCCCGGGTGACGTCGCTGCCCGGCTCGTGCTCGTCCCGGATTTCTCCGAAAACCTCCTCGACCAGATCCTCCATGGTGGCGATCCCCGCCGTATTGCCGTACTCATCCACCACCACCGCCATGTGCGCTCCGCTGGCCTGCATCTCTTTCAGTAGCTCGCTCACCCGCTTGGTCTCCGGCACCGGTTTCAGGCTTCTCACCAGTTCCGCCACCGTGCGCTTCTCCCTTTCTTCCTCGTCCAATTCGAACATATCCCGCACGTGCACGAAGCCGATGATGTTGTCGATGGTCCCTTCATACACGGGAATCCGCGAGTACTGTTCATGGATCACCAGTTGCCGCAGTTCTTCGAGGCTTTTCCCCTTTTCGATGGCCACGATGTTGGGCCGCGGCGTCATCACTTCCCGCACGCGTTTGTCGCCGAACTCGACCACCGACTGGATCAGCTTGCGGTCATCCTCTTCGATCAACCCCTCCTCTTCGCCCGCCGAAATCAGGGCCTCGATGTGGTCGGCTTGCGTGGTCTCCTCCTGGCGCCCGTTCTCGTGTTCGGACAGCTCGGCCACCGAATTCAGAAAATTCAGCAGCGCCGTGAGCGGGCGCACGCCGAGGGCCATGGCTCGCGCCAGCGGCACAGCCGCCGCCAGCCATCCTCCGCTGGTACGGCGGTAAATCAAGTGTGGAACCAGGTAGGTGACCGTGACCATCAGGAATGAGGTCAGGACCAGGGCTTCCAGGAGTCCGCGCCAGCCGCGCTCACCCAGCATGGCGGCGCCCGCCACCATCACCGCCAGCGCCACAACGGATAAGTGCTTGATTAAAGAGAACGCCAGCGCTCCTTGTTCGCCTTTCAATCCGATCCGCTCTTCCACGGATTCTTTGAACAGCGCCAGCGCGCGGGTCTCCCGGGTGCGCAGCCGCAGCGATTCCAAATACAGAATCTGAATCAACGTGCTGAATCCGGCCGCCGCCGCCAGCAGGCACCCGGCTGCCACCAGCGCCCAGATCATTGGCGCGACCTCTCAATCAATCCTGCCGTCAGGCCCAGCTTCTTTCGCCAGCGCCTTTCGGCGCGCCGCATCTGGCCCGAATCCCGTTCGTGGTCCATGCCCAGCAAGTGCAGCGCGCCGTGCAGCATCAGAATGGCGATTTCCTGATTCAACTCGTGCCCATAGCGCAACGCCTGTTCCCGCGCCCGGGCGACGGAAATCGCCACGTCTCCCAGCCGCCCGCCGCCGGTCTCGGCCGGAAACGACAACACGTCGGTGGCGTAGTCTTTGCCCAGGAATTGCCGGTTCAGGCGGCGCATCTCCCGGTCGTCGGTGAGCAGCACCGTGAATGCGCGTCCGCCGGTGACGTCGCGGGTGATGCGATCGAGGGCGCTGCGCGCGGCGCGCCGGTCCACATCCCGCGGGCAGCGCAAGGTCAGCAGCTCGCTACAGTCGCCGTCGGACATCTGGGCCTCAGGCCTTTTCGCGAGCCGCCACAGGAGCCGGGGACTCCTCGACCAATGACAGCGAAAGTTGCCGGCCGATGCCGTGCATTTCGTTGTAGCGCTCGTAGGCTTTCACGATGCGCTGCACCAGGCTGTGCCGCACCACGTCCCGGTCGTCGAAGAAAATCTGCGCGATCCCTTCCACGCCCCGGAGCACCTCCAGTGCATCCGTCAACCCGCTGCGCTTGCCGGGCGGCAGGTCGATTTGGGTCAGATCCCCAGTCACCACCATTTTGGAATTGAACCCCTGTCTGGTCAGCAGCATCTTCATCTGCTCCGGGGTGGAGTTCTGCGCCTCGTCGAGGATGACGAAGCTGTCGTTCAGCGTCCGCCCGCGCATGAAGGCGATGGGCGCCACTTCGATGATGTTCCGCTCCAGGAAGCGCTCCACCTTTTCCATCTCGATCATGTCGTACAAGGCGTCGTACAGGGGGCGCAAATACGGGTCTACCTTCTGCTGAAGCGTGCCCGGCAAAAAGCCCAGCCGCTCGCCCGCCTCCACCGCCGGACGGGTCAGGATGATGCGGCTTACCCGCTTGTTTAACAGGGCCGAAACTCCCATGGCCACCGCCAGGTAGGTCTTGCCCGTGCCCGCCGGTCCGACGCCGAACACCAAGTCCGTCCGCTCGATGGCTTCCACGTAGCGGCGCTGGTTGACGGTCTTGGGAGCGACGACCTTCTTGCCGAAATTGCGCTGTTTGCCGCTCGCCACCAGCCCCCGGAGGGTCACCTGGGGATCTTCCGTGACCACCCGCAAGAAGCTGTTCAAATCGCCGTTGGTGAACTGGTGCCCTTCGCGCGTGAGCGCCGAGTAGTCCTCCAGGATGCTCGCCGCGCGAATGACGTTCTCTTCGGCGCCCTCGATTTCGAGCGAGTCCTCCACCAGACGAATCTGGACCGACAGCCCGTCTTCAAGCAAACGAATATTCTCGTCTCGCGTTCCGAACAGGCATTCGATCCCGCGGCTGATCTGTACGCTAACGGTCATGCAATGCGGTCGCGCAAAACCTTCCAGGCGGGACTCGATGCGGGTTCTCTGTGAGCCGTCCGCGGGCGCGGAGCACCTCGTAACATCCTGCTCTCAGTCTAGCAGAACCGCAGCGCGGCGCAACCCCCGAAATCGCGGCTTTGGGCCTCCCTGCGCCGCTATTTCGCATCCCTCCAGTTATCCCCGCTGCCGGTTTCGGCCACCAGCGGAACCTTCAGCCGATAGACGCCCTCCATGCGGCTCTTCACCAGCTTCGCGACTTCGGGCAGTTCCTCGGGCGGACACTCCAACACCAGTTCGTCATGAACCTGTAACAACATCTGGGAGCGGAAGCCTCCGGCCCGCAAGTCGGCGTCGATGCGGATCATGGCCAGCTTGATCAGATCCGCGGCGGTCCCCTGCAAGGGCGTGTTCACCGCCGTTCGCTCTGCGAATCCGCGAGCGTTCGGATTGCTCGAGTTGATGTCCGGGATGGGCCGCAGCCGCCCGAATTCGGTGCGCACGATTCCGGTGCGGCGGACCTCGGCGATGGTGCGGTCAATGAACTTTTTCACGCCCTCGTAACGCTCGAAATAGCTTTTGATGTAGGATTCGGCCTCCGCCCGGTCGATGCCCAACTGTTGCGCCAGCCCGAAGGCGGTTTGCCCATAGACGATGCCGAAATTCACCGCCTTGGCGTTGCGCCGCATCTCCGGGGTCACCATCAGCGGAGGCACGCCGAACACCTCCGCCGCCGTGCGCGTATGAATGTCTTCGCCAT
>Ga0272446_1001928_pt1 | contig 29357 bp, 24 predicted proteins | sample YNPCB0061_FD_194587 | JGI IMG/M metagenome (GOLD analysis project Ga0272446, IMG submission 194587) | Hot spring microbial mat communities from Yellowstone National Park, WY, United States - YNP-CB-006-1 | ecosystem: Environmental > Aquatic > Thermal springs > Hot (42-90C) > Sediment | place...
AAGCACGCTCGCGGCGACACGAGGAACGAAGCGCACGAGATCAAAGAGGGGGGACGCTTTCTTTTGGCGTCCTGCGTTATCAGCGGGAGTAAATGACAATGCAGACAGCAAAGACGGCAGAGGCGGAGGCGGGCAACGGCGCACGCGGTAGCAGTTCCGCAGAGGGCGGGGCGAATGCTGTTGAGGGGCGTGGCCAGAAAGTTCGTGCCATGCTCAGGGCTCAGCTCGGTGACGAGATCTATTCGAGCTGGTTCAAGACCCTTGAATTCGAAAGCTTTGACGGCCGGGTGGTCAAGGTCTCCGTGCCTGTGAAGTTCGTGCGCAACTGGATACAGGAGCACTATGCGGACCACATGCTGCGCTGCGCGCGCGTGGAGTTTGCCACGGCCGAGCGCGTCGAGGTCCTTTGGCGCCAGCCAGGTGCGGCCATTCAGCGTCCTGGCGAGCAGCAACCTGCGGAGGGGCCACATCACGCAGCGGCCACCGCCAGCGCAACGGTGGCGCCGCAGGCGGAAGCGCCCCGGCCGGTCGCATTTCGCGCTGCCATTCCGCCGGCGCAGCGCACATCGGCCGCCGGTCTTGAAGGCTCACCGCTCGATCCCCGCTATACCTTCGACAGCTTTGTCGTCGGTGCCGCGAACCGCATGGCGCATGCGGGTGCGACGCAGGTTGCGGAGACCGTGCTGACGGATGCGCCGGGCTATAATCCGCTCTATATCCATTCCGCCGTTGGGCTTGGCAAAAGCCATTTGCTGCAGGCTATCGCCTGGGAGGTCAAACGCCGCGCCCCGACCGCGCAGGTGCTTTATCTCACGGCTGAACGCTTCCGTTACCAGTTCGTCGAGGCACTCAGATCCTCCGATCCGCTGGCATTCAAGGAGCGTTTTCGCAATATCCAAATGCTGCTGATCGATGATCTCGAATTTCTGCAGGGCGAGCGGACCGAGCAAGAGTTTGATCACATCATCAATGCGCTGCTCGATGGCGGCAAGCAGGTTGTCGTGGCCTCGGCACGGGCACCCAACCACATCGAGCGGCTGAATGAGCGTATGCGCTCGCGTTTGCAGCGCGGTCTCGTGACGGAGCTTTTGCCGCTCGATCACGAGCTGCGGCTCAAGGTGCTCGAAAAGCGGCTCGCCGAGAAGCGGGCGGCCGACCCTTCCTTCATGCTGTCGCGTGACGTCGTCGAGCTGCTGGCAGCGCGCCTGACCGAAAATGGCCGCGAGCTCGAGGGTGCGATCACACGCCTCTACGCCACGTGGCAATACATGCGCACACCGATCACGCTCGACATCGCCGAGTCGACGATCCGCGATCTCGTGCAGAACCTCGAGCCGCGGCGTATCAAGATCGAGGACATCCTGCGCATCATCTCACGCCACTACGGTGTTTCGAAGCACGATCTCCTTTCGCAGCGGCGGCACCGCTCCGTCGTCTGGCCGCGCCAGATCGGGATGTATCTTGCCAAGCACCTGACGGCCAGATCGCTGCCGGAGATCGGACGGCGTTTCGGCGGGCGCGACCACACAACCGTGTTGCACGCGATCCGCAAGATCGAGGGCGAGATCACCAAGAATCCGCATCTCGGAGACGAGCTTGAGGAGCTCAAGCGGCTCCTCAATCACTGACCGCAGCGACCCCTGTTGCGGCCTGATACGACGCAAGGCCGGCCTTTTGGCCCTCCTGGGGGCCGGTCTTGCTGTCTCGTCGTGCGTGGAATGCCGCCGCGGCGGAATTCCCCGGATGGCTGCTACATCTCAGCTTGAAATATGGGCTCTCTTCGGCTCTGATCCGGGTCCGCGAGCGATTCCGGCTTGGGCGCCCGCGGGGCCAACCACTCTCTCGCGCGTGACCGCCACGGCGGGCCTCGGGCCGCCTCCCGCACGCGCTCTCCGATAAACAGGGCTTGGGGATAGATATGCGTCTCGAGATTGAACGTGGGGAACTCTTGAAGGCGCTGAGCCACGTGACGAGCGTCGTCGAGCGCAGGACCACCATTCCTATTCTGTCCAACGTCATGCTGAAGGCGTCCGGCAACACGCTGATGTTCAAGGCGACCGATCTCGAGCGCGAGGTGAGCGAGAGCGTTGACGCCAAGGTTCACACCCCCGGCACGCTGACGGTTCCGGCGCACGTGCTTCATGACATCGTGCGCAAGTTGCCCGAAGGCGCGCAGATCGAGATGAAGCGCGATGGCGAGAAAGAGCGGCTGACCATCACGTCGGGACATTCCCGATTCAGTCTGCAGACGCTTTCGGCGGATGATTTTCCCGATCTGGCGGTCGGCGAGATCGGGCATGAGTTCACTATGGAGGCGGGCGACCTCAAGCGCCTCATCGACAAGACGCGCTTTGCCATCTCAACCGAAGAAACGCGGTATTATCTCAACGGCATCTATCTGCATCCCGCCGAGACCGGAAAGACGAAAACGCTGCGTGCGGTTGCAACCGATGGGCATCGCCTGGCGCAGGTCGAGCTGCCGCGGCCCAAGGGCGCGGATGGCATGCCGGGCGTCATCATCCCAAGAAAAACGGTGCACGAGCTTGCTCGTCTTATTGAGGATACAAGCGCCAAAGTGACGGTCGGGGTCTCGCAGACCAAGGTGCGATTCGAGATCGGCCCTGTCGTGCTGACATCGAAGCTGATCGATGGGACGTTCCCTGACTACGGCCGCGTCATTCCGCACAACAACGACAAGGAAATGAAGGTGCCAAACTCGACCTTCAAGAGCGCCGTCGATCGCGTCTCGACGATCGCCAGCGAGCGCGGGCGGGCGGTGAAACTCAATGTCAGCAACGATAAGCTGATCCTGACGGTCAATAATCCCGAGGGTGGAAGCGCCATGGAGGAAATTCCGGTTTCCTACAACGCGGGCCCGCTCGAGATCGGGTTCAATGCGCGGTATCTGCTCGATATCGCCGATCAGCTCGAAAGCGAGGACGCGCGGTTCCTGCTTGCTGACCCAGGCTCACCTACCATGGTTCGCGACGGCAACGATACCAGCGCGCTCTATGTGCTGATGCCAATGCGGGTGTGATGCGCAAATGCCGGTTGCGTCAAGCGGCCTCTGGGTCGAGCGGCTGGCGCTGACGAACTTCCGCTCCTACGCGTCCGCGGTCATTGAAACGGACGCCGGGCCGCAGGTCATCGCCGGGGCCAACGGCTCAGGAAAAACCAATCTCCTCGAGGCCCTGTCGCTCCTGGCTCCCGGACAGGGGCTGAGACGTGTGCCGTTCAGTGAGCTGGCTCGCGCAAGTGGCGACGGCAGCTTTGCGATTGCGGCGCGCGCGCATACGCTCGCTGGGCCGGCGGACATTGGCACGGGGCTTGCGGCGGGGGGCTCGGCCGTTTCAGGCGAGCGTTCGGGCCGGCTGGTCCGGATCGACGGCGTGGCGCAATCGGGGTCGGGCGTGCTCGCCGATTATCTCGAGATCGTCTGGGTGACGCCGGCGATGGATGGACTCTTCACTGGGCCCGCCTCGGAGCGCCGCCGCTTTCTCGACCGGCTGATTCTCTGCTTTGATCATAGCTACCGCACCATCGCCGGCCGGTTCGAGCGCGCGATGACGAGCCGCAACCGGCTGCTTGCCGATGGTGTCCGCGATCATGCCCAGCTTTCGGGCTTCGAGCGGGTGATGGCCGAGACCGGCGTTGCGGTCGCCGCGGCGCGGCTCGAAGCAGTCGCGGCGATGGCCTCGATCGTCGACAAGCGGCGCATGCGCGATCCCGATTCTGCGTTCCCATGGTCATCCTTCCGCCTCGAGGGCAGCATCGAAGAAAGCCTTCAGAGGCTATCGGCGATCGAGGCCGAGGACGCCTACGCGCAAATTCTCAGCCGGACGCGCGAGCGCGACCGGGCGGCCGCACGCACGCTCGATGGGCCGCATCGCACCGATCTCATCGTTGAACATGGCCCGAAGGGGCTCGCCGCCCGCCACTGCTCGACGGGCGAGCAAAAGGCGCTGCTCCTCGGGCTCGTACTGGCGCACGCGGAGCTTTTGACGGAGCGGCAAGACGGTGTCAGCCCGATCCTGCTTCTCGATGAAATCACGGCACACCTCGACGCGCATCGGTGCGCCGGCCTGTTCGATGAGATTCTGCGCCTCAGGGCGCAGGCGTGGATGACGGGGACCGACAGCGAGGCCTTCGCGGCACTGCGCGGGAGAGCCCGATTCTGGTGCGTCGAGGAGGGGAAAATCGAGCTTCTGGGATAAGCCCCGGAAGAGGGACAAACAGTCACATCCAAGGCAATGAAAAATAAAGATTTTTTATAGTCCTCTTGCGGCGAATTCATGCGGCTTTTGGGGGTGGTCTGTGGTATAAGGAAAGCCCCGGTTTTGACCCCGCAAGAAAGCCAAAAATGAACGCACAACCGCTGAAGAAAACGCCCGCGGCCGAGGACTACGGCGCCGAAAGCATCAAGATGCTGAAGGGTCTTGATGCCGTCCGCAAGCGTCCCGGCATGTACATCGGAGACACCGACGACGGTTCCGGTCTGCACCACATGATCTACGAGGTCGTCGACAATGCAATCGACGAGGTCCTCGCGGGTCATGCGAAGATGTGCGAGGTGACACTGAACCCCGACGGCTCATGCACGGTGCGCGACGATGGGCGCGGGATTCCGACCGGCATCAAGGAGGACGATGACCACGTGCCGAAGCGGTCGGCCGCCGAGATCGTTTTCACCGAACTGCACGCGGGCGGAAAATTCGATCAGAACGCCTACAAGGTTTCCGGAGGCCTTCACGGCGTCGGAATCTCCGTCGTCAATGCGCTTTCGACCTGGCTCAAATGCCGGATATGGCGGGAAGGCAAGGAGCACCTCATCGAATTCAGGAACGGCAATACGGTTGCGCCGCTCAAGGTTGTCGGCGATGCGAAGGGCGAGCGTGGAACCGAAGTCTCGTTCCTGCCGAGCAGCGAGACATTCCATCGCGTAACCGAATTCGATTATGCGACGCTCGAACACCGGCTGCGCGAGCTGGCATTCCTGAATTCGGGCGCGAAGATCGTGCTGACGGATGCTCGTCATGCCGACATCAAGCGCGAAGAATTCCTGTATGAGGGCGGCACGGCGGCTTTCGTGCGCTATCTCGATCGCTCAAAGACACCGGCGATTTCCGATCCCATTATCATCCGCGGCGAGAGGGACGGAATCGGCGTCGAAGTCGCGCTGTGGTGGAACGATAGCTATCACGAAACGGTGCTCTGCTTCACAAACAACATCCCGCAGCGGGATGGCGGAACACATCTCGCCGGTTTCCGGGGTGCCTTAACACGCGTCATCAACAAGTACGCGGAGGAAAGCGGCATTGCGAAAAAGGAAAAGGTGACGCTCTCGGGCGATGATGCGCGCGAGGGGTTGACGTGCGTCCTCTCCGTGAAGGTGCCGGATCCGAAGTTTTCCTCGCAGACCAAGGATAAGCTCGTTTCGTCAGAAGTGAAGCCGGTCGTGGAGTCGCTCGTCGGCGACCAGCTTGGGGCGTGGTTTGAGGAGCACCCGAAGGAAGCCAAGGTCATCGTCGGAAAGATCGTCGAAGCAGCACTGGCGCGCGAGGCGGCGCGCAAGGCGCGGGACCTGACGCGGCGCAAAGGCGCCCTTGACGGGCTCAGACTGCCGGGTGGACTTGCCGAATGCCAGGACCGGGACGCGTCAAAAACCGAGCTCTTCATCGTCGAGGGCGATTCGGCCGGCGGTTCGGCAAAGCAGGGCCGCAAGCGGGAATTCCAGGCCGTATTGCCGATCCGTGGCAAGATTCTGAACGTTGAGCGGGCGCGCACCGACAAGATGCTGTCGTCCGAGCAAGTGACCAATATCATCGGCGCGCTGGGCACAGGCATCGGGCGGGACGAGTTCAAGCTCGACAAGCTGCGCTACCACAAGATCATCATCATGACCGACGCCGACGTCGATGGCGCGCATATCCGTACGCTGCTGCTGACGTTCTTCTACCGGCAGATGCCGGAACTGATCGAGAAGGGACACGTCTACATTGCCCAGCCGCCGCTTTACAAGGTGACACGCGGCAAGACGCACACCTATCTCAAGGACCAGCGGGCACTTGAGGAGTATCTCATCGATCAGGGACTCGCGGATGCTGTGCTGGTCACCGGCGACGGTATGGAGCGGGCCGGCCGCGATCTTCGGGACATCGTTGAGCAGGCGCGCCAGATCAGCAGCGGCATCAATGGCCTGCACTCGCGTTACAATCGTGATGTTGTCGAGCAGGGCGCCATCGGCGGCGTGTTCGATCCGGCGCTTCTCAGTTCCGCAGAGAAGGCCAATGCCGTTGCTGCGAGCGTTGCAAGGCGTCTCGATGCGATTGCGGAGGAGATGGAGACTGGATGGGAGGGACGCTTTGGGGACGACGGGTTCCACTTTCAGCGCAACGTGCGCGGCGTCACCGAAGCGCATCTCCTCGATCGCGCGCTCCTCGGCTCGCTCGATGCGCGCCGGTTGAATGATCGGCATGCGCACCTCGTCGAGATCTACGACAGGCCCGCAAAGCTCAAACGCAAGGACAAGGTCGACATCATCTCCGGTCCGCGCGCGCTTCTCGATGCCGTCTATGAGGCCGGACGCAAGGGTGTGGAACTGCAACGCTATAAGGGACTCGGCGAAATGAACCCCGAGCAACTCTGGGAGACCACGCTTGATCCCGATGTGCGCACGCTCTTGCAGGTGAAAGTCGGCGACGTCGATGAAGCGGAAGAGATCTTTTCCAAGCTCATGGGTGATGTGGTCGAGCCGCGCCGGGACTTCATCCAGGAAAATGCCCTCAACGTATCCAATTTGGACGTGTAACGGGGATGGGTGACGAGCGCCGCAGGCGGCGACTTAAGACTTACTCACAGACGCCTGCGACTTGGAAGTGCCCGCGTCTCGGTTCCGGCCTTCTTGGCGGCCCCTTGCAGCTCGGCGCGAAATTCATCACGCCGTTCGTGGATCGACGCAATGACAAGACCTGTCGGAACGCCAAGGCCAACAAGGGCGGCTTCCGAGAGTTGCAGGCTTGCCTCGATCGTCTCTGGGACCGCGTCATTGACGCCAATCTCGTAAAGGTGGCGTGCGTGGTTTGCGTCCCTGGCGCGCGAGACGATGAAAAGATCGGGGTAATTCGTCCGTAGCGCTTTTACGATCGCATCGATTTCGGGTTCCGTGTGGATCGTGATGATGGCGGCTTTGGCAACTTCGAGGCCGCAGTGCTTCAAAAATTCAAGTTGGCGTACGTCACCGAAGAAGACGGGCTTTCCGTCACGCCGGGCATTGGTGACGATCCTTGGTTCGCGCTCGATGGCGATGTAGGGGACGCCATGCTCGGCAAGCATGTCGCCGATGAGCTGGCCAACTCGGCCGTAGCCGACAACCACCGCTTTGGCCATTATGTCGCCCGCGGGCAGGCTCGGGAGGGCCGGTTCGGCCGTCACCGGAGGGGTGTGGCGCTGGGCAAGCCAGCGGCCAAGCTTTGCCATCGCAGGGATCAGCGCCATCGTCAGCGAGACGGCGGTCAACAGGATATCGGTTTCTTCACTGTTGATTAGACCGTAGCCGAGCGCCAGTGTCAGGATCACAAAGCCGAATTCGCCACCGGGCGCCAACAGTGCAGCCGTTTCGATTGAGGCAGAGCGGGCAATACCGAAGGCACGGGCAAGGGCAAAGATGATCATCGCCTGCAGGGCGAGCATGCCGGCGGTGACAAGAAGGATCGCGAGCGGATTGGAAATGAGCGATCGCACGTCCAGGCCGGTGCCGACTGAGAAGAAGAAGACGCCGAGAAGGAGAGACTTGATCGGCTCGACCGTCGTTTGCACCGCACGGCGGTATTCGGTCTCGGCCAGCAGCAGACCCGCAACGAATGCACCAAGAGCCATCGACAGCCCAGCGGCCGCGGTAATGAAACTCGTGCTCACGGCAACAAAAAGCGTCGCGGCAATGAAGAGATCGGGGTTGTGGGTTTGAGCGACGAGGCGGAATAGGGGCTGGAGCAGAAATCGTCCGACGCCGACAATGATCAGCAGCGCGGCAGCCGCCTGCGCAAGGGCCGTCAAGATTCCAAACAGCAACGAGTTCTTGGCGCCGCCAGGCTCGAGACCGGCGAGAAGGATGAGTATTGGAACAACGGCAAGGTCCTGAAACAACAGGATCGAGAAGCTGGTGCGGCCGACCGATGTGGCAAGCCGCTTCTGATCGGCCAGGAGCTCGATGACGATGGCGGTCGACGAGAGGCAGAGCGCGGTGCCGATGACGATCGAGGCCACCGGAGGCTGCCCAAGCGCGTAGGCGACGATGGCGATCATGATTGCGGATACGAGCACCTGCGATCCTCCGAGCCCGAAGACCAGACGGCGCATCGTCGCCAGGCGCTCGAAGGAAAGCTCAAGGCCGATGAGGAACAGCAGGAAAACGACGCCCCATTCGGCAAACTTCGAAAGCCGCGCGGTGTCGGTGATCGTCAGGAACGAGAGCGATGGCAAATAGGAGGTCAGAGCGCCGAGACCCCCTGGACCCAACAATGCACCTGCAAGCAGGTATCCGAGCACCGTGCTGACGCCGTACCTGTGCAGCACCGGCACCACGACGCCGGCGGCGCCGAGCACGAGGAGTGCATCCTTGTATGTCGCCAGATCGGTGGCTGCGGACATGTTCCCCAAGATATTGAAAGCTCACGCCGAGTATGCCGGGTGAGGCAAACGGAAGCCACTGTGCATTTTGGGTGCTTGCGGCCTCGTCGCCCCATCGGGCGGCTTTTTGGCGGCTACAACTTAGCGCTCTCGTGGCGTGTTTTCCGCAATCGGATGGGAAAACTTAACGCGACCTTAGGCAACGCACGATAGCAGTATTCTGATTGTTCCGCGACGACCTGCATTCGTGCCAAGGCACCGCGGATCGAGTGGTGCCGAGTTCGGGGTGTGGGTGTGTTGCGCGTCGTGTTCGCCACGGTCCGTCTGGGACTCTGGTTTCTGCGCAGGCTGCTCTTCGGGGGCGGCAAACCTCAACGCGGCAAGCCGTCACTTCCTTCTCCCTTCCAGTCGGTTGCTTCGGAAGCATTCCATGCCGGCCAACATGGTGGAAGGGAAGGGTCGAAGCCGTTATCGCGATGCGGCAAGCTCAGGCGCGTGAAGCTCAGATATCGTGCGGCTTTCGGGCTTCTGGCGGGGGGTATTCTCGGCATTTCGGTGACGTTCGCCGTGATGGTAATCTATTTCACCGTCGTATTCCCCAATCCGCTGGCTATCCGCAACGGCGACCACGCGCCGGTTGTCCGGGTTCTCGCTCGCGACGGCACGCTCATCGCCGAGCGAGGGTCGGCACGCGAGCATGTTTCGATCGAGAGCCTACCGAAACTCATTCCTGCGGCGATCGTCGCGACGGAAGATCGGCGATTTTTTGATCACTACGGCCTCGATCCGGCCGGCATGATCCGGGCCATGTTTGCGAATCTGAGGGCGGGGAGGTTTGCACAAGGCGGCTCGACGCTTACGCAGCAACTTGCGAAAAACCTGTTCCTGACCTCCGACCGCACGCTATCGCGCAAGATCGCCGAACTCGGCCTTGCGTTATGGCTCGAGATCCGGTTGTCAAAACCCGAAATCCTCGAACTCTATCTCAATCAGGTCTATTTCGGCGGCGGTGCCTATGGCATCGAGGCCGCAAGTCAGCGCTATTTCGGCAAGCCGGCGCGTGATCTTACGCTCTCGGAGGCCGCCATCATTGCCGGCCTCCTCAAAGCGCCGTCGAAATATTCGCCGGCGACGAATCCGGGCGCCGCCCGGGCGCGGGGCAGAGTGGTTATTGAGCGCATGCTCGATGCCGGTTTCATCTCGCAGCAGGATGCCGACCGCGCACTTCAGCAAACTGTCGTGTTCAATGATCCCAAGGAGCCAAAGGCCGACGCCGATTCAGGTTACGTCGTCGATTATGTGCTCGAACAATTGCCATCACTCATTGGGTCTGGATATGCCGAGGTGACGGTCGAGACGACGCTCGACAAAAACCTTCAGCGCCGGGCGGAGGAGATCGTCGCGCAAAGCCTTGCGAAACGGGGTCAAGCCCTCGGTGCCACCCAAGCGGCGGTCGTCGTGGTCGATGGGGAGGGCGGCATCCGGGCGCTCGTCGGCGGGAGAGACTACACCGAGAGCCAGTTCAATCGGGCGGTGAAGGCCAAGCGCCAGCCGGGGTCATCGTTCAAGCCGTTTGTTTATCTTGCTGCGCTCGAACGCGGCATGACTCCTGAGAGCGCCATTGTCGACCAACCGATCACAATCGGCGGGTGGTCGCCCAAGAATGATAACGGCACCTATCAGGGCGAGATCAGCCTCAGACAGGCCTTGGCACAGTCCGTCAATACGGTGGCGGCACGCCTCAACCAGCAAGTTGGGAGCGGACGGGCGGTCGAAGTCGCGGAGCGCTTCGGAATCAAATCGGAGTTGCACGAAGGGCCCTCACTCGCTCTCGGCACCTCCGAAGTGACGCTGCTCGAAATGGCCGGCGCCTACGCTTCCTTCTCGAACGGCGGCGCAGCCGTAGAACCACACATCATATCGCGTGTGCGTTCGGGTGCCGATCACGTGCTCTTCGAGGGCCCGCTGCCGCATGGTGAACGAATTGCCGAGATCGGCAACATCGGTGCCCTCAATGATATGTTGAACGCGGCGGTCGTCTACGGAACGGGGCGGCGGGCGGCGCTTCCTGACCACCCAGCGGCCGGCAAGACCGGAACAACGCAGGATTTCCGTGACGCTTGGTTCATCGGCTACACGAGCTACCTGACAGCGGGCGTGTGGGTCGGCAACGACAATGGCAAGCCGATGAACCGCGCAACAGGCGGCAGCTTGCCAGCGGAAATCTGGAATCAGGTGATGCGGGTGGCGCATCTCGGCAAACCGCCGATGGCACTTCCCGGCACGGTGATGAGCGGTCCGGTAGATGAAACGGCTGACGCTGAAGGAAATCCGCTGGTCCTTGCCTCGACAGGGCTCCATGCGCCGCGAGTCGTTTATGTCCGCGAGGAGCTTCCTTGGGCCCGCAGGCCGGCGCCGGCTGCGCGCCATCCGACCGAAAGAATTGGCGAAGATTTCATCACGCAGGCGCTTTCCGGAACGTTGCACGGGACTAGATTGGAGCCGGCCGCGTCGGTACCTGAACCGTCCGGGCGGGCACGCGGCACGGTACCGTTCCTCGACTGGTGGTAACGATCTTCAGCGGACGCGGCCGTGCGAGGGACCGTAGCGGTGAAGGTCCGGGCCGCGTACCTCGAGCCAGTGCTTGGCGGCTTCAAACTCCGGCAGAAGCTTCTTGACGAGCGCCCAGAACGCAGGGCCATGGTTCATTTCCGCGAGGTGAGCAACCTCGTGAGCCGCGACGTAATCAAGGACGAACGGCGGAGCGAGGATCAGGCGCCAGGAGAACGACAGAGCCCCGGTGGTTGAGCACGATCCCCAACGGCTCGTTTGATCGCGCACCGCGATCCGCCTGGCGTCAACGGACAAGCGGCGTGTGTGACGCATCACGCTCACTTCGAGGTCGCGGCGCGCTTCATCGAAGAGCCATTGCGTCAATCGATGGGCGGCAGACTCCGTCGGGCCTGGAACGAGGATCATCGGCCGCTGGGCTTTTATCCGGTCAATCGTTATCAGGGGCGTCCGATTGCAGCCCGTAAATGAAATCGTGTGTGGCTCGCCACGCAACGGCATCGCGGCTTCATCTTCGAAGGGCACTTGATTGGGAAGGCTGTCGAGGCGCGCGCGCACCCAGTCGATATGCCGGCTCAAGAATGTGCCGGCTTCATCGAGATCGCACTGAAGAGGCAGCGTCACGATGACGGCGCGGCGGGTGCGGCTGACACGAAGCGTCAGCCGCCTTGCTCCGGGATGGCGGCGTACCTCGAGCTGGGCTCCGATGTCCTCGAGCCGGACCGATCGTGACTTGGAAGATGTTGCGGTTGCGCTCCGTCTGTTCATGATCCCCATGCGCTCTGCCCCCGAAAGCTGACGCGCATCCCGTAGATGCTGCGAAGTGTGGCACGCGTGTGCCGGACCAATGCAGCACGAAAATGACCTATCAAGGTTCGCATCGCTGCTCCAGCACCAATGTCGCTCACGATACGCGGCGCCTCTGAGTGTGGCGCTCATGTCTCAGCAGCGATTCGCCACGCTAAGGCAACGCCTTGCCGATCGCCGTTGCAAGCTGATCGGCATCGGTCGTGTGTCCAATTGGCGTCAACAGCGATCCGTCTTTGCCCATCAAGTAAAAGATTGCCGAGTGATCAATGCTGTAACGTGTCGGATCCTTGTCGTCGGCGACCTTCTGGTAGAATACCCGATAGGCTTTTGCGACGGACGCAATGTCGCTCTCGCTGCCGGTTAATCCGACAAGACGCGGGGTGAAGCTCGAGACGTAGGCGGCGAGCTTCTCCGGCGTGTCCCGCGCCGGGTCAAGTGTGATGAAGAGAGGAACAATGTCGTCGGCGCGATGCCCGAGCTTGTCGAGCGCTGCGGACATCACCTGCAGTCCCGCGGGACAGATATCAGGACAGTTCGTGTAGCCAAAGAATACGAGCAGGTAACGCCCTTGGAAATCCTTATCGGATACTTGTTTTCCGGTCTGGTCGACGAGGTTGAAGGGGCCGCCGATGGCTGGCTTGCCAACGACCTGCGCTTCGCCCTCGGGCAACGTCTGGGGGGCACGCAAAGCCAGGGCGCCGAGGGCCGCACCCGTTAAGAGCCCAGCAAATACCAGTCCGATCGTACGGTTCATATGCTTGATGTCTCCATCGTGCTTTGAGTAAGAATGTCATGCACGCCGCTACACTTCGGCCTTCCCGCTCGTGCACGCAAGCCGGATCGGCGTGCGGCGCGCCGTCACGACCTCGAGTACACGGACCGAATCTCTCATGAGTGAGCCGGCAGAAAGTTTGCCGCCGCCCCCTTCAATTCTCAGGGGAATCGTCAATGAGCGCGAAAGCCAGCTTCGCCTGTTGACGAGTGTCCGACTGCGTTGGGCGGCGGTGCTGGGGCAGCTCGGCGCCGTTGCGCTGGTCACGCTCTTTTACGGCTTCCCTCTCAATATCGCGAGCTGCCTTATCCTGATCGCGATGTCGGCGTGGCTCAATGTCTTTCTGTCGATCCGCTATCCGTCCCGCCACCGTTTCAGTACGCCGGTCGCGTTTGGCCTGCTGATCTACGATGTTCTGCAGCTTGCGGCCTTGCTCTATCTGACCGGCGGCATCCAGAATCCATTTTCCGTGCTGCTCATGGCGCCCGTTACGGTCGCGGCGGCGACACTACCCCCGCGCTATACGGTCGCGCTTGGCGGCATCGTGGTCGTGGCTGGAATCGTCCTGATCACAAATCACCTGCCTCTTCCGTGGTATGAAGGACTGCGCTTCGAGCTTCCGCGCGACTACAAGATCGGAATCCTGGCGGCACTCATTGCCTCGATGGCGTTTATGGCCTTCTACACATGGAGGCTCAACAAGGAATCGCGGCAGATGTCGGCGGCACTCGCAGCGACCGACATGGTGCTCGCGAGCGAGCAGCGACTCCATGCGCTGGACGGCCTTGCCGCTGCCGCTGCGCACGAACTCGGTACGCCACTCTCAACAATCGCACTCGTTGCAAAGGAGCTCGAACACGAGCTTGGGGCTGATAGCCGTTACCGCGATGATCTGCAGTTGCTCTACAGTCAGGCGATGCGTTGCCGCGAGATTCTTCAGAAGCTGACGCGAAAGCCGGATGAGCAGGATCCGATGCATGCGACCATCACCGTCGTCGAGCTGCTCGAGGAAGCGGCTGCGCCGCACCGAGCCGCCGGAAAACGGATCATCATTTCCGCAAGCCCATTTCCGGGGGTCGATGAGGCGGCGCGGGCCGAGCCGGTTGGCCATCGGCGGCCGGGCGTCATCTATGGGCTTGGGAACCTGATCGAGAACGCCGTAAGCTTCGCGGTGTCCGAGGTGCGCCTTACGGCCCACTGGAACGCGACGCAGGTCGTGTTCACGATTGTCGATGACGGGGCCGGTTTTGCGCCTGAGCTGATGGACAATATCGGCGAGCCCTACGTCACGTCGCGGCGCTATGAGGATAAGGGCGACAAGGGCCATTCAGGTCTGGGTCTTGGCCTTTTCATTGCGAAGACCCTGCTTGAACGGTCGGGTGCCACGGTCACATTCTCCAACCAGCCGCCGCCGCGTACCGGCGCCGTCGTGCAAATTACTTGGCAGCGGCATGCATTCGAACTGCCGCCCGGTGCCTTCGCCTGGCCCGGTCGGCGAGGTCCGGCGGCAAAAGTGGCCTAAAGGCCGAAGTTAATGCCAAAATTAATCGCCCGTTTTCGCTACCGGTAACCTTGCGGGCCGGATTTTCGTGGCTTAGGGGGTTGCAGCCCGCCGGGTGGCGTTGGATTATGGCTACACATGAGAAAAAGCAAACGGGCAAACCGTGGTGCAGGAGGCTGCTTTGGTTACCGAGGACCTGTCGTTCAAGCAGGATGAATTGCCGGCGGACCGGTCGCTGGTCATCGTCGATGACGACCGTGCATTCCTACAGCGGCTGGCGCGGGCCATGGAACTTCGCGGGTTCGAGGTGCGCTCCGGCCATTCGGTGGCTGAAGGCATTGATCTCATCCGCGATAAACCGCCGGCCTTCGCCGTCGTCGACATGCGCCTCGAGGACGGGTCGGGGCTCGATGTCATCGCTGAGCTTGCAAAGATCCGTCCGGATTCGCGTGCGATCGTGCTCACCGGCTATGGGAACATCGCGACGGCGGTCAGTGCGGTCAAGCTCGGTGCGGTTGATTATCTCGCGAAGCCTGCCGATGCCGATGACGTCACGGACGCACTTCTTGCGCCGTCTGATGCCAAGGCACCGCCGCCGGAAAATCCGATGTCGGCCGACCGGGTACGATGGGAGCACATTCAGCGCGTCTATGAGCTCTGCAACCGTAACGTGTCGGAGACGGCCCGCCGATTGAACATGCATCGGAGAACGTTGCAGCGGATCTTGGCCAAACGCGCCCCCAAATAGCGCATTTTTGCCGGCCTTATCCGTCTCGATCTCAATTTCAATCGAGATGCGCGCCTGGATCGATGCGGGCATGCAGGCGCATGGCCGCGAGGCGGGCAATCGAAAGCATCAAAGCCCTTCGCCGCGCTGGGGTGAGCGGGTGGCGCTCTGCGTCGCGAATGATCTCACCGGCGTAGGAATCCGCGAGGATGATGCCGGCGCCGGCAGGAAGGATGTCGGAAGGGAAATCCGGGGCGACCGCGAATAGAAGCGCATCGCAATATTCACGGTATTCGGGCCACTTCTGATCGGCGCGGAAATCGGCAATGCTCGATTTGATTTCAACGATCCAGATGTCTCCTTTGCTTCCGACCGCCAGAATGTCCGCACGCCGTCCGTTGCCAAGCGGGACTTCGCTCAGGCTTTCAAAGTTAAGCGACCGGAGGAGACGCTGCGTGCCGCGCAACAGGGCGCGAGCCCGCTGATCATCGCGCGGTGGAATGGTCGGCGCAGTCGGGCTTCCTCGATTCGTTGCGGAAGACGGTGCATCGGTCATGGTGCCGCCATTATGGCCGTGCGACAGTTGCTGGCAAGCGGACGGCAGCGGTAATCTCCAATGGTTTGCCGGAAGGGGTGTCGCGCCGCCCGGTCAGATCCTCTGGGGGTGTTTGGCATGGTTTTCTGGCGCAACAGATCGGCGAAGAAGACCGAGGCGTCGGGCAACGGTGCAGATGGTGGGGGAACAGCAGCCTCGGGCTCTTCAGGCTCGGGTTCTCAGGGGCAGGCCGCGCAAACCAACGTCGTGACGCTGGTTACGAGCCGTCTCGCAGATCGGCTCGCCGACGTTGCCAATCTCACGGATCGCAGCGCACAGCCGCAGCCGAAAGATTCTGGTGATCGCAAAGGAGAGGAGGCAAAGTCACCGTCCTCGATCCAACCTTCCGACGAGCCACACTTTTTCGGTCAAAAGCGCGCGGTCGCGAAAATTCGTGCAGCCCTTGCGGCACGGCCGGGTCAACATCTCATAATCTTCGGCGAGGCGGGGTCGGGGCGCGTTGCGCTGGCGAAAGCACTGGCCGGCGAAGTTGCGCGCCGTCCTGGCGCGGATTGGATCTACGTTATCGAACGCGATGCCCCTTCGCGGGCCAAGGCTTTTGCGGTTCCGGCGGGTGAAGGCAGGCGTCTCACACGTGATCTGCGCGCCGCGCTCGACAGAGCAAGTTCGGCATTCCAACGGCATTTGAAGAGCGAAGAGTATCGCATCGGCCTCGATCTCCTCGAAGAAGAATTGCGCTACCGGGGTGAGAGCGCCGTCGAACAGGTGAGGCGTCGCGCCGAGGCCCAGAATATCGCCGTGGTCAAATCCCTTGATGGCTACGTGCTGGCACCCATGCACGAGGGGCGCGTCGTCCGGTCCGATGTCTTCCGGGCCTTGCCAGAGGCTCTGAAGCGCAATGTCGAATCGAAAATCACGGCGCTCGAAAGCGAATTGCAATCGATTGTTGCGACGTTGCCGGAGGTCGAATTCGAAGTCAGCGAAAAGTTTGGTGCCCTCAACCGGCAGACCGCCTTGCGGGCGATCAGGCCCAGCCTGGAGCCGGTCAAGCGATCCTGTGGCGATGACGCGTCCGCGGTTGCCGCCATCGATGCCATCGAAGATGCGTTTCTCGCATCGTCGGCGGCAGGGGCGGGGTCGGATGGCAGGTTTGAACCAATTACGATTCTGAGCGCCGGAGATCTCGAGCCGTCTGACGGTGAAGCCGAGTGCGGCGTTCAGATCGTGCGGCATGTGTCGGCTGCACAACTGCTTGGCGAGATCGGACTTGATGGGCGCGGCCGGCCGGCACTCATACCGGGCCAGCTCATGCGCGCGGGCTCCGGGGTCGTCATTATCGAAGCCTGGAGGCTTGCGGCCGATCCGGAAGCCTGGATGGCACTCAGCGCGGCGTTGGCGACAAAGGAGATCAGGCCACGTGCCGCTTCCGGAGTTGCCATCAAGGCCGATCCGATCCCGCTCACGGCGACGGTCGTGCTCATCGCAGATGAGCAATCGTGGTCGAAGCTCGAGGCGATCGAGCCTGGGATCGGACGCCACTTCCCGCATGTCGCGAAGCTTGCTGCGACGGCCGCGATGGCGGATCTCGGTGAGGATGAGTTTTCTAAAGGGGCAGCGTGGCTCGCAGCCGAACACGATCTCAAGCCGCTCAACCCGAGTGTCGCACCGATCATCTATAAGGATGCGGTCCGGCGGGGCGGGGGGCGCGTTTCGCTTGCCGGAATTCCGTTACTTCAGCTCCTGCGGGAGGCCGATGCCGTCGCTCACTCTCATTCCGCCATTCAGATCCGGGCTTCCGACGTCAATGAGGCGCTGACGAGCCGAGCCGATCGCGAGGCCCCATGATCGCACATGTGGCAGAGGCGTCCGAACACAGCGGTCGCGTCGTCCTCTGGCTCGATCCTGAAGCCTGGTGCGCGAGCGCGCTGCTGGATGCGCCGGTTCGCCTCGCGGCGGCCTATGGGGCGGAGGTCGAGACGATCATCGTTCTCCAGGGAAGCGACAACGACATGGAGGATGTGCCCGTCCGGCGAGTGGCGCGCGCATTCCAAGACACACCGAAATCAGGTTTCGCTCCCTCTGAGCAGCGGTTCGGACTTCTGGCACAGCGGTGCCGCCGCTCCGTCGAAACGGCAGGCAAAAGGCACCAGGTCAGGGTCCGGCATGCGCTGGCCTATGGCGATGCCATTGACCGGATTTCGGAAATGTGCGTTGCGCGCGGTCCCTGGAACATTGTGGCCCTGCCGCGCTTGCCGGCACTTGGAGGACCATCGGTAATCAGCACGCTGCTCGCCAACGTCAGTGGTGCGACCGGTTTTTTTCTCAGCGGCGAGTCTCCCAAAGCTGTTCGCTCACGTATCGTTGTGGTTGCCGAAGATGTCGACCGTCTGCCATCGATGCTGCGCGCGGCCGACCGGATTTCCGGCGACGGTGCGGCCGTTCGCATCATCATCGGCGCCGATACCAAATCTCAACATGACGAGCTCGAAGCGCAGGTGCGGCTGTTGACGGCAGATGCGAAGAACGTTGTGTTTGAATCGATCGGGCCGACCCTCGGTGTTCCTGGCGCCCTCACGGAGCTCATGGCCCGTCTCAAGCCCAGCATTGTAATTGCCCGTTTCGGCGGATCGGCTTTCGCGGATGGACGGGAGCTGGCGCGGGCCTCGGCCGTTATCCGAGCGCCAATCCTTATCGTGCGTTGAGGAGAAATGCCGATCGGATCCCTCAGGCGTGGTGTTCGCCGGGCGGATAAAGGAACTGCGGCCCGAGGCCAATGATCAGTGGGTCAGGTGCGCCGATGGCCGCAAGATCGCGCCCTTCGTAATCAATCGCGAGCAGGACATGGCGGATGGTTTCGAGCCGGGCGCGGCGCTGGTCGTTGGCGCGAACGATGATCCACGGCGATATGGCGGTGTGCGTGAAGCGAAACATCTCGATCTCGGCCGCAGTGTAGTCGTCATACTTCGTGAGCGAGGCAAGATCGATGTCGGACAGTTTCCATTGCTTCAATGGATCGTGGCGGCGCTCGTGAAAACGCTTCAACTGCATTTCGCGGCCGATGGTCAGATAGAACTTGAAGAGCTTGATTTCGTCGCGAACGAGAAGACCTTCAAATTCGGGCGCTTCCCTCAAGAATATCGCAAGCTCATCTGCGGTGCAGAAGCCCATGACGCGTTCCACGCCGGCGCGATTGTACCAGGAGCGGTCGAACAGCACCACCTCGCCGGCCGTTGGCAAATGCACCGCATAGCGCTGAAAATAGAGCTGTCCGCGCTCGGTTTCGGTCGGTTTCGGCAGTGCCACCGTGCGGGTATTGCGCGGATTCATGTGTTCGTTAAAGGCCTTGATGCAGGAGCCTTTGCCTGATCCGTCACGGCCTTCATAAAGACACAGAATACGGTTGCCCGTCTTCAGATTATGTTTCTGCAGCTTCATCAATTCGATCTGCAGGGCCAATAGCTGCTCTTCGAAGAGCTCGCGCTTCATACGCTTGTCATAGGGGTAGCCCCCGGAGCGCATGGCGGCGTTAGCGATCGCCTCAGGCAGTTTCGGCGCATCAAGGGAAAAGTCTTGCGGCAAGGTGAGGTGCCTGCCCAGCGCGGACTCTGAGGCCAGCGGTTCGGCAATGACGGTGGCGGCTTCATCGCCAATGAGTGCCAGCGAGGCATGTATGACCTTGTTCTTCCTCTTGTCTTTATCTTTACCCTTCGCCATCGAAGCTTTCTCCCAAGTGGGCTTCCGGCAGCCATGAGCTACATGGTGCCTTCCAGTATCAGCGCGCAAGGCTCAAAGGGTTGGATGAGGGAGCTCGCAAAAGCAAAGAAAGCCAGCAGTCACCCCGCGGACTGCTGGCTTTCGGTTCCACCGGCCGGCGCCCCCCGGCGGGCCAGCGGTAAATTTCAAACCCGTGTCATGCTCGTTGCTTCGGGCTGGCGGCAGCGAGGGCAGCCGCGGCAGCGGTCGTCGTTGGGGCCGGCGTTTCGACTTCGGTGCGGTCGCGCCGGCGCGGTGCCACCGGCTGGAAGGCGCGGCGGGCATGGACTTCGCAGTAGGGGAGCAGTGGGACCTTGGTGCGGCCGCAGAAGTGAAAGTCCGGAAGTTGCGGATCGCCAATCGGCCAGCGGCAGCTGCATTCGGTTAACGTCTGGATCGTCTTGCGCTCAGCAAGTGGAATTTCGATCTCCTCCGTGGGCGGCACATAGCCCTCGGCGTCCATGTAAAGAGCGCGAACGGCGGGATTGCCAGTCTGCGCGAAGCGCGGCTTCATGGGCCGCTTGGCATTTGCCATTCGCGTGCGCGGACGGTGTGTTTTGATCCGGGATGTCGTCGCCCGGCCGGAGAGGCCCAGACGGTGAACCTTCCCGATCACGGCGTTGCGGGTCACACTTCCGAGGCGACCGGCGATTTGACTGGCGCTAAGTCCCTCCGACCAGAGCTTCTTCAAAAGCTCCACGCGCTCATCAGTCCAAGACATGCGTCGTATGCTCCTTGTCGAGCCGCATCAGCGGCGGTACACCCCCCGGTGCCCGCAGAAACACGGCCGCAAACGAGCCCCTCGACGCGCGTAATCGACGACGACGCGGCGGCGGCGGGCGACGGTCCCGACCGTTTACAAACGCAGAGACTTCAGGAAACGCTGAACAAAACGCGCTCGTGACGCGAGCAGCTCCGACTCACTGGCTGCCCAGGCGCGGCTGAGTCCGATACGCAAGCGAGTGGAAGCGGCGGGCGCCGCCATATCTCGTGGCTCAGCAGGAAGAAATTACAACATGCTGAATCCCGTCTACAAGGCGCAGATACAAGCCCAAATGGGTATTGACAGCTGCGAGTGGCGAGGTGGCAACAGACGATTCGCAACAGGGGATATGTTCGAGTTCGCTGTTCGCAGCGCGTGTTTGCAACCAGAAGGTTGTGGCAATCGGCAACGGACGCCTGGCCACCGCGCTCGCGACCGTCGTTCATTGACAGTTCCGCCGGCAGAGCGTATCAAGAGTTGTACTCGAGCCGCCGGACGTGGGCGGCTTTTTGATTTTCCGCCTAGGGTTATCCACGCACATGTCCTCTTCCCCCGCGGCGTTGGGGAAAACACCTAGCCGCCCCTCCAAGATGGGTGAAGCATCGCCGGCCGTCATGGGCACCTACGGCCGCCAGAACATTGTCTTCGTTCAGGGCGAGGGCTCGTGGCTCATCTCCGAGAGCGGTGAGCGCTATCTCGATTTCGGCTCGGGCGTCGCCGTCAATTCGCTCGGGCATGCACATCCCCGGCTCGTTGCCGCACTCAAGGCCCAGGCCGAGAAGCTTTGGCACACGTCAAATCTCTACCGCGTGGAGGGCCAGGAGGAGGTCGCTGAAAAACTGACGCGGTTGACCTTCGCGGAGCGGGTATTCTTCTGCAACTCGGGAGCCGAGGCGTGTGAAGGCGCGATCAAGGTGGCGCGGCGCTATCACTATGTCTCGGGCCGCCCGGAGCGGTGGCGGATCATCACGTTTCGCGGCGCCTTTCATGGGCGCACACTCGCGACGCTCGCCGCGGCTGGCAACGAAAAGTATCTCGAAGGCTTTGGGCCGGAGGCGCAGGGCTTCGACCACGTTGAATTTAATGACCGCGCGGGGCTTGAGGCGGCCATCGGCCCCGAGACAGCGGCCATCATGCTTGAGCCGATTCAGGGTGAAGGCGGCGTCAGGGTATTTCCCCTCGAAGACTTGAGGCATGTGCGCGAGCTTTGCGACCGGCATGGGCTCCTCATGGTGCTCGATGAGGTTCAGACGGGGGTCGGGCGCACGGGCAAGCTTTTCGCCCACGAGTGGGCTGGCATCGTTCCGGATGTCATGGCCATTGCCAAGGGCTTTGGCGGCGGATTCCCGGTTGGGGCGGTACTGGCGACAGCCGAGGCCGCGAAAGGTATGACGCCGGGTACGCACGGCTCGACGTTCGGCGGCAATCCTCTGGCTATGGCGGTCGCATCGGCGGTGCTCGACGTCATTGGCGAGCCGGGGTTCCTCGACAGCGTTCAGGTGAAGGCGCTTCAGTTGAAGCAGGGGCTGGCGGCGCTCAAGGATCGGCACACCACCATCGTCGACGAGGTTCGCGGAACGGGTCTTCTCATGGGACTGAAGCTCAGAAGCCAGGTGACATCGGCCCAGGTGGTGGGGGCGGCGATCGATGAAAAACTTCTGCTCGTTGGCGCGGGCGACAATACCGTGCGCGTGCTGCCTCCGCTCATCGCTTCCGAGAGGGAGATTGCGCAGGGGCTCAATGCGCTGTCGCGCGCGCTTCAGCGCGTTGCACGTGGGGCCCCCTGATGCGCAAACACTCCAAAGAGCTGGAGAAAGCTCCAACGGTCATGACTGCCCATTCTTCACCCCGGCATTTCCTCGACATCGCCGATCTCGATGCGAAGACGCTACGCAAGATCATCGATACCGCGCACGCGATGAAGCGCGCCGGCAAGCGCGTCCCGAATGAGCTTCGGCCGAAAGGCATTGCGGAATGCGTCCTGGTGTTGATTTTCGAAAAGCCTTCGACACGAACGCGGGTTTCCTTCGACATTGCCATGCGTCAGCTCGGCGGAGGGGCGCTGACGCTCAATCACACCGACCTGCAATTGGGTCGAGGCGAGTCCGTTGCCGATACGGCGCGGGTGCTTTCGCGCTATGCGGACGGGATCATGATCCGCGCCAACGCCCATGCAACGCTCTTGGAACTCGCGCGCCATGCCACGGTGCCGGTCATCAATGGGCTCACCGAAAAGAGCCACCCATGTCAGGTCATGGCGGATATCCAGACCTTTGAGGAGCATTTGGGCCCCATTAAAGGGAGGACGGTGGCGTGGGTCGGTGACGGCAACAACGTCGCCGTGTCTTGGATGCATGCGGCCGTGCGCTTCGGATTCACGCTGAAGCTCGCCTGTCCGAAACCGCTTTTTCCGGAGGACGAGGCCATCCAATGGGTCAAACGGGAAAACGGCAGCGTTGAAATCGGGACGGATCCCGAAAAGGCCGTCAAAGGGGCGGACTGCGTTGTTACCGATACGTGGGTTTCGATGGGGCAGTCGGATGCCGCCCGGCGCAAAAAGATGCTCGCGCTTTATAGCGTGGACGCAAAGCTGATGAGCAAGGCGAACAAGAACGCGATCTTCATGCACTGCCTGCCGGCCTATCGCGGGCATGAAGTGAGCGAGGATGTGCTCGAAGGCCCGCAATCGGTCGTGTTCGATGAGGCTGAGAACCGGCTGCACGCGCAAAAGGCCATTCTGGCTTGGTGCTTCGGCGCGTGAGCGAACGCGGTGTCGCCGTCAGCGAAAAACGCGTCACAGGTCCCGGCTGCTATCTGCCGAGTCCACCGTTCGCGGCGCGGCCGGCCTGTCCGCCTTGCTCACGCGGATCGCCGCTCTGTGGAGCGGCACCGGACACGTCATACTCCGTTTTCGAGCGGGCGCTGGCGATCTGGGCGCCGTCGAGACGGCACGAGCCGGCCTTGTCCATCAGCACGAATGCCGGGTTCGGTTTATCGACGAATTCCGCCCGCGTGACCTTCCCGTCGCCGTTCTGGTCGAAATACTTCATGTCGACCGTTACAAACATCCGGTCGATGGCGATGAGGCGCTGCCATTCGGTGGCATCGAGAGAGTCATCGTGATCGGCATCGGCGCTGTTGAAGAGGTCCTGGGCGTAGGTCTTCCACTCATCGCAGGTGACGACGTTATCGTGGTTGAGGTCCCAGCTTCCCGCCGCCTGAAGGTAGGCGCGATCGATTTCGGAGACTGAATTGCCGCCAAACGGATTGATCGAGCCGATCGACGGCACTTGGCCCGTCGAGCAGCCGCCCAACGCGAGCGCCAGGATGAGAGCGGAAGCGGCGGTGGGCAGAACAAGGATGCGCTGTGGCATGGGGCGTTCTCAAAACGGCGGCGAGTGGGGCGGCACCACAATGTCCTAGTCCCAACACTGGGTCGAGAGCACGGCGGTCATGCGAAAAAGACGTGAGTTCTTTGCGATCGGTGCCAGCATGTCGCATGCATGACACACCTTGCAAATGTCATAGTAACCAATTGTTTTATAACGTTAATGTCTTGGCACGTTCGGCGTTCTGGCAGGTCCTCGGCTCGGGTGGCGGCGGCGGCGCAGACGTTTCCCCCGGGCGCATAGCAATCATGCCTCCGCCCAGGCTCCAAGCCGCTCGAGGAAGCCCATGCATTTGACGAGTTCGCTCTCGGCAATCCACTCGTCGGCTGTGTGCGCCTGGGCGATGGCCCCGGGACCACAGACCACAGCAGGCGATCCTGCGTTTTGAAACAGACCGGCCTCGGTCGCGTAGGACACGCCATGCGTTTCATTCTGGCCGGTGAGCTTCAGTGCGAGCGCAACCACTTCCGATGTGCGATCGGCGCCGAATGGTGGCACTGAATTGACGCGCTCGATACGAATATCCGACTCAGGTGCGATGGTGCGCATCTCGGGCAAGCAGTGCACCTCTGCGAAGCGGCGCAAGCGGCGCTCGATCGCGTCGGGATCCTGTCCAGGAAGAGCGCGGATATCGAACATGAAGCTGCAGCTGACGGGCACGATATTCGTCGCGGTGCCGCCTTCGATCCGGGTCACTTGCAAGGTCGTGTAAGGCGGATCGAAGCGTCGATCACGCGAGGTTTCCTTGAGCTCGGCTTCGATGCGTTCAAGCTCGGCAATGAGGCGCGCTGCATAAGAGACGGCATTGACGCCGAGGTGCGCCATGCTTGAATGGGCCGCCCGTCCGCATACGTCGACCTGCCAGCGCACCGGCCCCTTGTGCGCGTCGACAACCTGCATGCTCGTCGGCTCTCCGACGATGACCATGCGCGGTTTCGGCAGGGCTTTCCCAAGTTCGGCGATCAGCGGGCGGACGCCGATACAGCCGATCTCCTCATCATAGGAAAATGCCAGGTGAATGGGCCGTTTGAGCCTTCGGCGTCGGAAATCCGGCACGGCGGCGAGGACCGAGGCGATAAATCCCTTCATGTCGGCGGTGCCGCGCCCGTAAAGCCGCCCGTTCTCGGCCCGCAGCGTGAACGGATCGCTGGTCCAGGTTTGCCCATCGACCGGAACGACATCGGTGTGGCCCGACAGCGCCACGCCGCCTTCGTTCGCGGGCCCAATCGTCGCGTAGAGCGAGGACTTCTCGCCATCGGCACTCTTAATGCGCCGTGACACGACACCGTGCTGCAGCAGATAATCCTCGATGAAGGCGATGAGGCCCAGATTGTTCTTGCAGCTCGTGGTGTCGAAGGCGACGAGACGGGCGAGCAGCTCAATGGGTGTGTAGATGGGGCCTCGCGCGTGGTTCATTACCGGTCTGCCGACATCAATTCATGCTTCGACGCATGTAGGGGCTGTCGAGCGAGAACGCGGGGATGGCAACGTCGAACAGCCGGCCAGACTCGTCGGTCATCTGATAGCTGCCGACCATTATGCCCTGCGGGGTCTTCAGAGGGCAGCCTGAGGTATAGTGAAACGATTGGCCGGGAGGGATCACTGGCGTCTGGCCGACGACGCCGGGGCCGCGCACCTCTTCGGTCCGTCCCAAGGCATCGGTGATGCGCCACAACCGCGATTTGAGCTGGACCGTTTCGTTGCCATCGTTGCTGATCTCGACGGCGTAGGACCAGACAAAATGGCTGTCCTCCGGAGAGGACTGCTCCTCCATGTAACGCGGCTCGACGCGGATACGGATGCCGCGGGTCACCGCTTCGTAGGGGTGGACCTTGCGGTCCTGCCGCTTCCTCGAAGATGAACGGGTTTTTTTCGTCATGGGTCCGTCATCGCGTTGCCGCTTTAAGTGCCTCGGAGAGATCGTCGGCCAAATCTTCGGCGGCTTCAAGACCGATCGAGAGACGGATCATACCATCACTAATGCCGAGTTCCTCGCGCTGGGCTGGGGTCAGCTTGAAGTGCGTCGTTGTGGCAGGGTGTGTGACAAGGCTTTTGGCATCCCCAAGGTTGTTGGAGATGCGGATCAGGCGCAGGGCGTTGAGGCAGCGGAAGGCCGCCTGTTTACCACCTTCGACCTCGAAGGCGATCATCTGGCCGCCACCGGGCATTTGCTTCTGCGCCAGGGCCGCTTGCGGGTGATCGGCTCGTCCCGGGTAGAGAACGCGGCTCACACCCTTCAGCGTCGACAGAAGATCGGCGATCCTGGAAGCGGTCGCACATTGCGCCTTGATGCGGATCGGCAGCGTCTCGAGACCCTTGAGCATCACCCAGGCGTTGAACGGGCTGATCGAAGGGCCGGTCTGGCGCACCCATTCCTGGACATACTTGGTGATGAACTCGCTCGAGCCGAGCACCGCACCGCCCAGGCAACGGCCCTGGCCGTCGATGTGCTTGGTCGCGGAGTAGACGACAACGTCGGCACCGAGCGCCAACGGCCGCTGCAGCATCGGCGTTGCGAACACATTATCGACAATCGTCACGATGCCGTGGTCGCGCGCAATCTTCGAGACGGCGGCGATGTCGACGAGTTCAAGGTTTGGATTGGACGGGGTTTCGAAGAAGAACATCTTCGTATTCGGGCGGATCGCCGCACGCCAGGCGTCGAGGTCCTTGCCATCGATCAGCGTTGATTGAATTCCAAAACGCGGACAGAGAGTCTCGACAATATAGCGGCAGGAGCCGAAGAGCGCGCGGCCGGCGACAATATGATCGCCGGTCTTGACGTAGGCAAGCATCGACGCCGTCACGGCGGCCATGCCGGTGGCGGTCGCGCGGCATTCCTCGGCACCTTCGAAGATCTTGAGTCGATCCTCGAACATCGAGATCGTCGGATTGCCGAAGCGCGTGTATTGGAAGCCCGGGTCCTCCTGCTTGAAGCGGGCTTCGGCCTGCTCAGCGCTGTCGTAGACGAAGCCTTGAGTCAGGTAGAGTGCTTCAGCGGTTTCACCCCAATGCGAGCGGGTGATGCCGGCGTGAACCAGTGCGGTTTCGGGCCGCCAAGACTTCGGATCCCCAGTTTTCTCGTCATTCGCCATCGCCGACACAAAGCCTTTCGCGCAACAAAAAACCCGGCCCACAAACGCCGGCTGACGAGTGCCGGGCGCGGGGAACCGGGGGTGCGCACACGGCCTCTTTAGCGACTTCTTTAACGTGGCTGCAAGCCGGCCGGCCAAAGGACCACGGGAACAACGGCCCCGGGGATTACCGCCGCCGCCTCTTGGCGTCAAGGGCGGCATCGGATAGAGCCGCGGAAAGGTTGGCGAGGTTGGGATGTCAAAATCGGCGGTCAAAACGGACACAGGACTGGGCAGCGCGCAAAGCGACGCAGCAGCGCCGGGCATCCTGCCGTCGCAGGCCATCAGGCGGATGATAGATGTTGGGGAGATCCTGCTGGCTGAGCCGGTTGAGGAAACCCAGGTTCAGCCGGCGAGCCTCGACCTGCGGCTCGGCGCTGTCGCGTATCGGGTGCGGGCAAGCTTTCTGCCCCGGCCCGGGGGGCGCGTGCAGTCGAAACTCGACGACCTATCGCTGCACGCGATCAGCCTCAGTCAGGGGGCCGTGCTCGAGACGGGATGCGTCTATATCGCACCGCTGCTCGAAAGCTTGGCACTGCCAAAGGCCGTCGAAGCGTCGGCCAACCCCAAGAGTTCGACCGGACGGCTCGACGTCTTTACACGCGTCATAGCCGATGGCGTCGGAGCCTTCGATCAGATTCCACCGGGATATGCCGGGCCGCTCTTTGCTGAAATCTGCCCGCAGACCTTTCCAATCGTCGTCAGGAAGGGCTCGCGCCTCACTCAGATCCGCTTCCGGATCGGGACCGCGGCCGAGAGCGACGTCGTTCTCCGGCAAATGCAAATCAAGGAGAGTCTCGTCTCAACCGCCGATGCGGATATTTCCGGCGGCATTGCGCTCACGGTCGATCTTAAGGGCGATGCAAAGGGGTTGGTCGGATATCGCGCGCGCCGACACACCGGCGTTGTCGACGTCGACAAGCCGGCAAGTTGTCCGATCGAGGACTACTGGGACCCGATCTACGTCAAGGACAAGCACCGACTGATCCTTGATCCGGACGAGTTTTATATTCTCGCGTCCAAGGAGGCGGTGCATGTGCCGCCGACGCACGCGGCCGAGATGGTGCCGTTCAATCCGCTGGTCGGTGAATTCCGCGTTCATTATGCGGGCTTCATGGACCCTGGCTTCGGTCATGCGCCGGCCGGCGGCAAGGGGTCGCGGGTCGTGCTTGAGGTGCGCTCGCACAAGGTCCCGTTCATTCTCGAGGACGGGCAGATCATCGGCCGCCTCGTCTACGAGCGCATGAGGGAGCCGCCCGACATGATTTATGGCCGGGGGCTTAAATCCCATTACCAGGGTCAGGGTCTCAAACTTTCGAAACACTTCAAGTAGCCGATAGGTCCGGCGCGGTCGTCTCGCCCGGACATCGGAACTCCGAGAGACGGCGGAGAGAACCTACTTAGCGTCTCTTGGCTTTTTCGCTCGCCTTCAGAATGGACGAGACGACGCCCGGAAAACGTTTTTCGATCTCGTGGCAGCGGAGCGAATTCACAACCTCGGTTCCGCGCCGTTCCGAGCGGATTATTCCGGCTTCGCGCAGAACCTGGAAATGATGGGATTGCGTGGACTTCGGCAGATCAGTGGGGGCGGCGGCTGAGCAGTTCAACGGGCAAGTGCCGGCCGCAAGCCGCTTGACGATCTCAAGGCGGGCGGGGTCGGCGAGAGCGTAAAGCACGCTCTCGAGGGACACATCTTCGATGGCGGGATGAACGAATGGCCTCTGCATGCCGAGACATATAAGCCACAGCCGGGCCAGCTCTCAATAGTTCCGTATTCTTGAACAACGGAACTATCGTCACCAGATGTTCCGCATCCCGGCGCGGCCGGATCGGCCGGCGAAGCGTCGCGGATGGAAACATCGACGAACTTGCGAGGACAGCATGAGCAACGCTCTTCAGGGAAAAATAGCACTCGTCACCGGGGCAAGCCGCGGCATCGGTCGCGCCATCGCGGAAGCGCTTGGTCGAGAGGGGGTACTCGTCGCCGTTCACTACGGCAGAAAAAGAGATGCTGCCGATGAGGTCGTCGCCAAGATCAAGTCGCTTGGCGGGGATGCATTTGCCATTCCCGCGGATCTTTCAAAAAAGGGTTCCGCCCAAGCGCTCTTTGCGGCATTCGATCAGGAGATCGGTGCGCGGACCGGCGACAGCAAATTCGATATTCTCGTCAACAACGCCGGTATTGCTCCGTTTGTCAGCTTCGCGGATACGTCGGAGGCCGTCCTCGACGAGATCTATACCGTCAACGTCAAATCGCTGTTCCTCATTACGCAAGAGGCCGTCAAACGGCTCAAGGATGGCGGCCGGATCATCTCGATATCAACAAGTGCCGTGCGCACTCCGTTCCCCGCGATTGCCGCTTATTCCATGTTGAAGGCACCGCTCGACAACCTGACGAAATCGCTCGCGGCCGAGCTTGGAGCACGCGCGATCACCGTCAATGCCGTGGCGCCTGGGGCCATCGATACCGATATGGCGGACTTTGTCCGTACCCCCGACGGCGAAGCCTTCGTCACCAGCAAGCAGGCGCTGAAGCGCATCGGCAAGCCGGACGACATTGCGGATGTGGTGGCCTTTCTGGCAAGCCCGAGGTCGCGCTGGATCACGGGGCAGGTCATTGAAGTCACAGGCGGAACCTCGTTGACGTTCTGATTCGACGGCCCTTTTCCCGGCATTTCTCCCTTCCCCGTGGGGCACTCAAAATGGCGCCGGAACCGCTGGTTCCGGCGATTTTTTTGCGTGCAAGCTCAATGTCG
>Ga0272446_1001929_pt1 | contig 29347 bp, 29 predicted proteins | sample YNPCB0061_FD_194587 | JGI IMG/M metagenome (GOLD analysis project Ga0272446, IMG submission 194587) | Hot spring microbial mat communities from Yellowstone National Park, WY, United States - YNP-CB-006-1 | ecosystem: Environmental > Aquatic > Thermal springs > Hot (42-90C) > Sediment | place...
AGATCGAATTAAATTTGTGAACCCACAAGTGTCTGTATTTATGTCAATTTTGCGATCGCCCCAGAATTCACCTAAATACTCCCATCAGCGCCGGATTTGAAAACCTCGTAAACCTTGGCTGGGACGGTATTCTACCGCCACTTGATCTACCCTAGCCCCCAAGGGCCCTTGGTGGCACCACTGAATCATGGCTGCTACAGCTTCTTCTTCCCCTTCAATCACCGCTTCAACCCGTCCATCACTGAGGTTTCTGACCCAGCCAGTGACCCCTAGTTTAATAGCTTGGTTTTGGGTGGCATAACGGTAGCCTACTCCCTGGACTACTCCAGAAATTAGTAAATGGGCATTACACAGCATAGATTGGTTGTGATCATAGATATTTCTGGCTTACCGGACAAGAAATACTGCACCCCCTTGGTAAACCCTCTTGACCCAGGGGCAAATAGCCCGGAGCACTACATTATTAATTATCAATTTATCAATCAATCATTTGATTAAACCGCTCATCTCGACGCAATTGGGCGAAATCTGGGCTATTTCTGGCTCGAGTCCGGCAGATCGGGTTAAGATTAATTGCCCTTTGCAGATGGCTAATTGCTAGACTAACTTCCCCAGTGGCAGTGTAGCAGTAGGCTAGTTTATACCAAGCCTGGGCATTGTCGGCTTGGAGGTTGATCACTTGGTTGTAGGCGGCGATCGCTCCTGGGTAATCGGCTAACTTCAAGAGGGCATGGGCTTTTTGCTGCCAAGCAACCACTAACTCTGGCTCCTGATGGAGGATTTTCTCATAGGTAGCGATCGCCGCCGGATAGCGCTCCAGAAAATACAAAGCGTGGGCGTACTGCACCCTAGCCTGGGTTGATAACTCAGCACCACTGTCATTAATAGAAGACTCTAATTTATCTAGGGCCTTAGCCAACTGCCCTCGGTGTTCTGGATAAATTTTATCTTGGGCCAAGGGCGGAAGGATTGCTGTTAATTCCGCGATCGCCTCCTCCAGAGCCGGGACAGTCGTCGGCTCCGGTAAACGCTGTAAATCAGGGGGCGATCGTAATAACTCCCCAATCAATTGGGACTGGGCCTGGAGTTTCTGGCTAAATTTATCCAAGGAGCGACGATAAAACCACCACAGCAGCACATTTGATAAACTCGAAGCCAACAGCAAAACCAAAAAGAAAAAGTTGACGATTATACCGCTGCGGTGCCAGTAGCGGTCAATTTCCAGTTGGACTTGGGTATTAATTTCGCGCTCGGTTTTTAGGCGATCAATCTCTTGGGCAGGATCAACAGTTGCCAAAAGCCAGACCAAAACTAGCTGCATAACTTTCTAACCGCGCAAACCTAGCCAGGTAAATAGGTCTTGGCGCGTGATCAGCTCTAGCAAAATTAAAATCACAAAGCCAACCATGGCAAAACGACCATTGATTTGCTCAGCGTAGGCTGTAAAACCAAAAGCTGGTTCAGGGGGGGTAGGGTCTTCGGGCATAGGTAATCGTAAGTGTTTGCTCAGACTATCTCTGATTCGGCTTGAATAACCACCCCAATCACTGGGGCAAATTGTCTGTTGATATACTACTACAGCAACCACAATTCCCTTGGCTAGCTGTGATGATCTTTGCCCCTGCCACCGCTGCTTACATCCACATTCCCTTTTGTCGCCGCCGCTGCTACTACTGCGACTTTGCCATTAGTGTTGTGGGAGATAGGCTCCGGGGCAGCGACTCTGGGATGATTCGCGAATACATTGATCTGGTCTGCCAAGAAATTAGCCTACATCATGGACCGCCCCTGCAAACAATCTTTTTTGGGGGAGGAACGCCATCACTCCTAGATGCTCCCCAACTGGAGCAAATATTAGATCACTTGGATCGTCAGTTTGGCATTGCGGCTGGGGCCGAAATCTCCATGGAAATTGATCCGGGAACCTTTAATCTAGAACAGTTGCGCTGCTATAGGAATCTGGGGGTAAACCGAGTCAGCCTGGGGGTGCAGGCAATGCAGGATCATCTGCTGAGTGCCTGTGGACGATCGCACCGTCACCACGATACCCTAGCAGCGATCGAAAGCATCGATGGCGCTGGCATCACCAACTGGAGTTTAGACCTGATCTCTGGCTTACCCCACCAAAGCCTAGAGGATTGGCAGGAAAGTTTAGCGATCGCCATCCAACTAGGCCCCACCCACATCTCCACCTACGACCTCACCCTAGAACCAATCACCGCCTTTGGCAAGCAACACCAGCCCGGCCAAGCCCCCCTGCCCAGCGAAGAAACCACTGCCACCATGTACCGCCAAGCACACGCCACCCTAGAATCAGCCGAATACCAGCACTACGAAATTTCTAACTACGCCCAAGCAGGCTACCAATGCCGCCACAATTTGGTCTACTGGCAAATGCAATCTTACTGGGGATTTGGCATGGGAGCCGCCAGCTACATCAACGGCATCCGCTTTAGCCGTCCTCGCACCCGCCAAGGCTACGCCGACTGGCTGGCCCTCGGAGCACCAATCACTGAGCCAGTCAGCACCCCAACCGACCTCTACAAAGAAACTCTGATGCTCGGTCTCAGGTTGGCCGAAGGTCTAGAACTAACTAAACTGGCTGCTCTGTTTGGCCCCACACAGGTACAAAAACTTCTGCAAAGTCTTCAGCCCTACCAACGCCAAGGCTGGGTAAAGATTAATGACGCGGGGCGAATCCGCCTCACAGCCCCCGATGGATTTTTGTTTTCCAATACAGTCTTAGCTGGGGTTTGGTAGTGCGATGTTGCGTTGTTGCGATCGCCTCCCACCAAAAGCCTTGGATCACCTCATGGGAATTTACCGGGGAACTAATTAAATGGCAGTTGCGATCGCCTCCCACCAAAAGCCTTGGATCACTACTGCTGTGGTTTTGCTACATGGAACCATTCACGTTGCGATCGCCTCCCACCAAAAGCCTTGGATCACTCTTAAAGTTATGCTTGAGAAAAAAATCTCCTTTAGTTGCGATCGCCTCCCACCAAAAGCCTTGGATCACTGCCTACACATAATAAATCCCTATCTTAGTCTTAGGGTTGCGATCGCCTCCCACCAAAAGCCTTGGATCACCTTGATCGGCTGGAAAGAGTCCCAGTGCCTGCGAGTTGCGATCGCCTCCCACCAAAAGCCTTGGATCACTGGGCTGCTTGGAGCAGTAAGGTATTGCGCGATCGTTGCGATCGCCTCCCACCAAAAGCCTTGGATCACAGCGAGTCTCAGAACCCTGACTAGGTAGGTGCTTCTGGCTGATTTTGCAGGCACCTCTTAACCTTTCGGGGTTTTGGCTTTGGAGTCGAGGCTTTCACCTGATCGATCACAGCCTCTGAAGCAAGTGGAGTAGAGGTTTCAGAGTTTACATGCATCTGTTGCAGTAGCCTTACCTCATCAAGCCCTGATCCTGTGGGGATCACAGCTTCTTTTGAAGGCGAGTTAACCTCAACCAGTAAGTGATCGTTGTTTTTTTGGCTTTGAGTCAATCGGAGAGCATCTTCAGCCCTCAGTTCTTTCCCAAGGTCTAAAGACCCTGAGTCCGATTCCTGCTGACCCTCCACAGAGGAGGCAGAGGCAGGCTTAACTTCCCGCTTATCCCAACAGCGGTAGTCACTAGAGAAATTGGCTTTCTCCAGAATATTTTTGGCAGCATTCACGTCCCGGTCTTCAACGAAGCCGCAGCTGGGACAGACATGAGTCCGCGTTGACAAACTTTTCTTTACCTGCTCATGGCAATTAGAGCATTCCTGAGAGGTGTAGGACGGGTCGACCTCTTTAAACAGCCGTCCTGCTGCTTCTGCCTTGGTCTTGAGCATCTCTAAAAGTTGACCCAAGCCAGCATCTGCAAAGGATTTATTTAGCCCCGACTTAGCGGCTGCATTGTTTCTGGCGTAGCCTGTGCCATTTTCCTTTAATTTGGGCTCGGGTCGTCTCATTAAATTCTTGAGCTGGAGCTTCTCCACTGCGATCGCCCCATACTCTCTGACTAACTTAGTCGATAGCTTGTGGTTGAATTGGCGACGACGATACTTAATATTCTCATGGAGTAACGCAATTTGCTGGTTGACTTTTTCCAAATTCTTCCCCTTGCACCCCTCCAGTTTTTGCACTGCATCTCTGCGCCTAGCCGCCTTGCGTTGCAGTAGCCTTAACCGTCTCTCAGCCACTCTGGCATAACGCTTCGGCTCCACTACCCGCCCCTGATCAGTAGCGACGATAAATTTCAACCCCACATCAATCCCCACTGGGCGATCATTACGTTTTAGGGTTTTATCCTCCAGGTCTTTGGAGGTCACCTGCAAGTAGTATCCCGATGCCCGCTTGCATATCCTGACCACCGTAAAATCCTTTGGAAAACGGTCATGCTTCCCTATGATCCGCATAAAGCCCAACTTATTATTCAGCTTTACAAGCCAGTTTCGCTTACCGCGAATGTCTTTCCGCAGGTGGTCGTGCCCGTTCTCATCAGTCAAAGACCTTAGCGTATCCCTATTGCCCTTAAACCTGGGATATCTTGCAGGGTTAGTTTTAGACAGTGCCTGTTCCCAAGCTTTTATCAAATCGCGTGCTACAAAGTCAGAGAAACAAGAAGGGATATCTTTTAACCATGGCTTGTCAGGGTTGCATTTTTGGGTAGCAGCATTCCTCGCCCACTTCTTTAGCTCTTTGAGGTTTGCATATTGCTGGTGACGGTAGGGTCTGATCTCGCAGCAAGGTGCATAGTCTGCATAGCGGGTTTTGTCTGCAATATGGCAACAATAAGCCTTCTCTTTTATTTCTTTGTTGTACCAGACTTGCCAGACTTCACCCGTGTCCTCCACCTTGCCGAAGGTACCATCTTCATTTACCTGCTTTCTGTAGTATCGTTGCCTTTCTTCGTTTACTCGCCGTAGGGCTTCATTCCAAACCCAACGCAACTGATTTAGCCAAGTATCTACTTTTGACGCTTGGTCATCGGTCAGCTGGAGTTTAAATTCTACAACCTTCATCGACGTGTAAACTCAATTGCCAAAATTCAATATAACAGTGGAATTTTAACATAAAGCTACCTAAGAAAAATGTATTTAATTTATTTAATAAAAATCAACTTTCAAACTACTTACCCGCCAGCCGCTGCTGCCAGAGTTTTTCCAACTGGGTAGTGTACTCTGCATTCACCACTGGCACCGTATCCCGGATTAGTTCCCGCAGGGGCAAGCCATACCTAGACTCCGCTGCGGCGAATTTCTGCTGAGTTTGCCCGTCCAGCTTAGCCCCACTCAACAAAGGTGGATCACCCCAAACTTGGGGGTCAAACTTTTGCAACTGTCCCGCCGGGCTAGCCAGCAGATCAGCCAAAACCATTGCCCCCCAAGGGTTAGTGGCATTTTTAGGAATTGCCGTAAATGAAGGATCATTCAAGGCGGCCCCCGCCAAGGCCAAGCCCTTAGTCGTGGGTGGAAACCGCCTAGTGGCAATCCCCTCGGCAATTTGGCTGACGAAGGCTGGCATCAGCCAGATTTCTCCATTGGCAAATAGTTCCCCTAGGCGCTGTTGGGTGGGTGGGTAAGTTTGTCGCCACAGGTAGGGGGCTAGTTCTTGTAAATAGGCAACCAACTTCGGGGAGTTTTGGTTCCATAGATTAGGTTGAAACTCTGGCCCGCTATACTGCTGATAGCCACCGGTCGTGCCGTAGAAAGCGCTCAGCAAAAAACGACTGCCATCAAATGCTGGGGGAGCCACGTAAGTAAATCGGCCCGGATTGGCCTTGGCCCAGGCCAGTAGCTCTGTAAAATTGCTCGGTAACTGACCCGCCTTGGCGGCATCGGCTGCCATGAGGTAGTAGCTACCAGTGTAAGGGGCAGAAAAGTTTTCGATCGGCAGTCCAAAATCCGCTGTTACTGCTGGGTTGTTGAGGTCATAAAATTGCATACTGGGCAATTTTTGGCTAAACGGGCCAAACAAAAAATTCCCCTGCTTGAGGGTGCGGAAGTTTTCGCCATTGATCCAGATCAGATCAATGCTGCCTCCAGCTGTTAGGCCCGCTTGGAACTCTCCGACTACCTTGTTAACAGCTTCTACGGTATCGCTCAGGGGAACGCGGTTGAGGGTAATTTGGTAGTTATCCTTGAGTTGTTGGGCAACCCATTGGTCTACAAATTTATTAATGTTATTGCTGCCACTCCACATGGCCCAGTTCACGGTTGTTCCCTTAGCCTTGGTGATGATCTCCTCCCAATTGAGACTTTGTAGGTCATTGGCTTTGATTTGTTGGGCTTTGGTGCCGCAGGACACAAGGCTAAATCCTAGGGAGAATAGGAATAAACGGCGCGAGATGGACATGGAGTTTTTAGAGCTGGTGGAGAATCATTATTGAGTAGCTAAGTGCAGAAACTGACAGTCTTCCCAGGATGTTCCCATACACCCATGCTAGATTTAAAGCATGGTTAAGCAAATGTAACTATGACCACTTCACCTGCCGTTAGTAAGATTACTTACCCAGATAGTGACGGACAACCTATGGCTGACAATACGCAGCAGTTTAGTTGGATTGTCCTGATCAAGGAAAATCTTGAGTCAATTTTTGCTGATCGTGCCGATGTGTTTGTGGCGGGGGATTTGCTGTGGTACCCCTTGGAGGGACACCCGGAGGTTCGAGTTGCCCCTGATGTGTTGGTGGCTTTTGGCCGTCCTAAGGGCGATCGCGGCTCCTACCAGCAGTGGCTAGAGGGTAATATTGCTCCACAAGTTGTTTTTGAGATTTTATCTCCTAGTAATCGCCTCAAGGAGATGATCAATAAGTTGCAGTTTTATGATCGTTATGGTGTGGAGGAATATTATGTTTATGACCCTGATACCAATGAGTTGCAGGGTTTACATCGAGTCGGAGGTAGTCTCAGTGCGATCGAACAAATTGATAATTGGATCAGCCCCCGCCTACAGATTAAATTTGTCCTGACTCCAGAGAATCTGGAAATTTACCGTCCCGATGGGCAAAGGTTTTTAACTACCATTGAGCTAAATCAACTGGTTGACCAAGAGCGTAACAAGGCTGAACAGGAGAGAGTGAGGGCTGAGCAGGAGAGAATTAGAGCTGAGCAGGAATATGCCAGAGCTGAACAAGAACGGGCAAAGTCAGAACGGCTGTTGGCACAGCTAAGGCAACTGGGCATTGATCCAGATTTACCCCCGGAAGCATCCTGAGAGTTAAGCTTACAGAGTTAAATCAACTTCATTTCGGGGTCATTGGTCCAACGAAGTTTGGCTGAAATCAAGAAATATCCTTGCCAAAGTAACTAAATTGGTAACGGGATAATACAGCTTTTAGCTTGTCTTGAATTCACATTAAATTACAACTTGATGAGGCGGCTGCTGCTTCATCAATAACTTTTACCTAGCAAGGATTTCAGAGATGTCTTTCATTAATACAGAAAGTGCTGTCTCTAAAAATAGAGCCAAGTTTGTCTGGACTAGCCGGATCTAGGGGGATGTATCGGGAAAAAACCACAGATGCTCTGGCGGTAGAGAAATTGTCAGGTTTTCTCCAATTGGGTGGGCTTGGCTGGCGAGGGCTTGCAGATGCCAATTTTTATCAATATACAAGCTGAGATGGTAGTGTGTGCCCAGGAAACGGCAGTCCTTGACCTCTGCATCAAAGCTGTTGAGTTGGTTGGATGCATTGATTTTAATTTGTTCTGGGCGGATAGTGATGGTGATTGGCCCATGGGTTGGATATTCCATAAATAGGCTTACTCCACTGGTGAGGCGGGCCTGATGCCCTGCGGCTTGGGCGGGCCAGAAGTTGACTCCCCCAAAGAATTCCGCTGTGGTGCGATCGCTCGGTCGATGGTAAAGTTCTGCCGGGGTGCCCACTTGGCGGAGCCGCCCAGCCACCAAAAAAGCAATGCGATCGCCCAGGGCCACCGCTTCCCTCTGGTCGTGGGTAACCAAAACGGTAGTAATTCCGGTTTGGCGCTGGAGTTGGAAAATCAGGGCTTGCATTTCTTGGCGGAGGTTGGCATCTAGGGCGCTGAGGGGTTCGTCAAGCAACAGTACCTCCGGCGCAACTACCAAGGCCCTGGCTAGGGCTACCCGCTGGGCCTGCCCGCCGGATAGAAAACTAACTGGTCTATTGCCAAATCCAGCCAGTTGTACCAGCTCCAGCATGGCCGTGGCCTTGGCTCGGCGAGTGGCCCTAGGTTCACCCCGCATTCGTAGCCCAAATTCCACATTGGCAGCGACGCTGAGGTGGGGGAATAACCAGCCCTGTTGCATAACCATGGCCATGGGCCGCTTTTCAGGGGGGATACGATCGAGGCGCTGGCCTGCCAAATAGATACTGCCTTGGTCTGGCTTAGTGATTCCGGCAATCATTTGTAATGTTGTGGATTTTCCACAGCCAGATGCCCCCACAAGAACCAGGATCTGCCCGGTTGAAATCTCTAGATTTAGGTCATCCACCGCAGCGATCGCCCCGTAGAATTTGCTAAGGTTTTGCAAGTGTAGTTTTATAGAGTCACGCATGGATCTACTGGAGCAGGCAATTGCGATCGCCCACCAAGCCCACAGCGGCCAGGTTGACAAGGCCGGCCAACCTTACATTGAACATCCCCTCCGGGTAATGGCAGCGGTGGATAGTCTGGAGGCAAAGATAGTAGCCGTATTGCACGATGTAATTGAAGATACGCCCCTTAGTTTAGAGGATTTGGGTATATTTCCAACGGCAGTGGTCGCAGCGATCAACGCCTTGACCAAGCGTCCTAGTGAAGATTATGAAGCTTACCTAACCAGGGTGATGGCTGATCCCTTAGCTCTAGTGGTCAAAATTGCCGACATGACCGACAATCTCGACATCAGCCGAATTCCCCAGCCAACAGCCCACGATTATACCCGGCTCAGTAAATACCAAGCCGCCCTACCCCGACTCAAGGCTAAACTCAAGCAACTCCAAGCCCAGGAAATCAAGCTCGATTAACTAAATTTAATCGGCTATCTCCCCCAATCTAAATTCTGTTCATGCACCAATCCCAGCCCTGTTCAGTAGATCAGTAAGACACCCAGATTCAAAAAAACTAGGAACAGATTGTAATCGCTTGGCCCAATCCGCTTATACCTGCCAAAACTTTATGACGACCCACAACTGTGATTGGAGCGATCGAATTCCATGAAAGGCAGCGCCCTAGTTTTAGTAGCCACAGCCATAACACCTATACAGAAAATGTAGTGGTAACGGTGACTGGATTTTGTGATTAGTCCAGCTCTCCAAACTGCTCACGATAACGCTGTAGTAAAATTTCCATTTCCTGTTTAGTTTTCTCAGCCTGCAACCTAGCCTGTTCCGCTTCCAACCTGGCTTGCTCCGCTTCCAACCTGGCTTGGCGTTCTTGCTCGATCGCCCCTGCCAATTCCCCAGGAAACAACAACCTTTCTCCATTATCAACCCGATGTAAAGCTATCTTCTTATCTTCAATAGATAGGCGTAATCCCAGTATCTGGCTTTGATTTTCTGGGATTAACTGATACTCCTCCCCCACTAGTTTGTAGCCCTGCAATTGTTCTTCCAACCACTCACGCTTCGGGTCAAATAGCCAGTATTCCTTCACTCCCATCTGGGCATACAGTCCCCGCTTAAATCCCTGGTCTATGGCTTGAGTGCCTCTGGAAGTAATTTCAAATATCACTGATGGAACTTGTCCTTCTTCCCAGACCTTATAGTTGTCTCGACCACCGGGAGCCACATCAAAAATCACCATCACATCGGGGGCAACCCGCATTCTGGGGAAGCCCTGGGCATAATACAGGAATTGATTGCTCAATACAATTGCCTGCCTGCCCGTGAGGTACTGGCGCAGCATTTCTAACAGAACCAAAATTGCATAAAGGTGGTCGTAGGATTCAGCCAAGGGTTCACCGTCACTGGAGGGGTATTCAATTTCTGGAGGTGCAATGAGCATGGGGTCAGTTAGTGCGTCTTTTTAAGCTAAATTTTAGGCTAAATTTTCCCCTATGATTTACGTAGGCTAGCTGATAGAGCTGTGATTGGCTCAAGTTTTGGGGCTATTTTAATTGGTTGGCTCCTGCTTGCCTAGGATTTCGTGATAGAGACGGTTGTATTGTTGAGCAGACTTATACCAGCTAAAGTCTTGGCTCATGGCACGTTTTTGTAGTTCTGTCCATTCGGTTTTAAATCGAAATGCTTCCGAGGCTTTGACCATACAGGTTAGAAGGTCGAGGGGTTCGTAGCGATCGAAACAGTAGCCAGTGCCTGTGTGATTAACTGGGTCGTTGTAGGTGACGGTATCTACTAAACCACCGGTGCGGCGGACGATCGGAATACAGCCGTAGTGCATGGCTAGCATTTGGCTAATTCCACAGGGTTCAAACCGCGAAGGCATCAGAAATGCATCACAGCCAGCGTAGATGCGCCGGGATAGGGCATCGTTTTGGAGGAGTTGGGCGGTCATCCGGCCTTGATAGCGGGAGGCTAGCTGCCACATCTGGGTTTCGTAGTAGCGATCGCCCGTACCCAGCAAAATAAATTGGCTATCGGTATAAGACATGAACCGGTCTAAAATCTGCAGCAGTAGGTCAATTCCCTTTTGCTCGACTAGCCGAGTCACCATCCCAATTAAAAAGGCCCCTGAGTTAACCTGGAGGCCGACTTCCTCCTGGATAGCAATTTTGTTGAATCGACGCTGGTCGATCGTCTCTAGGGTGTAGTTTTGATGGATAAAGCGGTCAGTGGCGGGGTTGTAGCTGTCAGTATCAATGCCATTGAGAATGCCGACTAATTTATCCCCCAAAAAGGACATTAATCCATCTAGGGTCTCACCGTATTCTGGGGTTCTAATCTGACCGGCATAGGTGGGGGAGACGGTGGTGACGCGATCGGCAAACTGCACCGCCGCTGCCATGGTGTTATGACCTTGCATGTAGGGCGGGCACCAGGTCATTTTTTCCAACCGCCACCGCCAGGGGCCCTGGTATGCCAAGTTATGAATCGTAAAAACCGTAGCAATATCTGGAGTGTGGTGCATCCACACCGGAATCATCCCTGTGTGCCAATCATGGGTATGGATGATATCCGGTTTCCAGTAGTTCCAGGCAAATTCCGCTGCGCCATTGGCAAACAGGGTAAATCGCCAGTCATCCCCTTCACCCCCCTGGTAAATACTGCGATTGGAAAATGCCGGGTGTCCGAATAGATAAAGGGGAACATCACTTTTGGGCAGGGCAGTCTCGAAGATGGCAAAGTTCTGGAACATGGCATTGCCTTGCCAGACAGGTTCAGCCGGAATTGGGAGCTTATCGCCCAGGAATCCATAGTAGGGCATCATCACCCGGACATCATGCCCCATTTGCTTGAGCACCTTGGGCAAAACTCCAACTACGTCAGCTAGACCGCCCACTTTAGCGATCGGAGCTACCTCTGCGGAGACAAAGAAAATTTTCATTAATTATTCTTCCTCATATTCTTCTTCTTCCTCAAAGTACTCTTCAAACCTTGCTAAGAAATCATCTAAAACTTCAGCGGCGATCGCAAAGCCCATTCCCTCGGTGCCATCAATTCCCCAAGTGTTTACCCCGACCACTTCCCCAGCTAAATTGACCAGGGGGCCGCCGGAATTACCAGGGTTGATGGCCGCATCGGTTTGGAGGGTAATGATTTCAGGAAAATCAGCATCCTCCGGAGAATCGGACGGGTGCTCATCGGGGTAGCGGATCGCACTGATGGTCCCCTGGGTGACTGTAGATTGAAATTCCCCAAGGGGGTTGCCCACGGCCAAGACGCGATCGCCCACCTCCACATCAAAAGCCAAATTTAAAGCCGGATAACTTTGAGCTGATTCCACCGCCTCTCCAGTATCGGGGTCTAGGATGTAATCAGTGGTGATCAGCAAAGCCAAGTCCTCCTCTTGATTTCCCGTGAACACCACCGCAGCTAACCGCAGATCACCGTTGGCGGTCTCCACCACCACCAGTTCCCACTCCTCCTCATCGTAGAGGCTATCCGGCTCAGCCACAGTTGCAACCACATGAAAGTTGGTAACAATCATATCAACGTCAATAAAAAAGCCACTACCAGAGCCGGTGGCCTCTTCTTTTTCCCAATCCATCACATACACTGAAACCACAGCCGGAAGAACCTGGGCTACCGCATCAGCCAAGTCCTCAGACTGGGCCTTGAGGTTCTCCATCTGGCGCTGCATAGCTGCCCGTTCCTGCTGCATCTTTTTGTACAACTGCTGCATCTTTTCCAGTTGGATTTTCCCGTCCTCACTCATGATCGCCTCCTTTTTGGATAGGTTTGTGCGGGTTTGATGGAAAAATTATCGGTTGATTTGGGCAAAAATCTCTGCCAAAATTTCAGCGGCCCCCTGGGATTTGAGTTGCTGGGCTAACTGTTGGCCGAGGGCTTCGGATTGCTGGGTGCTGCCTTTGATTTGCCCCTGGACCAGACGTTGCCCATCTACGCTGGCAATTACTCCCTTGAGCAGGAGTTTGGAGTCATCCAGGCTAGTGTTTACGCCGATCGGCACTTGACAGCCTCCTTCCAGTTCCCGCAAAAAAGCCCGCTCTGCCAAGCAGCATTGGGCTGTGGGCTGGTGTTCTAGGGCCTTGAGGAGGTCGAGAATTTCTGGGTCATCTTCTCGGCATTCAATACCCAAGGCCCCTTGACCTACGGCGTGTAGGGAAATTTCTGGGGAAATTACCTGGTGGATGCGATCGCCCATACCCAGGCGTTGGAGACCAGCCACTGCCAGCACCAAAGCATCGTACTCTCCGGCATCTAGCTTGGCTAGCCTAGTGTTGAGATTGCCCCGGATGTCTTTAAATTGCAAATGGGGATAATGATGGCGCAGTTGGGCAAGGCGGCGCAGAGAGGAAGTGCCAATCACAGAACCAGGCGGGAGGTTGGCTAGGGTATTGCCTTGGAACTGTTGGCGTACCACAAGGGCATCGGCCGGGTCTTCCCGTTCAGTAATTGCCCCTAAAATCAATCCCGCCGGTAAGCGAGTAGGTAAGTCCTTGAGGGAATGTACAGCCAAGTCTATTTCTTGGTTGAGCATACTCTGCTCTAGTTCCTTGGTAAATAGACCCTTGTCCCCAATTTTCGCCAAGGCAACATCCAGGATCTTATCTCCTTGGGTACTCATGGTATGGACTTCAAAATTGCGATCGGGGAATATTTTTTGAAGTTGCTCCTGTACCCAGTAGGTCTGGACTAGGGCTAGTTGACTTTTGCGTGAGCCGATCCGAATTGGGCGAGCAGGGGCAACCACAGGCATAGATTTACGGGTTTTTGTAACTTCTTTATGGATAGATGGAGTCTAGGGCTAAGGGGATTCTCCCATAGATTATCTCCCAAATGGGTGCTAAAAGCCGATGGCCTTGGCAACCGCTTCGGGGGTGGCTGCTATCCCTTTTTGCATGGTATCGTCGCCGTTTTGGAGAGCTACATCGGCATCCTTGAGGCCATTACCGGTTAAAACACACACGACCTTGGCTCCGCTGGGGACTTGATCGGCTAGCTTGAGTAGTCCAGCTACGGGGGTGGCACTGGCTGGTTCACAGAAGATGCCCTCCTCGGCCGCCAGGAGTCGATAGGCGGCCAGAATTTCTGGGTCGCTGAGGGCATTGAACTGGCCGCGGCTGGCCTGTTGGACTGCGATCGCCTGCTGCCAACTGGCTGGATTCCCAATCCGGATCGCTGAGGCAACGGTTTCGGGGTGAGCGACGGGTTGGCCGTGGACTAAAGGAGCAGCTCCCTTGGCTTGAAAGCCCATCATTTGGGGCAACCGATTAGTTTTTCCAAGGCTGTGGTATTGACAAAAACCCATCCAGTAAGCTGTGATATTTCCAGCGTTGCCAACGGGAATACACAGCCAGTCTGGGGCATCTCCCAACTGCTCGACCACTTCAAAGGCAGCAGTTTTTTGCCCCTCTAAACGGTAGGGGTTGACGGAATTGACTAGGGTAATCGGATAGTGGTCGGCCATTTGCCGGACGATCGCCAAGGCTTGGTCAAAGTTACCGGCGATCGCGACAATTTTGGCTCCGTAGAGCATGGCTTGGGCCAGTTTGCCCAGGGCAATTTTGCCGTCGGGGATGAGCACAAAGGATTTAATTTTAGCCCTAGTGGCATAGGCGGCGGCGGCGGCGGAGGTGTTGCCGGTACTGGCGCAGATCACGGCCTGGGAGCCAGCTTCCTTGGCCTTGGAAATGGCCATGGTCATACCCCGGTCTTTGAAGCTGCCAGTGGGGTTGAGTCCTTCTAGTTTTAACCAGACCCGGACTCCCCGGCCAATTTTTTGACTGAGGACAGGTGCTGGCAGGAGGGGGGTGTTCCCTTCACACAGGGTGACTACGGGGGTAGTGGTGCTGACGGGTAGATATTGTCGATAGGCTTGGATCAGACCTGGCCAGCCCTGGGTATCGTTGGGGGAGTTTTGAGCATTGGTCGCGATCGCCATAGGAATCTAAATCGGCTCTTCCTCTACCACAAATTCTTCATCATCGTCGTCTTCATCGTAGAAGGAATCTTCACTGCCCATCAACTCGGCAATTTCCTCTTCCTCATCGGCGTATTGGTCGTCCCTGGTTTCACGATCGCGCAGGCGGCCTGTGGACTCTAACCAGTCTAGGATCGAAGCGTGCTGCCGCACCGGAATAACTTCCGCCAGTTGTTCTCTGGGTTCTTCACGCAAAGATTTATTTTTCATGGCAACATTTGAGATAGTTTGATTTTGAACAAGAATTGGCAAAACTTGGTTTGCACTAATGCTAAAGAAAATGCAACTCCTAGAGGCGATCGCTCCCACTAACCGGGGTCTATTGACCGATGGCAGCGAACGGTTGGCAATTTTAGCCATGATTGCACAGCTAGAAGATTATAACCCCAATGTCCGCCCCCTAGAGGTGCCAGAACTACTGGAGGGGAACTGGCGACTACTCTACACCAGCAGTCGTGAGCTTCTTAACCTTAACAACTTTCCTCTACTCAAGCTAGGGCAGGTATACCAGTGGATCCGGGGCAATCGCATCTACAACATTGCCGAATTTACCAGTGTGATCGGCCTAGCCAGCTTTGTCAGCGTTGCCGCATCCTTTGTGCCGACCTCAGAAAAGCGAGTCAGCGTCCAATTTGAGAGGTTTATCTCTGGGCTACAGGGGCTAATCGGCTACCAATCGCCCCGCCAATTTATCGAGCAGATTGAGATGGGGCGGAAGTTCACTGCCATCGACTTTAGCCTGCCTAGCCGGGAACCCTCTCGACAGGGCTGGCTAGATATCACCTACCTAGACAATGACCTGCGGATTGGAAGGGGTAACGAAGGTAGTGTTTTTGTACTCACCAAGGCCGCCTAGCCCATGGAGTATCAATTGCCCCTCTCCCAATCTTATCTCCAGATTCTCCAGACCTGCCCGCGCAAGTTCCAGTACACCTACCTAGAGCATCTGGCACCACCATGGGATGCCGAGCAGCAGGAGCGCCTGCAATGGGGAGCCGACTTTCATCGGTTGATGCAGCAACAGGCGATCGGACTCCCCCCAAAGGACGCTAACCTCAGGGGAGATTACCCAGAAGAGCTGCTCCAAACTTATCAAGCTCTCCAGCGGCAAGCTCCCCAACTTTTTGCCTCCCAGGGCTGGCGAGCCACCGAGTATCCCCTGAGTTGGCTGTGGGGGGGTTATCGCTTCACGGTAATCTACGATTTGTTGTTCATAGATGGGCAGCAGGCGGAGATTATTGACTGGAAAACCCACCAATACCCCAAGACAAGTCAGAACCTACGGGCCCAGTGGCAGACTAAGTTGTATCTATTTGGCTTGGCTGAGTGCAGCGGCTGGCCGCCTGATCAGCTGCGAATGACTTACTGGTTTGTGCGGGGGCAACCGACCAGTGTGACGATCGCCTACAGTGCCACTTGGCATGGGCAAATTCGCAAAGAATTGGGGGAGCTGCTGGATGAGCTGAATGGCTATTGGCAGCGCTACACCAAGGAAGGAGTTGACTTTGATCAGGTGGCGGTGTCGGCCGGGCATTGCCAAAAATGTAGTTTTGTACACCGGTGCGATCGTACCCATGCGGACTTGCCCAGCCCTGATCTAATACCAGAGATAGCCCTCTAGGCTTCGGTGACAGCTAATTCCGCTAATTCCGGTTTAGGGGCCACCTCTTCCAGCTTGATGGTAATAAACCGAATTACATCGTCGCTGAGGCGCATGGTTCTTTGCATAGGGGCAACATGGCTGCCGGGGGCATGGTAGTTGACCAGCACATAGATGCCTTCACGCATTTTTTTGATCATGTAGGCTAAACGCCGCCGGCCCATCACCTTAATCTCCAGGTCGCTGGCCCCTAGGCTAGTCATCAAGTTACTGTATTTAGCGATCGCCTCTTGAATCTGCTCGTCATTGAGATCAGGGCGCAACACATACATAGTTTCATACGGATTAGACATAAAAGCTCCTTGTGGGCAATCTACATAAAAATATCTACGGAATTCCGCTAGGGCGATTGGCTTTGGTAAAAGCAAGGGGAAACTAATGATACTACACAATTAGCTGGGGCGTAAATAGAGTAAATATCCACAGCTCAGCCAACCGAGTCAATCTCGATCAGCTCATAGATTGCGATCGGCTCATCTTTACCCTTGACCTTGACTGCCTTGTCAATCAGCCGGAGTTGGAATTGCTCTGGTTCAGCTAAACTAGCTACCACCGCATCGGTAACAATAATCCCGCAGTTGTAGTAGCGAGTTAAGCTCTCGATCCTAGCGGCCACATTCACCGGGTCCCCAATTACCGTTGAATCAATTCGCGAAGTAAAGCCTACAGTGCCCATGACCACCTCCCCTCGGTGCAGGCCGATGCCAATTTGAATATGGGGTTGCTGGCGGGCCAACTGCTCTTTGTTAAAGTCTATTAGGGCCCTCTGCATGGCTAGGGCTGCCCTGAGGGCCACATCAGTATTGACATCATCAAACAGGGCCATGATCGCATCACCAATGTATTTATCAATGAATCCATTGTGGTGCTCGATCGCCTCCCCCATGCAAGCCAAGTAATTGTTGAGTAGATGAAAAGTCTCCCAGGCCGTCAACTGTTCAGACATAGATGTGTAGCCCCGGATATCGGCAAATAGGATGGTTACGGTGTGGGTACAGGCGACTCCGACCTTGATGTTTTCGATTCCCTCTTTGGCAACCACATCCAAAAATCGCTGGGGCACGAATAGGGCAAAGGTTGCTAGGGTTTTCTGGAGTTTTTGAAAGGATTTTTGGAGGGCGATCGCCATGTCATTGAAAGCTTGGCCCAAGGCACCCAATTCATCTTGGCTCTCCACGGCGGCTCGGTGCTGCAAGTCTCCTCCAGCAATAATTTCAGCACTTTTACGCAACTGCTGAATGGGTTGGCCAATCTGGATTGCCAGAGTGTATGACCCCAATAGACCAATGAGCAGGCCAATAAAACCCACTACCCCGACTTTAGTAACTGCAATTAAAAGAGACTGGTCTAGGCGTTTCAAGGAGGAGCCGATCCGCACCGTACCGATGGCTACGGCATCAGGATTTTGGGGATTAGTGCCAATGTCGTAGGCCGCTTCAATAATTAACTCGCCCCGCTGCGCCCGGATCTCTTTTGAGAAAAAGTAAATTGGTCGGAGGATGAAAGTCTCTTGAAAAAGCACCTGCGATAAGCCGCCGTTGGTTTTACGGCTAACTGCAGCTGGCACAATGTCGGGGATGTATTGTTCAATTAGTTCATCACTGCTAGCGGCAACGATTTGATTGCCTAAACGGCGATCGCTGATGATTACATAAACCACTTCTGGATGCCGTGCCATCAACGATTCAATACTGAGGCGCATTTGGTTCCAGTTTTGATCAAACAGGGAATTTACCCAGGCATCAGAGATAATATTAGCCATGGCTTGCAGTTCTATGCGTTTCTGCTGACGCAGCAGATAGCTTTCATTCCTAGCCCATAAAATCACAAACGTCCCCACCAAGCTCACGGCCAGGAGGGTAGTTGTGGTCATAATTCTGCTCTGGATAGACTTAAACACTGGTGTTTTAACTGATGCATATTCCTTATGTTGTAACTTAGCTACTCCTGGGTGGGAATAATTTTCTAGCCGCCTAAAAATGGTTCCCCCAGCCAAGGGGCAAAATCTGCCTCAAAAGTGCCTTGGATAATCGCAGCTCTAATATTTTTGGTAAAGCGGATTAGCTCTGTGGTGTTGTGCAAAGAAATCAGGGTAAAAGCCAGGGTTTCTTCGGCTCGAACCAGGTGGCTGAGGTAGGCTCGACTGAAGTTTTGACAGGTGTAGCAGGGGCAGTCTGGGTCTAGGGGTTGGTAGTCGTCCTTGAACTGGGCATTTTTAAGGTTCCAGCGATCGCCCTTGACCAGGGCAGCCCCATGGCGGCCGAGGCGGGTGGGGATTACGCAGTCGAATAGATCAATCCCAGCGGCGATCGCACGGGCCATTTCCCGGTAGGAGCCGACCCCCATCAGGTAGCGGGGCTTGTGGGCTGGTAGCAGCGGGGCTGTGGCTTGGACAATCTGGTTGACTAGGCTGCCTGGTTCACCGACGCTCACGCCGCCGATCGCGTAGCCGGGTAAATCCAATTCTGCTAACTCCACCGCCGCCCGGGCCCTTAGATCCAGATAGACCCCGCCTTGGACAATTCCAAACAGGGCTTGGATGTCGGAGCGGTCATGGGCACTGATACAGCGTTTTAGCCATTGGTAAGTGCGATCGGTTGCCGCGTGCACCGCCTCATAGCTGGCTGGATAGGGGGGGCACTCATCAAAGGCCATAATCACATCTGCTCCCAGGGCATTTTGAATTTGGATCGATCGCTCTGGGGTGAGGTTAATCAAACTACCATCCCTGGGAGACTTAAACACCACACCTGCATCACTGATTTGGCGCATTTGGCTGAGACTAAAAACTTGAAACCCCCCAGAGTCAGTCAAGATCGGCCCAGGCCAAGCCATGAACTGGTGCAAGCCCCCCGCCCCTTGAACGATCGCCTCCCCCGGTTGCAGATGCAAGTGGTAGGTATTGGCTAAAATCATCTGAGCACCACTATCGGCCAGTTGAGCTGGGGTCAAGGACTTGACATTGGCCAGGGTGCCCACGGGCATAAAACGGGGGGTTTCCACAGACCCATGGGGGGTAGTGAAAATGCCAGCTCTGGCTAGTCCAGCTTGGGCGATAATCTGAAAGCTAAAATTACTACTCCCCATGGGATAGATGAAATTATTTGCTTGGTGAGGAGAAATTAAGATATTGTAAAAATACTGAGGAGGTTTTCACGACTCCTCACCCTCCCTCTCCAGGGAGAGCTGTAAAGATCAATTAGCACAACTTACCCCGGAATAATGCCCAAACTACCCTTATCTTCCCAAGTTGTTCTGATTACCGGTGCTTCCACGGGAATTGGTAAGGCGATCGCCCTCAAACTAGCTGAGCGGTATTCAGGGATTCGACTCATCCTGACAGCCCGTTCCCAGGATAAATTACAAATCCTAGCCCAGGAATGCCAGAGCCTAGGGGCAACAGTAGCAACAATTCCGGCTGATTTAGCGGTCACTGAGCAGGCCCAGACCCTAGCTGAAAAAGCCCAGCAACAGTTCGATCGCCTCGATGTATTAATTAACAACGCTGGCTATGGGCAGATGGGCCCAGCAGAATTAATTCCCCCAGAGGCGGCCCAGCTACAGATGGCCGTCAACTTCCATGCCCCTTTGATTCTCAGTCAAGCCCTGATTCCTCAAATGCGCCAGCAGGGCTATGGAAGGATTATCAATATTAGCTCTGTGGCTGGCAGGCTAGCCTTCCCTTTGATGGGAATTTACAGCGCCTCTAAATTTGCCCTAGAGGCCCTGAGCGATGCTTTACGGATGGAGTTACATCCATTTAATATCAAAGTGGTAGTCATTGAACCAGGCCCAGTTAAAACTGAATTTTTCCAGGTGGTTGGCCAGAAGATTCAACAATTTTTACCGACCATGACCGAATCACCCTATGCCCCAGCGGTAGGTGGTTTTACCGGTATGGAAGAAATGATTGACCGGGTAGCTTGGAGTAGCGATCGCCTAGCTGAAATGGTCATCCAAGCCATGGCTGCCCCCAATCCCAAAGACCGCTACATCGCCCCAACAAACCAGATATTTATCAACCTAATCCAGCTACTGCCAGCGGGATGGCGCGATTCCTTTTGGCGAAAAAATTACGGACTAGACAAAATTAAACCCACCATTCCCAATTAACATCCCACAATTGTCCAAATCCAACCATGGACGTAATTAACCATACAGAGGTTTGTGGGCTTAGGAGTTTAGTCTGGATAACTATCATCAAATTCAGGGGCGGGGGTGATGAACCTATTAGAGTATCAAGCCAAACAAATATTTCAAGAATGGGGCATTCCAGTTTTGCCCTCCCAGTGTATCGAGAATCCTTCTCAAATCAAGCAACTACAAATTCCTTACCCGGTGGTTCTCAAGTCCCAAGTCAGGGCCAGTGGCCGTGAACCCTTGGGGGGAATTAAATTTGTCGGCAATACCATTGATGCGATCGCAGCCGCCAATGCCATCTTCCACCAGCCAATTCTGGGGGAGTTTCCCCAGGTGATTTTGGCCGAGAGTCAATACAACCCTACCCAAGAATTCTTCCTAGCCGTAGTTTTAGACTACGAGTTAGGGATGCCAGTACTTTTTGGCTCACGCCAGAGTGGCAATGACCTCCAGCTAGTCCAAGAACAACTCCAGAAGGTTGTGGTTGAGCAGCAGTTTTCTTCTTTTTATGCCCGCCGCCTTGCCATCAAAATGGGACTAAGCGGTTCCTTAATCGAATCTGTGGCCCAGATCGTCGAAAAAATGTACCGCATCTTTATTCAAAACGACCTAGACCTGATCGAAATTAACCCCCTCGGCATTGACCAAGCTGGTGTGCCCATGGCCCTAGATGGCAAGATTATTGTCAACGATCAAGCCCTAGACCGCCATCCAGAGCTAGCTGAATTAGCCAAACAAAACACCCCAGTAGCTGACTGGCGAGACGGCTGGGGCCGCTGGCAGATTTTTAACCCGACCGGCACTGTGGCAGTGATTGCCAATAACCTAGGTTTAGTTGCCACAGGATTAGATTTACTGCACTTCAATAAAATCAAGGCCGCTGGTTATTTGGTTTTTGCTGATGACCAGCTCCCCGGTAAAACCAAGCAAGAATTATTAACTGCCCTGGAGCAGATCAATCAACTTACCGAACTAGAGGCAGTTTTATTGTGCATTGTCGGCAATCCCGCTTTAGCTGAACAGGTGGCTGCTACTCTCACCGAGTACCTCAAGATTCACCAGAGCATTTGCAGCAGTGGCGATCGCACTGAAAGACCCACAGCTACCAGAGCTGTACGGCGGGCAACTGACCGACCCACCAGCAATGCCATGCCCCGCTTCGTTGCCTATCTCAGTGAAGTGAGCGGACGGCCCGGCAGCCGTTGGCTCTCGGCCGGTAATCTCACCGAAGCTATTCATCAAATTCACGCTCCCCATTCTAACCAATAGAGGTCGCCATGCTCAATCTCAAATCTACCATGAAGGTTTTAGTCTATGGCACTGGCACAATTGCCACCAGCTTGATCGAAAAGATGCAAGCTTATGGTACCCATGTTGCAGCTCTAGTGGACGTAGGCCGGGGCGGCCAGACCCTTGCTGGCGGTGTCCGAGTGTTTGATCTAGTCAGCCAGGCCACAAGCCACGTCAGTGATCTGGAAGTTGCCCTAATCTGCAATGAACCCTATAGAGTTTTAGATGCTGCTTTGGAGGTAATTGATGCGGGCATCAACCAGTTAATCATCACCACTGGAGGAATCCCCCCCCTGGATACTGTGAGGCTTCTGCGTCGTGCCAAGGCATCGGGTACAAAAATTCTAGGCCCCGGTAGTATGGGTCTGGTAGTTCCAGGAAAGCTCTTGTTGGGGTTTCAGGCTACTCAATTTTATCAACCCGGAGCGATCGCCATTGTCAGCTGTTCGGCACCCCTGGGCTATTTAGTGGCCGAGTCGCTGTGCCAAGCGGGCCTGGGAATTTCGATCGCCATTGATATTGGTCAAGACGCGATCCTTGGCTCTGGTTACCAGCCTTGGATCGAGTGGCTGAGCCAAGACGCAGATACCCAGGCGATCGTCCTTGTGGATCATGCCCTCAGTACCAACCCAGAGCTGGGCCACATCTGCTTCAGCCCCCTTGAGAAGCCAGTTTTTGCCTACGTGGCCGGGCATACCATCCCTACGCCCAAGCTCTCGGAGGTTAACTTGACTGTAGCTGCCCAGTTCAACCAGAGCGATCGTAGCCGCAAAAACACCACCAAAGCCAAAATTACCGCCCTTAAAAAAAATAAAATCAACGTTGCCGAATCCCTAGAACAAATTCCGGAATTAATCAAAAACGCCAGACTCAAGCTCCAACCCTAGAAGTTTTAACATTCGCAATTAATTGGTAATTAATTGGTAAAATTTGCCTCTAATTGCCTAAATAGAGCAAAATGGAGCTACGTATTCAATTTCATGATCTGGTAGGTAAGCTCATGAGCCAATCGCAACGCCCCACTCCTCCTCCCCCACCCGGAGCCAGACCAGTCCCCCCCCCTCCCCCTGGGGCTAAGCCGGCGCCACCTCCCCCGCCACCGGGTGCCCAGACAGTGGTAACCAGACAACAAACCAGCCAAACTGCTGATATTGTGGATGCACCTACTCGTCTTTCTGCTCCCTCTTCACCAGCAAAATCCCCAGCCCCCACTGCACCCCCGCCCCCCCCGGCTGAAGAAGAAGTCAGGGTTAGCCATGCGGGCCCCTCACCGGGACAACCAACTCTCCACGAAATTGTTAAGAAGGCTTTTGATAATGGCTGCTCCGATGTCCACTTGGGAGTTGGTGAAGTACCCCGTTACCGCAATCGGGGCGATATGGAATCCACGGATTACCCAGTTACCGATCAACAGACCTTCATGAGTTGGCTACGGGAGGTCATGTCTGAAAAAGAAATCCAGCAATTCCTAGAGCATCTGGATTTTGACGGTGCTGCCCAGTATGAATTCTCACGGATTCGGATCAACTGTTTCTTCAGCCTGCATGGGCCGGCCTTGGTTATCCGTTTGATTCCCAATAAAATCATGACCATTGAGCAGTTGCGACTGCCTCCGGTTTTCCGTGATGTTTGTCACTATCACAAGGGGCTAATTCTTGTGACTGGGCCGACGGGTTCTGGGAAATCCACCACTATGGCTGCAATGGTGGACTACATGAACAAGGAAATGCCCAAGCATATTATTACGATCGAAGACCCGATTGAGTTTGTCCACACCAGCCGCAAAGCCCTAATCAAGCACCGGGAAGTTGGCCGCCATACGAAGTTGTTTGATAACGCCCTCAAAGCGGCTCTACGGGAAGACCCAGATGTGATTCTGGTGGGGGAAATGCGCGATCGCGGCACGGTAAACACCGCCCTCAAGGCCGCCCAAACCGGTCACTTGGTAATGGGTACTCTGCACACTAATAGTGCTGTCAAAACCATTGAGCGGATTCTCAACCTGTACAATCCCGACGAGCAGGCTGCCATGAAGGTGGCGATCGCAGAATCCCTAGTTGCAGTTATTGCCCAAGGGTTGTGTAAAACTACCGACGGCAAACGAGCTGCTTTCCACGACATTTTGATTAACACCGAGGCGATCAAAGAATACATCATGCAAGGTCGCTACGATGAAATCACCCGGATCATGCTGGAATCAGAAATGGACGGCATGACCACCATGAACAAAGACCTGCTCAGGCTCTACCAAGAAGGGCGGATCACCGAGGAAACAGCCCTAGAAAAATCTCCCACCCCCAACGAAATGGCCCAGTTCCTCAGGGGTCGCATCTAGAAACCCACACAGGTTTCAACATCCCCCGCCTAGGGGGATTTTTTTGTATTGGCATAACGAGTAGTGATTAGCGAGAGTTTTATAGATGAGTAGAAATGTATCAAAACTATTGTTACTAGGCTGTTCTCGATGCAAAAGATTAGATGAAGGGCTACTACCAGCTATTGAGAGGTACAGCGGTCCTGCGTATCGTGTACTAAGTCGGTACTTAAAGCAGAATCCACTTTCATCGATTGATGTAAGGATTCTTTCAGCAAAGTTTGGACTAATTCCTTCTGATTATACTTTACCTTATTATGACTTCAGGATGACTGAAGAACAGTCAGAGATATTGCGTCAGCAGGTTATTAGGGAATTAGAAGCAGTTCTTAATATTAAATCCTACACAAATCTTTTGATTTATTTGGGAAGAGACTATCTTAAGACGATATACGGCTATGAATCCATTATTCCAGAGGAGCTTACAGTTCAGATTGCTGCGGGTGGGCTTGGTAGAAAGCTGTCAATACTACACAATTGGCTTTATGATGGGCTATCCCATTTACAAAGCAAACAGGATATAGTTGCCACAAAAGAAGTAGTACGTCTTCGAGGTGTTGAGGTGAATCTAACATCAGAACAAGTCCTTGATGTTGCCAGACAGGCGCTCGCCACACAGGATCAGAAAGCCACCCACTACCAATCTTGGTATGTGCAAGTTGACAATCAGCGAGTAGCCCCGAAATGGTTGGTTAGTCAAATCACCGGATTGCCAGTGAGTAGCTTTCATACGGGTAATGCAAAGAAATTATTAAGGGAACTAGGAATTCCAGTTTTTTTAGATGCACAAATTTAGTTGTTTACAGGAGAAATTGAGCATGAAAAGTTTTTCAAGCGATCATAGCAACAATCAAGTGGTTGTTGGCACAGTAATTTCTGATCAGGAAACCCCAACGTTTGAAACTGTCAGGATTAAGTTGAAGGCGGGTCAAGATCTGAAGCCTGGAACACTTGTTCGGATTCCAGTCATGCGTAATGAGGAAACTATTCTTATTGGACGGATTCGTAGTGCCTATGAATGCAATCCTAATGAGAGTGTGGAAAGGGTTGGGGTACGAGATACCTTGAAAATGCCAAGGAGCTATCCAAATGAAGAAGAAAGCACAAAGATTTTTCGCTTGGTTGAAGCAGATTTAGTTGAGGAGATTATTGACCGAAAAGTTGCTGAGAATGGGAAAAAGGAAACAAGAGCACCTCAAAATCTTCCCAACTCAGGCGCAGAGGTGTTTGTTGCTGATCCTGATGAAATAGTTCAAACATTAGGATTAGAGAAAGAAGAAAATAAAGGATTATTCATCGGTAATACCACTAGCGGGACAATCGCAAAGATTATTCTAAAGCGTCAAGCAATCCAGCGTCACTGGTTCATCTGTGGAACTACGGGTAGCGGCAAAAGCTATGCAATGGGAGTTGTTACTGAAGAGCTTGTTCAAAAACACAAACTTCCTGTCGTATTCATTGACACTCAAGATGAATATTCCGAGTTAGTTAAAAAACTAGGTGGTGTAGTTGTTGAACCTGGAGAAGATTTTAGTATTCGGATTTCTTCATTAACCGAATCAGAGCTTTTAGATCTCTTGCCAGAAGCCATGAAAAAAAGTCCTTTGCAGTGCGACATTGTAGCAAAAGCTTTTGGTGAGCTTCAAACCAAACTGACCAATGAGGATATGGCTAAATTCACATTAAATGATGTTTTAGGTAAAATTCCAGAGGTATCCGCAGAACTAACTGCTAAAGAAGGGGATATTCCAAGGGTAACTGATGCAGTACAGCGTAGATTAGGCACCCTTGCAAAGCTCAAGATTTTTGGGAGTGGAGTAGCTGACTGGCGAAAACTTTTATATCCATGTGTTGCTATAAATTGTAAAAAACTTACATCATCACAATTACAGTCTGTAGCAACAGCAGTTCTCCGGGAACTACAAAATTTACGTCTTCGTGATCATATCCCTCCTTACGTAGCAGTGATCGATGAAGCGCATTTGTTTGTCCCAGAAGGTACAGGTAGTCCCTGTAAGCAAATCATCAGAGAAGGTGTGAGGATTGGTAGGCATCATGGGATCTGTATGGTTCTTCTAACTCAAAGTCCAGTCGATATTGATAAAAGCACAATTCGGCAATGTAACACTAGGTTAGTGTTTGCACTTGAACCAGATCAACTTGATGCAATTAAAGGTGTTAAGGCAGATGCTACAGATGAGATGCTTCGTGCCTTGCCGAAGATGCCTCAAGGAACTTGTTTACTTTCTGGAACTTATGAAAGTGTAAAGCATACCATACCAGTTAGAATCAGAAAGAGAAATACGCAGGACTCAGAGGGAGGAAAGACACCTAATATTTTTGAAGAAATGCAAGAGAAATGGATCACGGAAATCCAACAACTGAAGACTAAGGGTGCGAAATAATGTCTCGCAAACGTAAACCTAGAACGGAATCTCTAAATACAGAGCAACTATCATTGGACTTTAACTCAATTATTGAATCCTCCCAAGTTTTCAGTCGCGAGGCAGCAGCTAGTTACAATCCTGTAACCAGAACACTCGATATCATGCGTCACATTGTTGATTCCGAAAGAGCTTGGAATACAACAATCCAATCAACCCGCGAGCAACTATTGACGCAAGATCCACGAGAACTATACTTAGATTTCCTAACCGATCTAAAAAATACTATTGAACAAGACTCAACGAAAGCACCTCGGTTATCACGTCTTCTTGAACAGGTTGCCATCCGTGGTTTTGGTATGACCTATGACCAAATACGGGTGCATAGTCCTCGTCGAGGAGGAAGTCAATGGAGGGTTGACCCTTTCGATATAAAGTCGATTAGTAATCATCTCGAAAAACATATTGTAGGAAGATATTTTCTCAACCCAATTTCTGTAGATAATTCTGTGTGGAATGGCATAGTTCCTTTAATTGGATCGTCTGATGTTAGTCAACATCGAAGTGCTGTACCTATCCCTGCCCACTTCTTTACACGCCGGGTTCCATTTGTATTAAATAATGCCGCTGGTACTCTTTTGAGAGTAGAACAGGGCGAACCTAAATATGAAGCTTTATTCAATCCTCGACCTGATGATGAGTTACTACAGTGGATGTTGATAGATCCTTCTTATCAGGAAGAACTAGAACCCGAACACTATCAACGATGCCTTGCCTCTGCAATGGATGTAGGTCAATACAAGTTTGATTACCGACATCTTTTGAAGCCCCATCACAAAACACCAAATCTCATTCTTAGAGATGGTAGTCTCTTTCCTCAAGATGCTTATCTGGACAACTTCATTATTGATAACAGAAGAGGAGAGTTTACTCGTGAGGCAATCCATGAGCTTCTAAATTGCCTCACTTCTGCTAGGGATGCCGGGATTGTTTATTGTGGTGTTGCGAAAAGTGTTCAACTAAAAGTTTATAGCGCAGTAGTTGATTGGTACATAAGCAAACATATAGATAAAAGATGGGAGGTTGGAAATTACACACTAAATGATGGGCAAGCAATGACACTACTGCTTTCCTCCCCATTATTTATAAGTGACAATCTACAGAAAACAATCTTTACTTGTATGATCCGTCGTTCATTTACCACAAGAGCAAATCTAAATATCAAAGCTAACCTAAACGATCTAAATTCCTATTTTTCTCATTATGAAGAGTCATCTGAGTTTAATATAAAACCCTTTCGTCAATTATGTGATATCGCTCATCTTTATATGTTTTTCATGGGGCACTCCAAAAGTCCAGAACAGCGTTTACCTCGATATGATTTCTTCTACCATGATTCGCTCGGTTCACCTGAATCAATAGTGAAAAAGATCCTCTCCTCTCTTCAGTACTCTACTCCTGATGTTGATGAAGACCATTCATTCATGACTGATGAGCCAGTAACGTTTTTAATCCCCAGTGTGACACTTCAAGCACATAACTTCTCCAAAGATGTGGGAGAATGCATAACTGAGCAGACAGAAGATCGTATCATGGCTCGTTATAGATCTTTCCTGTCAGAATTGGTCTGAGGTAGGGCTTGTGCAAATTGTTGCTGGAACCACTCTAAGTGCGCTCAAGCCGCACGTTTGGAATCCTGAATCTGAGTACTATTTGCCTGCACTAACGGCAATTATGGTTTCATATGCTGATTTTCATAAAATGCCTGTTCGTAGACGTAAGGCAATGGATCAAGGAATCCATAATTACTTAGGTGTTCCTAGCCACATCAAAATCTATCTGGATAATGGAGCTTTCTACTTTATTACTCACGGAGGTGAGACACCTGTTAAGGAATACGCTGAGTTTGTCAAGAATGCTCAACCTGATTGGTTTCCAATTCCTCAAGACTTTATCCCTACACCTAAAATGACTCTGGAAGAGCAACAAAAGTGCCTTGATCGCACAATGGATATGAACGTCCGTTATTCACAGGGGGATTATGTACCAGTTGTGCATATCAGTCAACTTTTAAAAGAATACGTCAGCCGTTTCCAGTCCCATAGGCCTCTTCTGGAAAAAGAAGTAATTGCCTTGGGAGGAATTGTTCCTAATTTACTTAGAGCACCAAAAGCAATGCACCCCCAGAAAGTTTTGGAGAAGCTGATACACATACGTCAAGAGTTTCGAGATAAAAAGCTCCATGTTTTTGGTATTGGCGGAACGATTACCCTACACATTGCGGCATTACTAGGTATCAATTCGGTTGATTCTAGTGGATGGCGCAATCGTGCTGCGCGTGGCATTGTGCAATTGCCGGGCACGGGCGATCGCATGGTTGCAGATTTAGGTAGTTGGCGTGGTCGAGAGCCTAATGATAGGGAGTGGAAAATACTTGCTGAGTGCCAATGTCCAGCTTGTCAAAAGTATGGACTTGATGGGTTAAAGGCGAACTTAGTGCATGGGTTTCGGAACCGAGCAACTCACAACCTCTGGATTCTTCTAGAGGAAGCTCGTTTAATCCAAGAGCATTTACTTGTTGACGATTATGGAAGCTGGTACCTCGAACATTTAGATAACACACTCTACCAGCCTTTAATAAAGCAAACTCTCCAACTTTAAAGATCACTCAGCATTTTTTACTTCTAGCAGTTATCACCTGATTACACCAGCAATTGAGATTTGGTTTTCATATAGGCTACACTTATATATAAGATCAGCAAGATTAATATACTTTGCCTAGACAATTACTAAGTATTGTAAATACAATTCATACAAGCTGGTTTACAACCAGCAACATACATTTTCATAATTCATTCGGCAATAATCATGACAACAGTAATACAGCAAAGAGAGGGAGCCTCGTTGTGGGAGAAATTCTGCAACTGGGTAACCAGCACCGACAATCGGTTGTACGTAGGCTGGTTCGGAGTCATCATGATCCCAACCCTACTAA
>Ga0272446_1001930_pt1 | contig 29347 bp, 24 predicted proteins | sample YNPCB0061_FD_194587 | JGI IMG/M metagenome (GOLD analysis project Ga0272446, IMG submission 194587) | Hot spring microbial mat communities from Yellowstone National Park, WY, United States - YNP-CB-006-1 | ecosystem: Environmental > Aquatic > Thermal springs > Hot (42-90C) > Sediment | place...
GTTTCCGCCGGTGTCAGGGCCGGCAGGACAAGAAGGACACCGAGGGCGCGAATCATTTGACCGTGAAGTCGGAGGGCAGCTTGAGTTTCTCGTACAGTTTGCGCCGGCCCACCTTGTCGCCTTCCTGAATACGGTGCGAAGCGGCGGCTACGGCTTCGGCCTTGGCGCGGGGCACCACCACCACTCCCTCGTTGTCGGCCACGATCACGTCCCCGGGGTAAACCAGTACGCCGCCCGCGTTCACCGGATTGTTGTACGACTCAATCAGGACGCGGCCCGGGTCGATGCCGCGGGTGGGACCCCGGTGATAGACGGGAATCCGTTCCAGAATCATCTCGTCCGTATCGCGGCAGCCTCCGTCGGTCACGATTCCCCGCATGCCCCGGCTGAACCACGCCAGCGCATTGTTCGAGCCGCAGAAGCCGACGTCGCGCGTGCGTGAGGCGTCGATCACCAGCACCGTGTCGGGCTTCAGTTGCGCTTCAAAGTCCCCGGGAATCCGGGTGCGGTACCAGTTCCCTTCCCACTTGGCGAATTCGTCGTGGTTGGGGAAGTTGGGCGCGCGCTCCTGGGGCGGCACAATCCGCAGCGTCACGGCAACGCCGTAAATGCGGTGGGTGAACTTCTCGCCGTCGCGCCACAGCGGGCGAATCCCGGGATCCATGATGGTCATGTCCTGCAAACCCACCACGTCAAGGCCGTCCACCACGTCGGTGACCCGCAGGTCCTTGAACTTCGCGACAATGGCTTCGTTTTCGGCTTGAGAATACTGCTTGACACTCAGGTACTGTCTGGAGAACGGCCGGCTGGGCTGGCCCAGAGCCACGCCCGCCGCCAGACATAGAAGAATCGCTGATCGCATCGTTCGACTCCGCATTACACAAGGTACCACTCCGCAGGCCGCGCGCCGCGCCGGACGCGCTCACCGGATGACCAGCCACGTCAATCCCCGGGCGGGAAGCGTGACCTTGACCCGGACCCTGTATTCGCGATCGAGGGTGAAGCTGCGGGGCGCGCCATCGCGCTCGCGAATGCGGGCCGTGTGCGCCAGTCCCGAGTAGTAGAGCGGCAAAGTGACGGTGCGGGTCACCGCCTCGTCGAGCGGGTTGTAGATGAGCGCCAGGCCCTTCTCTTCGAGAGCCGGATTCACGTGCAGGATCGTGTCCACGTCGCGCCCGTCCGGCCGGCGTACATGGATGATGTCGGAGTCCAGAATCGGGCGATGGGCCTTGTAGAAGGCCACCCACTGCTTCACCACCGCCTTGGTCTCTTCGGAATCGAACAGGCGCGGCCCGCGGTAGCAGGCCTGCACACCGGAGCCGAAATTCTGGGCCAGATGCTGCCCGTAGGCGTCCAGGTGCTCCTTCAACGGCTCCAGGGTAGCCGCCGGGCCGCCTCCGTGGTACTCGACCAGCGGCACGAACATCCAGCCCATGCTGGGCGTCTTCTCCCAGGTCCCGTCGAAGATATTCTGGCGCCCGAGGATGATCTGCCGCTCGCGGGGCAGCGACCAGTTCACCTCGCGATACCCCATGGCGGTCTTGTTCGCCCCGGCCAGGAAGTACCAGTCGGGAACGTTGAGATAGACGCCGCGCGCACGGCACCATTGGTAGAAACCGGCGATCCGGCGCCACTGCATCCATTGGGAATCCTCCAGGCCGCGGTGACCGGGGTGCGAGGTGGAGGCGCACAGATCGCCGGGGTACGAACCATCGTGTTCGAGCACTCCTATGCCGGTGGCTTCGATGAACGCCCTCAGCTTGCGGAAATACCCGGCGCCCCACCGGCTGCACAGGCAGGGCGAGTTCTCGAAAATGGCGCCGCCCGGCTTGCCGGTTTTTGGATTGATGGCGTCGTCTTCAGGGCTGATCGTCCGGCTCGCCAGCAGCGAGTAGCCCCCCAACTCCACTCCTTTCCGCCTGCCGTATTCGACCAGTTCTCGCACCTGGGCGAGGTAAGCGGGATCTTCGTTTTCGATGTCGAAGCCGCTGCCGAAACTCATGATCGCCATTTCGAATCCGGCTTCGGCGCACTGGTCGATGGCCAGCCGGACAGACGCGGGATCGGCCCGGCGCACGTGCATCAGGATCGGATTCTCGGTCACCCAGGGCGCCAGCGTGCGGTACATGCGGCGCGCCGCCAGTCCGCGCCGCTCCCGCTCGGTGGTGTCATGAATCAGTTCGAAAATGCGAAACGTCTCGAAGCTTTCCCCCGGTTCCATGATGATGTCCGGGCCGATGGGGGGCCGCGTCTCCAGCATCACCGGCGCGTCCAGCCGGTAATTCACCTGGGTGGTGTACTGGGGGTCGGGCGCCCAGTTGGCGATCTTACTGCTGCCGGCGCGCGGATGCGTCGCCACGAAAGAATAGTCGGTTTCCACCTGGATATAGGGGTTTTCTGCAACGCCGGCGCTCTCCACCTGGGATTCATATTCGACCGCGGCCAGAACTTCGCTCACGAAGCGGTTCAGGCGCACCGGCCGGGAAGCGCCGTTGCGCAACTCCAGCCACTTCGCCAGCAACGGGATGCCGTCATAAATCTCGTAGTGCACCAGCACCACGAACCCTTTCAGGCGATCCTCCGGAGGCTCGAAGCGCAGGGTCAGCGCGGCGCCCGGAGGCGGCCACGGCGCTCCCGAGGAGTAGCGGATGCGCTTCCAGGCAAAACGCGCCTTGGTCTTGCCGGCCTCGTAGCCTGCGTAATGGAACGAAGCCGGATCGGCGCTCATGTGCTCCAGCCATTCGCGGCGCAGGTAGGCGTAGTCGGGCTGGCCGTTCAGGCCGCCAACGGCATAACGGCGCCCGTCCAGTTCCAGGTAGGCCTCCGGTTTTACGCCCCTCAGGAGGGTCTGGCCGTTCGCCAGATTGTCGAAGGCCACCGTCGCCGCGTTCGGACGCAGGCGGAAAACGCGCCGGATTAAGCCGTTGGAGAGTTCGATCTCATCGGGATGGTCTCCCCGGGCGACCACGCCGCGAAACCCCTCAGGGTGGAGCAGCCAGTCCGGGCCGGAGAGTTGCCGCCCGGCCAGGCCGCAGGCTTGCGCGGCGGCAATCGTGAGGATGACTCGGAAGACGCAGGGCTTCATCACTGCTACGATACACTCGAAAGGGATACCCGTATGGCATTCAAGCTGGTTGTGGAAGCGTTCGAACCGGGCGGGACGGTGCCGAAGCGGTATACCTGCGATGGCCCCGACCTTGCGCCGCCGCTGCGCTGGAGCGGCGAACCGGCGGGCACCCAGAGCTTTGCGCTCATCATGGATGACCCCGATGCGCCCGCCGGCACCTGGAACCACTGGCTTCTGTTCGATATTCCAGCGTCCCTGCACAGCCTCCCGGAGGGACATAAGGCCGGGCAGGACAGCGTAAGCGGAACCAACGATTTCGGCAAGCTGGGCTACGGGGGACCGTGCCCTCCCAAGGGTCACGGCCCGCACCGCTACTTTTTCAAGCTGTTTGCGCTGGATGTGCCGAGCCTCAAGCTCCCTCGGGGAGCCAGGCGCGCCGAGATCGACCGGGCTCTCCGCACGCACGTCCTCGCCGAGGCGCAGTACATGGGCCGTTACGAACGAAAATAAGCGTTACGACGCCAGCACCTGGAGAACCGCTTCGTTCCAACCGTGAGGTCCCGGGGCCTGAGTGACCTGGCTCCGGGGAATGGCCTTTTTGAGGGCCACCGCAAAGCGCGAGTAGATGACAATCGGGTGGTCCACCACGTCCAGGAAGCTGGTATCGTTGTGGCCGTCACCGATGCCCACGGTCACCACGTCGGAGTGCGCCTGCCGGTAGAGCCCGCTCAGCAACCGCACCGCCGCGGCTTTGTCGTTATCACCGGTGATGTGGTAGAAACGATCGCCTCGCGTCCAGTGCTTGCCACGCAGTTCGATGGCTCTCAACAACCCGTGGGTCCCCACGCCGATGATCTCAAAGGGCTCGTCGTATTCCCGGCGCTTGGCCAACTCCGCCTGTTCGAGAGGCAGCAGGGTGCGGCGGCTGACCTCCTCCACCGTCATGTCGCTGAACCCGAGCACCTGGCAGCCGCTCTCCCGGGATGCGGCGCGCAGCGTCTCGACCAGCTCCGGATAAGGCGTCCCGTACTCAATGACCTCGTAGCCATCGCGTTTCACGGCTCCCGGCAGGGGGAATTTAAAGTAGCCATCCGGCACATAGATCGCGCCCCCATTCTCGACGATGAACGGATGGCGGTTGCCGAGCTGCTCCCGCCAGAATTCGACTTCCGCCCGCGTCTTGCTCGTCGAGAGCACGAGCGGGCACCGTTTGCGGGTCAGTTGCTGGAGCGCCGGACGCGCCGCCTCAGGGGAATAGGTCCTGATATGGAGCAAAGTCCCGTCGAGGTCACTGAAAAAGACTTTCATATACCCAGGGTACGCGCCGGAGCTGGCTGTGGAGTATACCGGGATCTCACTAGAAGTGCTGGCAAAAACCCGGTATACGGAGGCCAGGCTACTTCAGACGAAAGCGCCGGACCTCGGCCAGCACCCGGGCGGCGTCCAAGGTTAGCACCCGGCGGGACCGCACCACCAGGCGGCCTTCGATCATCACGTCTTCCACGTCGCAGCCTTTCAGCGCGTAGACCATCTGGGAATAGGCGTTGAACATCGGCACGGCGTGCGGCGCCGCCAGCGAAACGGAGATCAGGTCAGCGCGCTTGCCGGCCTCAAGCGAGCCGATTTCCTTCTCCATGCCCAGAACCCGCGCGCCGCCAATGGTCGCCATTTCGAGGGCTTGCGTAGCGGGGAGAGCCTGGGGATCGAGCGTGGCTACTTTTTGCAGCTTTGCCGCTAAGTCCATTTCTTCGAACAGGTTAAAGTCGTTATTGCTGCCCGCCGGGCCATCCGGACCCAGTCCGGCGGCGATGCCGAGCGCCAGCATCCTGGCCACCGGCGCGATGCCGCTCGCCAGCTTCATGTTGCTCGACGGGCAATGGGCGACGCCCACCCGGCGGTTTTTCAGAATCTGCAAATCGGCATCGTCGACCCAGACGCAGTGGGCAGCCACCGTTCGCCCGGCAAACATGCCGAGCGCATCCAGCGCGCGTACAGGCGACTGCCCCCGGCGGGCCAGCGATTCGTCCCGCTCCCGCCTGGTCTCCGCCACGTGGGTCAACAGCGGAACTCCGTAGCGGTTCGCCAGGCCCCGGCAGGCTTTCAGGGTGCTGTCGGAGTTCGTGTACAGCGCGTGGGGAGCGACGGCTGGGGTAACCAGCGGATCGTTCCGGAAGCGCCGGATGAACCGCTCAGTGAACTGAAGTCCCGCCTCCGGTGTTTTGGCGTCCGGAGCGGGGAAACCGATGATGGTCTCTCCCAGCACGCCCCGCATCCCGGCTTCCCGGGTGGCTTCAGCCACCACGTCCTCGAAGTAGTACATGTCGGTGTACGTGGTGGTGCCCGACAGCAGCATCTCCAGGCAGGCCAGACGCGTGCCCAGCAGCGTGAAATCCGCGCTTGTATTCCTGGCCTCTACGGGAAAGATGTAGTTCTCCAGCCAGTCCTGGAGCTTCCGGTCGTCGGCAATGCCGCGCATCAGCGACATGGCGGCATGGGTGTGGGTGGCCACCAGGCCGGGTGTGATCAGCGCGCCGGGACGGTCCAGGCGTTGCCGCGGCTGATAACGCCGCGCGATCTCGGCGGCAGGGCCTACAGCCAGGATCCGCTGCCCGCGAATGGCCACCGCGCCATTCTCAATGACCCGGCGCTGCGGATCCATCGTGATCACGTACCGCCCGGTCCAGATCCAGTCCGCAGGTTCGGCTGCCAGCCCGGCGGCAAGCAGCAGCAGGAGACTACAAAAGCGACGCATCAAAGGGCCTCGGAAACAGTTCCCGCAAACGGAGAGTCTCGCTGTGGCCGTGCGGATCGGCCAGCACGACTTCGATATCTCCGCAAAACTCCCAGAGGATCTGCCGGCAGGCCCCGCATGGCGGAACCAGCGTCGGGCCGTCCGCCGCCACGGCGATGCGCCGGAAACGCCGCGCACCTTCAGAGACGGCCTTGAATACGGCTACGCGCTCGGCGCACACCGTCAGGCCGTAGGTGGCGTTCTCGATGTTGCAGCCGGTGTGGATACGGCCGGCATCGTCCTCCAGAGCGGCGCCGACCCGAAAACCCGAGAACGGAGCGTGCGCATTCCCGCGCACCCGCAGCGCCTCCCGGATCAGTGGGTCCACGTCACGCCTCCAACCGCGGCAACAGGGCTTTCAGAAGACGCACCAGCGTGCCGTGCACCATCTGTCCGGTCTCCAGAACCTCGCTGTGACTGAGCTTTTGCGGCAGCACCCCCGCGGCCATGTTGGTCACACAGGAGATGCCGAGCACGCGCAGACCCATGTGGTTGGCGACGATCGCTTCAGGCACGGTTGACATGCCTACCAGGTCGGCGCCGATCGTGCGCAGATAGCGGATCTCGGCGGGCGTTTCGTAACTGGGCCCCAGCAAGGCGGCATAAACGCCTTCGCGGAGTTCGATCCCCAACCCGGCCGCCGTCTCCCGGGCAATCTCGCGATACCGCCGCGAGTAGGCTTCCGACATGTCCGGAAAACGGGGTCCGAGCCGCTCGTCATTGGGGCCCACCAGGGGATTGGAGCCCTGCAAGTTGATGTGGTCGGAGATCAGGACCAGCGCGCCCCGCGCGTAGGAGAGGTTGATGCCGCCCGCGGCGTTGGTCAGGACGATGCCGCGCACGCCCAGTGCGCCCATGACGCGCACGCCGAAGGTGACCTCGGCCGGCGTGTAGCCTTCGTACAGGTGGGCCCGGCCGGCCATCACCGCCACGCCGCAATCCCCGATCCGCCCCAGGACTAACTTGCCGCCGTGGCCCTCCGCCGTCGAAGGAGGCCAGCCGGAGATCTCGGCGTACGGGATGGATTGGGCGCCGTCGAGTTCGCCCGCGAATGCGCCCAACCCGCTGCCCAGCACCACGGCAACGCGGGGAGCCAGCCGCGTGCGGCCGCGAATATCACGAAGCGCCGCCGCTATCGCCACCGTCATAGCAGCACTCCCGCAATGCAGGCGGACATGAAGTTCGCCATGGATCCGGCCGCCACGGCGCGCAAACCAAGGCGCGCAAGGTCCGACTTGCGATTCGGCGCCAGCGCCCCGATGCCGCCGATCTGGATGGCAATCGAGCTGAAATTCGCAAATCCGCACAGCGCGTAGGTGGCGATTACGAAGGAACGCGGGTCCAGTTGCGGCTGCATCGGCCCGAGTTGGAGAAAGGCCACGAATTCGTTCAGCACCAGGCGCGTGCCCAGCAGATTCCCGATCGCGGAGGCGTCTTTCCAGCTTACGCCCATAATCCACGCCACCGGAGCGAACACGACGCCGAAGATTTTCTGGAGGGATTCGGGCATCCAGCCCATGGCCGGCAAGCTGTGCACCCATCCCAGGATTCCGTTCACCATGGCAATCAGCGCCAGGAAGGCAATGAGCATGGCGCCGATATTGAGCGCCAGGCGCAGGCCGTCTCCAGCCCCCCGCGCGGCCGCGTCAATGACGTTGACACCCGGCTTTTCCACCTGGATCTCGACCCGCCCGGCGGTGGCCGGCTTCTCCGTCTCGGGAATAAACATCTTGGCCAGCATGATGGTGGCCGGAGCGGTCATGATCACGGCCGTCAACAGGTGCTTGATCTCGACTCCCGCAATCTTGACGTATGCCGCCATCACAGCGCCCGACACGTGGGCCATGCCGCTGGTCATGATGGTGAACAGTTCGGACTCCGTCATTCCCGCGATGAAAGGCCGGATGGTGAGGGGCGCTTCGGTCTGCCCCATGAACACACTGGCCGCCACGTTCAGCGATTCGGCGCCGCTCGCCCCCATCACCTTCTGCATGCCCAGCGCCATCAGCCGGACCACGGCCTGCATCACCCCGAGATAGTAAAGGATGGAGAAAAACGAGGCGATGAAGATCACGATGGGCAAGACTTGAAAAGCGAAGACGACTCCGAAGGGTCCCGCCTTCACACCCAGCGGCCCAAAGACGAACTCGCTGCCCGCCTCGGCGTACTGGAGCATCGCGTTGACCCCCACGCCGATGGCCTGAAAGAGTCTGCCGAAGCCCGTCTTCAGGACCAGCAAAGCGAACGCAAACTGGAGTCCGAGCCCCCAGGCGATCAGGCCGATCTTGATTGAGCGGCGGCGTTTGGAAAACACAAACGCGCCCGCTAAAATCACCACGAGCCCGAGCAGCCCGGTGAAACGGCCCATGAGCCTAGCCGACCACTTCCAGAATCAGCTCCCGCTCGTCGGGTCTCTGCGTGGAGATGTGGAAGGCATCCTCGATCATCTCGGCCGCGCTCTCCAGATGGTCTTCCTTGGTGTAGTAGATTCGGGCGAGAACGGAACCGGCGTCGACCCGCTCGCCCACCTTGACCTCCAGAATCACACCTACCGCCGGATCGATGGCTTCGTCCTTGCGTTCGCGTCCCGCGCCGATCAGGCTGGATGCCCGGCCGATGTCTTCGGCATTAATCACACTGACGTAACCGGAGCGCGGCGTCACGATCTCGCGCATGCCGGTGGCATTGGGCAACAGCTCAAACTTCTCCAACGCCTGCGGGTTGCCACCCTGCGCCTGCACGACCTGCTTGAACTTCCGGTACGCGGACCCATCCACGAGTTTCTTGCGAGCCACCTCGCGCGCATCGTCCAGCGTCGGCGTCAGCTTGGCCAGGAAGATCATCCGGGCGGCCAGTTCCAGCGAGAGGCGGGTCAGATCTTCGGGCCCCGAGGTTTGGAGCGTCTGCGAAACCTCCATCACCTCCAGGGCGTTGCCCACCGCGAACCCGAGCGGCTGGTTCATATCGGTGATGAGGGCTTGCACGCGCTTATCCATCCGGCGGCCGATCCCCACCATGGCCTGGGCGAGCCGCCGCGCGTCCACCTGCCGCTTCATGAAAGCGCCGCTGCCCACCTTGACATCCAGCACCAGGGCGTCCAGACTCACTGAGAGCTTCTTCGACATGATCGATGAGGCAATCAGGGGAACCGAATCCACCGTGGCCGTCACGTCCCGCAACGCGTACAGCTTGCCATCGGCGGGCGCCACCTGGGCCGTCTGCCCGGCAAAGCACAGACCGGTTTCGCGCAGTTGGTCGCGGAACTCGTCGATCGTCAGGTTGGTGCGAAATCCGGGAATGGACTCGAGCTTATCGAGCGTGCCGCCGGTGTGTCCCAGCGCCCGGCCCGAAATCATGGGCACCACAACCCCGGCGGAAGCCGCCAGTGGGGCCACGATCAGACTGGTCTTGTCGCCCACCCCGCCAGTCGAATGCTTGTCCACTTTGGCGCCGGGCACCGACGACAGATCTACGGTTTCACCGGAGGCGATCATCAGCTCGGTGAGCGTGCTGAGTTCCCGGTCGGTCATTCCCGTGAAAAAGACCGCCATCAGGAAGGCGGCCATCTGGTAGTCGGGGATCTCCCCCTTCGTATAGCCCTCAACCAGGAACTGGATCTCCTCGGGAGCGAGTTCTTCGCCCTCGCGCTTCTTGTGAATCAAGTCGACTGTTCGCATTTGATTATGAGACACTTAGGCTAGCACCTGTCGCCACGAAATGTAAAGGATGAAATGGTCACACCTGCGCGGCGCGGCTTACGCTAAGGGTCTGATTTCCTCGCGTTGCCGTGGTCGGCCCGTCGTCAACCGATCTCTTCGATGGCTGGCTACCCTTTCAGTGTATACCGTTTCGGCCTCATGGACCGGCGGGATCTTGCCTCAGGCGCCAACGGGTGGCAGCGGGATCGGGTAGTGACCGCGAAAAATCCCGTCAAACAACTGGAGCACCTGGTCGTGGATCAGTCCGTTGTCGGTGAGCAGGTGGGGCGATGCCAGGGTGTGCGGCCCTCCGCGCATGTCCGAGACGCGGCCGCCGGCCTCGGCGACGATCAACGTGCCGGCCGCCATATCCCAAGGGTTCAAGCCAAACTCCCAGAAGGCGTCCAGCCGTCCACAGCCGACGTACGCCAGGTCCAGCGCCGCCGACCCGGCCCGCCGCACACCGTGCGTGGCCAGTCCCATCTGGTAGTAGAAGTGCACGTTGACGTTCAAGTGACGTTTCCGGCTGGGAAAACCGGTCGCCACCAGAGCGTCTTCGAGGCGGGATTGCGCCGAAACGTGGATCCGCCGGCCGTTCAGATAAGCGCCGCCACCCAGTTCCGCCGCGAACATTTCATCGCGGGTGGGGTCGTAGATGACTCCCGCGATCATCTCGCCGGCGCGTGCCAGCCCCATGGTGAAGTTGTAAGCCGGAAAGCCGTGCGCGAAATTGGTGGTGCCGTCCAGAGGATCGACATACCACCGGTAGTCGGAAGCGCCCTCGCTCCCCCCGCCTTCTTCGGCCACGATGCTGTGGGTGGGGAATTGCGCCCGCAACCGCTCCACCACCAGCCGTTCGCTGGCCCGGTCGGCCTCCGTGACCAGGTCGAATTCGCCTTTCAACTCGTATCCGATGCGGCGCTCGGCGAAGCGGGAGAGCAAGGCCCCGGCCTCGCGCGCAATCTCAACAGCCGTTTCCAGGTAAGATGCCATCGCCGGGGGTGTCTAGGAGCCTTCCTCGTAGAGATACTTGATGTCGTGCTTGAAAATGAACAGGTTCGGTTCGCCCTTGCGGGTGAGGCGGATGAAGGAAGCATCGTAGTACTCGATCGTTCCCCGCACCTCTTCATTGTTGCCCAAGCGGACACAAATGGGGATCTGGTTTTCGATCAGGTGCTTGAGGTATTTGACTTCCTCAAAGGTTTGTTCCGGCGCGCGGGCGCCGGCCTTGCGCTTCGGTGCTGTGCTCTCCAATGCTTCTGCCACCTTCTTCGGCATCGCTCACTTCTCCCGGCGGCGCTCCGGTTTCGTTTCGACTTCGGGAACCACCAGGACGCGGCCGTTCGTCGATACCGAGTCGCTGTCCGTCTCCCCATAATAGCCACTGCGCGCCAGCACCCGCAAATCGCTCCGTCCGGCCTCCACCCGCAGACGGTGAAAGCGGTCCTTGGAGGGGGGCACATTCTTCGGGTAATACGCGAGCAGGTACTGGGTGCGCAATTCCTTGATGATTTCCGCGAATGCCTTATCCAGTTCCGGCCCCACTTGAGGCAGGAACACCCGGCCTCCGGTGCGCGCGGCGAAAGTGGCGAGCGCGTTCTCCCCGCCGATGTTGCGTCCGGCATCGTTGATAATGGGCATCACCAGAACCGGGTAGATCACCGCGTCGGCCAGTTGCACGGCTTCCAGCGCCCCATGGAAGTCCTTCGCGCTGGTGGTGTCGCCTCCATCGGTGACCACGACGATGACATGCCTTCCGTCCCGGTCGCCCAACTCACCCGCCGCGAGATAAAGGGCATCGTACAGCGACGTGCCGCCCTCGGACTTAAGCGTCTTCAAAGACCGCTCCAGGCTGGTATGGTTGCGCGTGAAATGATTGTGTTTGACCACCTGGTAGTTGAAACTGTAAAGGGCCGCGGTATCGGCCGGATTGCCTTCCGCAAACAGCGCTTTCAAGAAGCGGGAAACGGATTCAGTTTCATAGCGGAGTTCTTTCGCCGTCGAGCCGCTCGTGTCAATCAGCACCGAAACCGAAAGTGGCTGCTCGGTATGCCGCTCGAAGACCGCGATCTGCTGGGGAACGCCGTTATCGTAGACCCGGAAGTCGTCCTTCTCGAGGGAACCGACCAACTGGCCCGCGGCATTCTTCACTGTGGCGAGGATCCGCACCAGGCGGACATCCACGCGGATGTCGGGCACCTGAGCCCGAACAGGGAACCCAGCGGCGGCCGCCAGGGCAAGGCTAACCGGAAGCCGCAACCGGCGCGCGATCATCCCACTCTCCCTCCACCCAAACCTCGCCGTCGGCGAAGTACTCCTTTTTCCAGATGGGCACCAGGCGCTTCAGGCGGTTGATGGCTTCCAGGGCCGCTTCGAAGGCCGGGCGGCGATGCGGAGCGGTGACTACGATGGCGACGCTGGTTTCGCCGATCTCCATGCGGCCCAAACGGTGAACCATGGCAATGCGGCTGATAGCGTACTGAGCGGCGAGTTCGCGACCGATCTCGGCCATCTTCTTCACCGCCATGCCCTCGTAGCATTCGTATTCGAGATATCGCGTCCGCCGTCCCTTGGTATTGTTGCGGACCACACCCTCGAAGGTCACCACCGCGCCGTCTTCGCCCTGCAACAGGCGGGCGGAAAGCGCGCGGGCATCCACGGCAAGCCGGGTGAGCCCAAAACAGTTGCCGCTCTCGTCGGTGATCTCGGCCAGCCAGCCGCTCCCGCCGCTGACCGGCGGCAGGAAGGCGATCTCGTCGCCATCAGCGACGCCGGCGGAGGGATCGGCAAATTCCTGGTTACGCGCCAGCACAACCCTGCCCGCCATCTCGCGGAGAGGCGGGAAACGGCTCGCATAGTGCTCGAAGACCGCCCCAAGCGCCGATCCTTCGGCCAGTTCCAGGGAATCCTCCGCGCGCCCGGCCACGTCCTTGAGCATGCCGAAAAACAACACCTTCACGCGCATGAATATCCGTAGTTTAGCAGACGGGGCCGCGGCCTCCCCGGTTTCGCCCGGCAGGCTCAGCCAAGGGCCGGCCGAAGGCTGCGTGCGATAATCTTGCCGATGCACATTCACGAGACCCGGCTGCGGGTGCGCTACGCGGAAACCGACCAGATGGGCGTGGTCTACTACGCCAACTACCTGACGTGGATGGAAGTGGGACGAGTGGAGTACTGCAAATCAGTCGGTTTCAGTTACAAGGACATGGAAATGAACGACGGCTTGCTGCTGGCCGTGGTGGAGGCCCAGTGCCGCTATCTCTCCCCCGCCCGGTTTGACGAGGAGATCGCGGTGCGAACGTGGGTGGACGAAGCCGGCACCCGCATAGTTCGGTTTGGCTATGAGATGCGGGAAGTGGAAACAGACCGCAGGATCGCTACCGGACACACCAGGCACGTAGTTTGCGGCCCGGATTTCCGACCGGCCCGCCTGCCGGCAAGGTATCGCAAGATCTTCGGCATCTCGAGCTAGCCTCCAAGCAGGCAACCCTCACGCACTCGCCTTTGGGCGGGCCGCCTCGACGGCCTGGAAGAGCTGCTTGGGACGGATGGGCTTGACAAGGTAGCCGTCCATTCCGGCCTGGAGGCAGCGCTCGCGGTCTCCCAGCGTGGCGTGGGCCGTCATGGCCACAATCGGCAGGCGCACGCCTTCGCCGGACTCGAGCTGCCTGATGCGCGCAGCGGCCTCGATTCCGTCCATGTCCGGCATTTGTATGTCCATGAGCAGAAGGTCGAATTTCTCGCTGCGCACAGCCTCCACGGCCGCCTGGCCGCTGGCGACGATCACGACGTGGTGCCCCCGCTTTTCAAGCAGGCGCCGGGCGAGCTTCTGATTGACGGGGTTGTCTTCAGCCAGCAGAATCCGCATCCCGGCGGGTTCAGCCGCCAGTTCCGCCGCCGGAGCGGCGGGGGGAGTTTCGCAACCTGCCTGGGGCAGACGGAAGCGCGCGGTGAAGCGGAACGTGCTGCCCGCGCCGGGCTGGCTCTCCACCCGAATCGTCCCCCCCAACAGGTGGACCAGTTGCGAGCAGATGTATAGGCCCAGACCCGTGCCGCCATGACGGCGGGTTACCGAGCCGTCCGCCTGCCGGAACGCCTCGAAAATCACCCCGTGCTTTTCGGCGGGAATGCCCGGTCCCGTATCGATCACCGAAAACGCCAAACAAACCTGATCGCCGGAGATCGAATCCAGAGCGGCTTCGACGCGGACGCTGCCTGCCTGGGTGAATTTCACCGCATTGCCCAACAGGTTCAGCAGGACCTGACGGAGGCGCACCGGATCACCCAACAACAAGTCCGGCACTTGCGGAGCCACGGACCAGGAAAGCTCAAGATTCTTCTCCCGCGCTCCCGGCGAGACCGTCTTCACAGCGGCAGCGATCCAATCACGAAGCTGGAACTCGACCGTTTCCAGTTCCATGCGTCCGGCCTCAATTTTCGAGAAGTCCAGCACGTCGTTGAGCAGCGACAGCAGGCACTGCGCCGATGTTCTGACAGTCTCCAGGTAGTCGCGCTGTTCCGGATCCAGTTCCGTGGCCAGAGCCAGCTCAGTCATTCCGATGATACCGTTCATCGGCGTGCGGATCTCGTGGCTGATATTGGCCACAAACTCGGTCTTGCTCCGGCTGGCATCTTCGGCCTTGAGTTTCGCGGCTTCAAGCTGTTTCGATTTCTCTTCCAGTTGCGCTACCAGGGCGTTCAGGCGTTGAGTCCGTTCCGCAACCCGGCACTCCAACTCCGCGTTGGTTCGCACCAGGTTCTGGATCCGCAGCAGATACAGGCCGCCGCCCAGCAGGATCAGCGCCGACGCGCACAGGGTGTAGAACCACGCGGTCTCATAGGAGTGAGGCTGCAAGGTGAGCGCCAGCGCCGCGGGGGATGGGCTCCACACCCCGTCGTTGTTGGCTGCTTTGACCAGGAAGCGGTACTCACCCGGCGGCAGATTCGTGTAGTGCGCGCTGCGGGCTGCGCCAGGGTCGATCCACTCCTTGTCGAAACCCTCCAACTTGTAGCGAAACCGGACCTTCGCCGGCGCCAGCAGGCTCAAGGCGGTGAACCGGAACTCAAGGTGCCGCCAACCCGGCGGGAGCCGGACGGCGCGGTTCAGCGGAACAGGCTTGCCCCCGGCCAGGAGTTGTTCAATCACCACGGGCGGAGGCAGCCGGTTGAAAATCAGCCGCCTCGGGTCAACGCTCGCCACCCCCTGGGTAGTCGGGAACCATAGCCGCCCATCGCCGGTCTTCCAACCGGCCGGCTGGAAGTTGCCGTTGCATTCCCGGCTCTTCATGCCGTCCGCCCTGCCGTAGGTGATCGCGGAGACCCGGCGTAAGCGCCCTTCGGCAACCTCCGTCAATTCCCGCCTGGAAACCCGCAGAATGCCCCGGCTGGAACTCAGCCACAGGAACCCCTCATCGTCCTCGAGCACTTGAAAGATGATCTTTTCCGACAAGCCGGTCTGGGGGCCGTATGAGGTGACCCTTCCGGCTTTCCAGCGCTTGAGCCCGCCGCCGTAAGTGCCGATCCAGAGGGTCCCTTCGCGATCCTGGTGCAATGCGCAGACGAAATCCTCCGAAAACTCATTCAGTGCAGTGAACCGGCCGTCTTTGAGGCGGGTCATCCCGTGCGAAGCACCGATCCACAAGGCGCCCTCCCGGTCTTCGAGAAGCGCCCGGATGTCGTCGTCCGAAAGGCCGTCTTTCCTCCCGTAGACCGTGAAGCGCCTGTCTCTGAAGCGGTTCAAACCGTGCGCCGTGCCGACCCACAGGTCCCCGTTTCGAGCGTGAAGGATGGCGTACACGGTGTTGCTGGACAAACCGTCGCGGGTCGTATAGGCGGTGAACCTGCCGTTTCGAAAACGGTTCAGGCCGCCCTCGAAGGTCCCCACCCAGAGGCTGCCGCCGGGGCCGGCTTCCAGCGACCACACGCAATCGTCGGAGAGGCCGTCCTTCTTCGTATACGTGCGGAACCGGCCGTTCTCGTACCGGCTGAGTCCCCCGCAATTGGTGCCCGCCCACAGGGCGCCGTCCGGGCCCTCGCGAATCCCCAGGACACTGTTGCGGCCCAGCCCGTGGTGAGTGGTGTAGGTGACGAAACTGACGTCTTTGAGCCGGTTCAGTCCGCCGTTGTTGGTGCCAATCCAGATGCTGCCCTCGCGGTCCTCGAACAGGCACTTGATCATGGGACTCGAGAGACCGTCCTCGCCGCCGAACGCCTCCACCCGGCCATCCCGCATGCGGGCCAGTCCCTCGCCGAGCGTCCCGATCCACAGGGATTGGTCCCGGTCGCGGAGAAGCGCCCAGACAGGGCCCTTCGGCGCACCCGCCCCGGAGAGGGGCACAAACCGGCTGCCCTCCAAATGGCACAGTCCCTTTCGCGTGCCGGCCCAGATCGTCCCGTTCTGGTCTTCGCTGACCGCCAGCACCAGGTTGTCCGGCAAGCCATCCAGCGCGGAATAGCCTCTTAGCCGGTCACCGTCCATCATGACCAGCCCCACCTGGGTCGCCACCCAGATGCGCCGCCTGCTGTCCTCGAAGATCGCCCGGATCTGGCTGGCCAGAAACGCGTGTCTGGTCTTGTAGGGTGATGCAACACTGTTTTCGATCTTCACCAGCCCGCCCGAATAGGTTCCCACCCAAAGGCGCCCGCGGCTGTCGGCCAGCAATGCCTTGACCGAGTTCTGGCGGAGACCGTATTCGGAAACGAACTGGGAGAATGCGCCCTCCCGGTACCGGAACAGCCCCAGCGAGGTGGCAATCCACAAGACGCCCTCCCGGTCCTGGGCGAGCGCCCAGATACGATTGCTCGCCAGCACACCGGTGTTGTCGCGGTTGAAGGTGGTGAAGCGGACGCCATCGAAGCGGACCAGGCCGTCGTAGGTGCCCGCCCACAGGTAGCCATCGCGCGTCTGGAGGATGGTGTTGACGCTCGATTGCGGCAGGCCGTCCTCATCCTGCCAGACGTCGTGCCCGTAGGCGGTGACCGGCTTTTCGGGGTCCAACGCAAAACCGGCCCCCCCGGACAGCCGAAGCAGGGTCAGCAGTGCGCCACAGCGAACCCACGAGCGCGCAAAGACGGACACACTTCACTCATCGGATGGGAGAACGGAATTCTTTACCTTGCGACGCAATCAGTGACGGCTGGCCTCGACCTCGCTCAGCCAGTCGGGCCGCTTCAGTACTTCCCGCGGCTTGCTGCCGTCCGGCGGGCCGATGATGCCGTCACGGTGCATCATGTCCAGAATGCGCGCCGCCCGCCCGTAGCCAAGCTTGAGGCGCCGTTGCAGGACCGATGTGGAGGCCTTGCCCGCTTCGAGCACCACCCGGAGGGCCTCTTCGTATCTGGGATCCTGCTCGCCCTCGGGCAATTCGCCATCCGCGTCGCCTTCCTCGGGAGGCGGCGCCGCCAGGAACGACTGATCGTACTCCGGCGCCGCCTGCCGCTTCCAGAACTCCACCACCCGGTTGATCTCGCTCTCGGTGACCAGGGCCCCGTGAACCCGCAGCAGCCGTGAGGATCCGGGAGGCAGGAAGAGCATGTCGCCCTTGCCCAAAAGATGCTCGGCGCCCATGACGTCCAGAATGGTCCGCGAGTCCACCCGGGTGGCTACGCGGAAGCTGATTCGGGCCGGGAAGTTCGCTTTAATCAGGCCGGTGATCACATCTACGCTGGGCCGCTGAGTGGCCAGCACGAGGTGCATCCCCACGGCGCGCGCCATTTGGGCCAGCCGGGTGACGGATTCCTCCACGTTGCGGCCCTCCAGCATCATCAGGTCAGCCAGTTCGTCGATCAGCACCAGAATGAAGGGCAGAGGTTTGAGGTCCTCGTCGAGCGGTTCGTTCTCCTCGAACAAGTCCCGCGTCTCTTCCCTCATTTTCCGGATCTTGCGGTTGAACTGATCGATGTTCCGGACACCGTGCTCGGCCAGCAGGCGCAGCCGCCGCTCCATCTCGATGACCGCATTCCGCAGCGCATTGGTGGCCTTCTTCGGGTCGGTGATCACGGGCGTCAGCAGGTGCGGGATGCCTTCATACAGCCCCAGTTCAAGCCGTTTCGGGTCCACCAGAATGAGGCGCACCTCTTCCGGCGTGGACTTGTAAAGGATCGACATGATCATCGAGTTGATCATCACGCTCTTGCCCGAACCGGTGGATCCGGCGATCAGCAGATGGGGCATCGAGTCGAGCGCCGCGATCCGGATGCGCCCGCTAATGTCCTTGCCCAGCGGGATCGTCAGCCGGGACTGGGAATTGAGAAACTCCTCCGACTCCAGCACCTGCCGCAAACTGATCAGCTCGCGTTTCGAGTTCGGCACCTCGATGCCGATGGTTGGCTTTCCGGGAATGCGTTCAATCAGGATCGACTCGGCTTGCAGCCCCAGACACAGATCCTCGTTCAGAGTGATGATGCGGCTGTACTTCATCCCCGCTTCGGGTTTGAACTCGAAAGTGGTGACCACCGGACCGGGGTTGATCTGCACCACGGAGCCGAGCACGTTGAATTCCTCGAACTTCGACTTGATGCGGGCCGCAATGTCCTTTAGCTCCTGCTCGTCGTAAGCGTTGCGCCCCTGGGCCTCGTTCAGCAGATCGGTGGCTGGCAGGCGGAAAACAGGCGACTGGGTATGGACAGGCGCAGGCGGGTGGGCGGGTTCAAGCACCGGGGGAGGAGGGACGTCCTCCATCTGGCAGATGGGAATATCCTGCTCCTCTTCCACTTCCGGTGCGGGCGCGGGCGCCGCCACCGGCCGCGCGGCCGGCACGGGCGGTTCAGGTTCCTGCCCCTCAACCCTGTCCGCCCGGACTTTCTTGCGCCGGCGGGGCAGGATGCCGCGGCAGAACGTGGAGATCGCCGAGCCAAGCGCCGAAAGCCATGCCAGCTTCGCCAGCGAAAAGCTCGACACCAGGTAGGTGGCGACCACCAGGCAGGTAAGAGCGGCCACGATGGCGCCGGTGAGGTTGAAGGCCTTCGTCAGCAGATCCGCCAGCAGGATTCCGGCAAGGCCCCCCAGCGGAATGGTCCCGCCGTACAGGCGCCAGTCCGGCCCCAGCGACATTCCGGCGCTCAGCGATCCCACCAGCAGCGCCGCTCCGGCCAGGCGGACCCAGGGAGCCTCGACTGCCTCCGAGCGGATCCATTTCCAACCCAACAGCCAGCACAGGATCGGAAACAGGAAGGCGGCCAATCCGAAAAATTGCAGCAGAACGTCGGCACAGTAGGATCCCGCATACCCAACGAGATTGGCCGGACGGGCAGCCGATGCCGTATTCAGGGAGCTATCCCCGGCGTGATACGAGAGCAGGCTCAGCCACGCGACCAGGCCAAGGACGAGCAGCAGGAAGCCTACAACTTCGTTGAACCGTTTGTGTTCGGTCGGCGACAAAAGCTTCATCCCGCACTATCCGCGGAAAAAAGCCAGAGCAAGCACTATTATGCCAAAAATGACGCGGTAGCAGACAAAAAACATCAGGGTCCGCCGCTGGAGGAACCGGAGGAACCAGGCGATCACCACCAGTCCGGTCAGGGTGCTGACCAGGATGCCGGCCCCGAAGGCGGTCTCCATGCCGGGAGGGATGCCGCCGCGCCTGGCCAAATCGTACATCGCCTTCGCGGCCGCCGCGGCGATGGCTGGGGTCGAGAGCAGAAAGGAGAATCGCGCCGCCGTTGCCCGGTCCAGGTTGCGAAACAGCCCCGCGCTGATGGTGATGCCGCTGCGGGAGGTTCCGGGGACGATGGCCAGCGCCTGGGCCACTCCGACCACCAGGGCGTCGGCGATGTTGATGCCGGCAATCTTCCTGGTCCGGCGGCCGGCCCGGTCGGCCACCGCCATCAGGAGCCCCACGCCGACCAGCATTCCGCCCATCAGGACCGGATTGCGCCACGTAGTCTCAGCCTGCCTGTTGAATACCAGGCCCGCCACACCCACCGGAATCGAGCCCACCGCCAGCAGCCACAACAAACCCCGGTTCCGGTTCAGTTCCTCATCCCTGCCCGCGTGCAGTCCGAACCCGTGACCTACGATCTGGACCCAGTCGCGGAAGAAGTAAATCAGCACCGCCAGCAGGGTCCCGATGTGCAGGGCGATATCGAAGGTCAGCTCCTCGGCCTTCCAGCCCAGCAGCCACGAGGTCAGATACAAATGGGCCGTACTGCTGATGGGCAAGAACTCGGTGATGCCCTGGATGATCGAGAGAATGATGACGTGAACGACTGGCATGATAGCGAAAAGGCCATGGTAGCGGATTTCCCGTACGGACTTCAAAGGCAGGCGCGCAACACGACGTCCCACAGCAAACCGGCGCCCGCGGCAAGATTGTCGAGGGAGAGGCGCTCGTCATTGCCATGGGCGCGGCTGCTGCCGGACTCCCGCAAGAAGACCGGCGCCCCGTATACGTCCATGCCTTTGCGCCGCAGAAAGGAGCCATCGGTGGCCCCCCGAATCATGCAGGGGACAACGAGGGAGTGCGGGTAGGCGCGCCCGAACACGGTCTCCATGGCGCGATACAAGGCGGTGCCCGCGCCGCTCGGTTCGGTGGGAGGCATCTCCTGTCCCGGCGCCGGGGTAATCTCGATCGCCGGATCGTTTACCGCGCGCCGCAGGCGGGCCATGACTTCGGCCCGCGTCTCGTCCGGAAGCCGGCGCACATCCACCTGGGCCTGGGCGATATTGGGAATGACGTTGATCTTGGCGCCGGCCTGGAGCATGGTGGGCGAAACCGTGGTGCGCAGCAAGGCGTCGATCTCGGCGTCGCGGCGGCGAATCTGGTTGGCCGCCGCCACCGCCGAGTCGGGATTTTCCAGACGCGGCAGCAGGGGAATCAGCCAGTGGTACTCGGGCAATTGGGAGATCTGCTTCAGGAACCGGCGTGTGGTGGTGTTCAGGCGCACGGGCTGGTCGGCATCGGCCAGGCGGGTGATGGCCCGCGCCAGGCGCACCACGGGATTATCGGGCCGCGGCAGGGAGCCATGGCCGGCGGTTCCGCGGGCCGTCACCACAACCCGGCTGGGAATCTTTTCCGCCGTCTGGATGTGGAAGACCCGCTGCCCGGAGGCCGACTCCATGACGAAGCCCCCCTCATTGAGCGCAAACTCGGCGTCGATCGAAGACCAGGCGTTTTCGATCAGCCACTGCATCCCGGTCGAGCCGGCCTCCTCATCCGCCTCGGCCAGCACAATCACATCCCGCCGGAGCCGGACGCCGCGGCGTTTCAGTTCCACCAGCACGGCCATCTCCGCGGCCAGCAATCCCTTGTCATCCTCGGCGCCCCGCCCGTACAGAAAGCCGTCGCGGATCTCGGCCGAAAAAGGGTCCACGGACCACTGCGCCGGATCGGCTGGAACCACGTCGCTGTGAGCCATAAGCAGCAGCGGCCGGGCCGCGCCCGTACCCGCCAGCCGGGCGACGAAATTCAGCCGGGCCGGATCGCCGCCCAGGAGCTGGCACGGGATGCCCTCGGCATCGGCGATGCCCTTCAGATACTGGGCCACGCGGGTCTCGTTGCCCGGTGGATTGGTGGAATCGATCCGCACCAGCCCGGCCAGGTATTCCCGGGCCCGCGCGGCCAGGGCCGCGTCGCCGGCGCACCAGGCTACCGCCGGAAGAACTGCGAAGACCAGCCCCAACCGCCGCATTGGTAGAGTGTAACCCGCCCAGCGGAACCGGGCGCGTCAGGCGCGCTTCGCCAGGAGAGCGCAGGTGACTTCCGCGGCGGTCCTGACCAACCGCGTGCAGGACTGCTTCCTGGCCTCGTCGTTCTCACATTCGCAGGTCAGCTCCCAGCATTCGGTGGAGTGGAACTTGTCGCGAAAGGCCTTGTAGAGTTCGCGGGCATGCGCGTAGGCAATCTTCTTGGCCGCGTCATCGGGTTCCTTCCGCCCGTATCCAAGGCCCAGGGCAACCACAGCGCCGCTGAGGGCGCCACAGGTTCTCTTGCTTGCCATCCCGCCGCCCAGCGCGGTCAGCAAGTGGACTGGCGCCTCGCCTTCACAGACCTGTTCGTAAACCGCCTGAAAAACCGACTCCGCGCAGTTCCACCCCGAGTGAAAGAGTTCGTCGGCCCGTTGTGCCGCCCTCTCCGGATCACAATTCAGGTTTCTCATAAGTTCCGTCTCCCTGGCGCTGTCTCCATAACCAGACGAAGTTACCACACCGCCGCGCAGCCCTTTTGGGTGGCCTGGCAATCCCGGCGGGGCGCGGTGTAGAGTAGATGGCTTACCTGCAAGGAGGTGCACGTTATGCGGATGAAGCGGCGCAGCCTGATCGCCGGCGCCGCCGGTCTGATGGCCGGTTGCGCGGGCAAACGGGTTCCGGCGGGCAGCGAGCCTTCCGGCCCCAGCCTGGAAGAACTGGACCGGGCCCGGCTTTCTCCGGTGCTCAAGCGGGATTTCTTTCCGGCGCCCGTGGTCATTGATTCCATCCGGCTGCTGAAGAAAGACGCCGACTACCTTGTTCACGTGCGTTCGAAGGACGGGGCCGAGGGGATCTCGCTGACCAACCCGCCGCGGGCGGAGTATCTGGACAAGATCCTCAAACAGTTGGTGATCCCGTTCTTCATCGGCAAGGACGCCCGGGACCTCGACAACCTGCTCTGGGAGCTGTACCGGTGGCAGGACAATTACAAGCTCTACGGGCTGGCTCTGTGGAGCCCCCAGGCCTGGGTCGAGTTCGCGATTCTGGACATGCTCGGGCGCATTGCCGGCAAGCCGATGGGCGCGTTGCTGGGCGATATTGTGCGCCAGGACGTGGCGTTCTATGTCGCCAGCGGGCGCCGGGACACGACGCCGGAGCAGGAAGTGGCCCACCTGCAAAAGCTGGTGGCCCAATCCGGGGCCAGGGCCTTGAAGTTCCGCGTGGGCGGACGCATGAGCCGCAATGCCGACGCCATGCCGGGCCGGACGGAGACGCTGATTCCCCTGGTGCGCAAGACCTTCGGCGACGCCATCGACATTCACGCCGATTCCAACAGTTCCTACGATCCGCCCCAGGCAATCAGGGTAGGCCGCATGCTCGAGGAAATCCGAGCCGTTTACTTCGAGGAGCCGTGCCCGTTCGATCACCTGGAAGACACCAAGGCCGTGGCCGATTCGCTCACCATCCCCATAGCCGGCGGAGAACAGGAATACAGCGACTGGCGGTTCCGCTGGATGATCGCCAACCGCGGCGTGGATATCGTGCAGCCCGACCTGCACTATTACGGAGGCATGGTCCGGTCTCTGCGGGTGGCCCGCATGGCGCAACTGGCGAAGATGCCGACAACCGTCCACATCTCGGGAGGATTCGGCTTTGTCTACATGCTGCATTTTGTCTCCTGCGTGCCGGACCCCGGCCGCTACCAGGAATACAAGCTGGGCACGGAGAGATACGGGAGCTGGTTCGATCCCCCGATCCAGGTCAGGGACGGCAAGATGACCATACCCGGCGGCGCCGGCGTGGGTATCAAAGACCTGACCGGGTTGCTGCGGGGGGCGAAGGAAGTCTAGATCCGGATCGCCGCCCGAGAGTCCGCTACATTGGATTTATGATCCTGGCTCTCCTGTTTTCGCTGGCGGCGCCCGCGGACTGGGTCCCCGCGCGCTGGAACTGGAGCGATCCGGCCACGCTGGACTTGCTCCAGGGAACGCCGGTCAATTGCCTTCTGCTGAAGTCACCCGACCGGGCCTTTGTCTCCAAGGCCGCGGAGAGAGGCATCGCCACGCTGGCCCTTCTCGCCCCGGGAGGGGACACGCTCGCCCAGGCCCGCCAGGCAGTTCGCGCCGAGGCCCGGGGGGTCGTGCTCGAAGGCGACTTCGAAGCAAACGCCACCACCCAGGTACGTGACCTGATGGCGCGCTCCGGAGGCGTGGTCATCGAACTCCCGTCGAGAGCGCGCATGCGCTTCGACACCCCGGATGCGATCACCGGGACCTGGCAGGGCCTGTGGCCGGGGATTCACGTGCTCGAGGACGGCGCCGCCAAGGCCGCGCCCACCGGTTCACCTTGGATCGACACCAACGCGGGCTTCATCCGCGCGGCACAGGCCCGCACTTCGGCCGTGATTTGGATGGGGAATCTGCCGCCGTCCAAGACCGTGCTCAGGGCGGAGGGCTACCTGCACGCCATCTGCGACGCCGCTATCCTCGGCGCGCGCTGGATTGTGGCCCTGGATGACGACTTGGCCTCCCGCCTCCGGCAGGGGGAGCCCGCGGCCCTCAAGACCTGGCGCCGCATGGCCCAGTACCTCGAGTTCTTCGAGAAGCACCGCGAGTGGCGCGGGCTGCGCCCGAAGGGGCGGCTGGCGGTGGTCCAGGACATTGACAGCGGGGCGCTCGTTTCCGGCGGCATTCTGGACATGCTCGGCGCCCGCCATACGCCGATGCGCACCATCCCGCGGGACCACCTCAATCCGGAGACGCTCCAGGGCGCCAGCATGGCCGTCAGCGTCGATCCGGACACGCTTTCGCCGCAGCAGCGCGAAATCCTGCGCGGATTCGCACGTTCCGGCGGCACCCTGCTCACCACCCCGCCCGGATCCAGAATCCTGGCGCCGCCCGACCCCAAGCGCATCACCCTCGAGGAAAGCCAGGTCAACCGCCTGAACGATATCTGGCGCGATGTGCAGTCCATGATCGGACGCCGCAACCTGGGAGTGCGGCTCTTCAACGTGTCGGGCATGCTGTCCAACCTGCTGGCCGGCCCCGAGGGAACCCCGGTCGTTATCCACCTGGTGAATTACACCAGCTATCCGGTGGAGAACATCACCGTGCACCTGCTCGGGACCTTTCACCGCGCCACCCTGTGGACCCCGGAAGCGGGCGAGCGCGCCTTGACGCCTTACAAGACCGAGGAAGGCACGGGACTGGACATCGAATCAATCGCCGTCTGTGCAACCCTGCGCGTGGAATGAAGAGAGGAAATCCCGGTATACTCGGATTCGATAGGATGACACAAGGCATCTTTGGAGGCGGTGGAGGGGGTCGCCGGGCCGCGCTCTCTCTTGTACTGGCCGGACTTGGGGCAGCGGCCCTCGCACAAGCGCCGGCCGGCGGCGGCCCGAAGCTCCAGACCGGAAAGGAAATCTTCCAGGCGGCCTGCGCCGGCTGCCACGGTCCTGACGGCCGGGGAATGCCCCAAACGACGGTGGGTTTCGAGCGGCCGCCAACGTTTCCCGATTTCACCGACTGCAAAGGCACCGCCCGCGAGCCGAACCGGGACTGGAAGTCCGTGATCCATTACGGAGGCCCCCAAAGGGGGTTCTCCGAGATCATGCCCTCTTTTACGGAGGCGTTGACGCCGGACCAGATCGACAAAGTCGTCGAATACCTGCGCGGCCTCTGCCGCGAGCCCGCCTGGCCGCGCGGCGAGTTCAACCTGCCCCGGCCGCTGGTGACCGACAAGGCTTTCCCCGAGGACGAGACGGTCCTCACCACCACAATCAACGCCACTGGCGCCGCCGGGGTTACGAATGACATCGTCTATGAGCGGCGCATCGGAGCCAGGAACCAGATTGAGGCCGCCGTGCCCTTCCAGTTCCAGCGTCAGAACACTGGAACCTGGCTGGGCGGGGTCGGCGATCTGACCCTGGGTTACAAGCGCAATCTCGCCGCCAGCTTGAGGACGGGCTCCATTGTGAGCGTGTCCGGAGAAGCCATTCTGCCCACCGGTGACAAGGCCAAAGGCTTGGGCTCCGGAGTCACCATTTTCGAGACGTTCGCCACCTACGGGCAGCTCTTGCCGAGGGACAGCTTCCTTCAGTTCCAGAGCGGAGTCGAGTTGCCCACCCACACTGACGATGCCCCCAGGGCCGTATTCTGGCGGTCCGTGGTGGGCAAGAGCTTCATCCAGCAGAAAGGCTTCGGCCGTCTCTGGTCTCCCATGGTCGAAGTGCTGGCCGACCGGGAACTGGTGAGTGGCGAGAAAACCAATTGGGACCTGTTGCCGCAGATCCAGGTGACCCTCAGCAGACGGCAACACATCCGGGCCAACGTGGGCGTCCGGTTTCCGGTCAACAATACCGGCTCCCGCTCGACGCAAGTGCTGTTCTATCTGCTGTGGGATTGGTTTGACGGGGGTCTCCGCAATGGCTGGTAAGAACCTCTGCTATGCCGCGGCCCTGGCGGCGCCGGTTCTGTGGCTCACCCTGGGGCAGGGCGCGGAACCGGCCCGCAAAGTGACAGGGCCGCGCTTTCAGACCTCCGACCGGTGCATCGCCTGTCACAACGGGCTCTCGACGCCGGCCGGCGAGGACATCTCCATCGGTTTCGACTGGCGTCCCACCATGATGGCCAATTCCGCCCGGGACCCTTACTGGCACGCGGGAGTGCGGCGGGAAATCACCGATCACCCTGAATCCCGCGCGGCCATCGAGGACGAGTGCTCGATCTGCCACATGCCCATGGCGCGCTATGAGGCAAAACGCAACGGACATGAGGGCGAGGTTTTCTCCCACCTTCCGTTTGACCCCGATAAGCCCGGCGACCGCCTGGCGGCCGACGGCGTCTCCTGTTCCCTGTGCCACCAGATAAGCAAAGAGAAACTGGGGACCCGGGAGAGCTTTGTCGGGGGATTCGTGATCGACCCGCCGGCGCCGTCGGGAGAGCGGTTGGAATACGGACCCTTCAAGATCGAGGCCGGCCACACCCGGATCATGAGAACCTCGTCGGGCGGCTTTCGCCCGGTCGAGGCCGAACACATCCGCGAGTCGGAGATGTGCGCCACCTGCCACACGCTCTACACCCAGTCGCTCGGGCCACAGGGAAAACCGATCGGCGAGTTTCCGGAGCAGATGCCGTATCAGGAATGGCTGCACAGCGACTACCGGGCAACCCAGAGCTGCCAGGCGTGTCACATGCCGGTGGTGCAGGAGGAGGCGCCCATCAGCAACGTGCTGGGCCAGCCCCGCGCGGGGTTCTCCCGGCACGTGTTCGTCGGCGGCAACTTTTTCATGCAGCGGCTGCTGAACCGTTTTCGCAACGAACTGAGTGTCGAAGCGTTGCCTCAGGAACTGGAGTCGGCGGCGGTCAGAACGGTGGCGCATCTCCAGTCCGAAGCCGCCCGCATCGCCATCGAGGGCCTCGAGGTGCGGGCCGGCCGCCTGGAAGCCGGGATCGTAGTCCGGAACCTGGGCGGCCATAAGCTGCCTACCGCCTACCCATCCCGCCGGGCGTGGCTGCACGTGGTGGTGCGCGACAGGAACAACCGGACCGTGTTCGAGTCTGGCGCGATCGATGCGCGAGGTTCCATTCAGGGCAATGACAACGATGCCGACCCCGCCCGCTTTGAGCCGCACTACAACGAGATCCGCAGCCCCGGCCAGGTCCAGATCTACGAGGCCGTCATGGCGGACCAGGCCGGCTCGGTCACTACCGGGCTGCTCTCCGCGGTCCGCTACGTGAAGGACAACCGGCTGCTGCCGCGCGGCTTCGACAAGCGGACCGCGAACCAGGACGTCGCCGTTCAGGGAGCCGCGCTTGAGGACCCGGATTTCACCGGCGGCGGAGACCGGGTCCGCTACTCGGTGGCGGTGGGCGACGCTCCAGGTCCCTACCAGATCGAGGCCGAGCTTTGGTACCAGCCGATCTCCTACCGCTGGGCAGCCAATCTCCGGCGGTACGACACCCCGGAGACGCGCCGCTTCACCGGATACTACGATTCCCTGTCCGCTGCTTCGGCCGTGATGCTGGTGCGCGCATCGGCAACCCGGTAGGACCGGGTTCCCGCAACTCCAGCCGAGACATTACACTGGTAACATGACCCGCCGAGAGTGGCTTTTTCTGGGAACCGGCGCTGCGATGAAGGCCGCCGGCGCGCCGGCCGAGCCGGTCAGCGTGGCGCGTTGCGCCTCTTACGACGAAGATGTCGCCGCGATCCTGGCCCGCATGTTCGACCAGTTGGGCGGCCTCGGACGCCTGGTGAGCGGCAAAACCGTGACCATCAAGCTGAATCTTACCGGCAGCCCCGGTTTGCGCTTCCAGGGCAGGCCGCTGGGCGCTACCCACTACACGCACCCCAAGCTGGCCGCGGCCTCCGCACACCTGTTCGCCCAGGCGGGAGCGCGGCGCATCCGCTTCGTTGAAAGCTGCTGGGGTACGGGGGGACCCCTGGAGGAGTACCTGCTCGACGCAGGCTGGAACGTGCGCTCGCTGGCTGCGGCCGCGCCGGGCATTCAGTTCGAGAACACCAATGCCCAAGGCAAGTCGAAGGGCTATCATCGCTTTCGGGTTCCCGGGAGAGGCTATCTCTACCCGGCCTACGATCTGAACCGGGCCTACGACGAGACCGACGTCTTTGTCAGCCTCGCCAAGCTGAAAGAGCATGAGACCTGCGGGGTCACGCTTTCGCTGAAGAACTGTTTCGGGATCACCCCGGCTTCGATTTACGGCGACGACGCCGGAGCCGATGAACCCAACGAGAACCCTGCCAAAGGCCGGCTCGAGGTGTGTCATCTGGGCAAGCGGGGACCGTCGCGAAGCGCGCCGCAGGAACTCGACCCGGCCTCGAGCCGGGATCCGGGCTACCGGGTCCCGCGCATCACGGCCGACCTGGTGTCGGCGCGCCCCATTCACCTGGCGATTATCGACGGCGTCGAGTCCGTGGCCGGCGGCGAAGGCCCATGGATCCGGGGCATCCGTCCGGTCCGCCCCGGAGTCCTGATCGCCGGCACGAACCCGGTGAATACGGACGCGGTGGCGATGGCGGTCATGGGTTTCGATCCGGCGGCGGACAGAGGCAAGGCGCCGTTTCTCACCTGTGACAGCACGCTTCGCCTTGCCGAAGCTAAGGGCTTAGGCTCCACTGATTTGGCGAAGATTGAGGTTCGCGGGGAGCCGGTGGCCCGGGTCCGATACCCCTACAGGACCTGAGCCTCCCGGTCTCCGCCCGCGCCGCGACCGGCGTTGCTATACTGGAGTTTTCCGCTTTCCAGGAGAGTTCCGCTTTATGTTCGATCTATTCCGCAGCCGGGCCAAGACTGTGCGTTATCTGCTCGGCGCGGTCTTGCTGCTGGTCGCCCTTTCGATGGTCATCACCCTGATTCCCGGCTTCGGGTCTGCGCCCACGGGCCAGGACGGCGTGGTGGCTCGAGTCGTCAAAGACGTCATCACGACCCGCGATGTCCAACTCGCCATCCAGAATATTCAGCGCCGTGGCACAGTTCCGCCGGGCATGCTCGAGCACTTCGTCCCCCAGATTGTGGAACAGATGATCACCGAGCGCGCCGTGGCCTATGAAGCCCGGCGCATGGGCATGCAGGTGACCGATGCAGACGTCGCCCAGACCATTCGCACGCTGATGCCGCAGTTGTTCCAGGGTGATCAGTTCGCCGGCAAAGAAGCCTACGCGGCCGTGCTCGCCCAGCAGAACATGACCATCCAGGATTTCGAAGCCGCCGTGGCCCGGCAGGTCCTGGTGGAGCGGTTGCGGAGCATCGCCTTGCAGGGGGTGATCGTCTCCCCGCAGGAGATCGAACAGGCCTACCGCGAGCGCAATGAAAAGGCCCGGATCGAGTACGTGATGGTGTCGCCGGACAAGTTCCGGCCGCAGGTGCAGGTGACCCCGGAGCAGATCCGGGAGCAGTACAACCGCGCGAAGGCGAACTACCGCATCCCGGAGAAGCGGTCGCTGCGGATGGTGGTGATTGACCAGACCAAACTCGAAGCGTCCATTTCGATTCCGGAGGCCGATCTGGAGCGGGTCTACAAGGCCGACCAGGAGCGCTTCCGTACCCCGGAGCGCGTCCACGCCCGCCACATCCTCTTCAGCACTGCCGAAAAGCCCAAAGAGGAGGACGCCAAGATCAAGGCCACCGCCGAGAGCGTGCT
>Ga0272446_1001931_pt1 | contig 29344 bp, 22 predicted proteins | sample YNPCB0061_FD_194587 | JGI IMG/M metagenome (GOLD analysis project Ga0272446, IMG submission 194587) | Hot spring microbial mat communities from Yellowstone National Park, WY, United States - YNP-CB-006-1 | ecosystem: Environmental > Aquatic > Thermal springs > Hot (42-90C) > Sediment | place...
CGTCCTTCGGACACCCCTCCAATGTTAGGAGGGGCGAAACCACCCCGTCCTTCGGACACCCCTCCAATGTTAGGAGGGGCGGAGGCGGCACTGCTTTTGGGGCTGAGCGTGGCGAAGTCCCCAAAGGATTGCTGAGCAACCTCCCTAAATCCCTCCTAATAGGAGGGAAGGGAGGTTGTATCCCTCCTAATAGGAGGGAAGGGAGGTTGTATCCCTCCTAATAGGAGGGATTTAGGGAGTTTCAGCCCGACGTTGCCGCACGAGCCGTACGAAGCATAGCGAAGTGGGGCGAGTAAGGAGAGGACACGCCCTGATTATTATCAATGCAATTACGTTTTTTGTTTTTTCTTTTTTGCAGCAGGGAATAGAATGTTATTGAGAATAAGTCTATATCCTGGGGATTGGGGGTGCAACTTAAGGTCAGTGGGTTCTTCACCAACCATGTGTTGATAATCTTCGGGGTCATGACCACCGTAGAAAGTCCACATACCTCTACCGAGGTTACCATGAATGTATCTTGCTTCACCACTCGACTTTAATTCGCCCATTATCAGAACTTCGGGTTTTATAGTAGATTTTTTAAAGGAAGTGGTTTGCCCCATAAAACCTTTAATGGTAGTAACGTGATTTTGACAAAGCATAGTAGGAACGGGGTCCCACTTTGCAGAGAATTCAAAGAGTGTAAAATAATCCATGTCCTGCGGAACTTTTCGCTGGTTAGTCATATCGATATCGGAGTATTCGTAAACGTAAGGGTTCATTTCAAGAATAAAGTTATGGAAAGCAAGAGTTTTTTTAAAATCTAATTTTTGTTGGCAACCTGGTTCAGGGGGGTCATGGTCAAACATGACATCACAAATATCCGTATTTTCAGCGGCAAGGGCTATGTCGTAACTATCCGTTGCAGAGCACATAGCAAACATGAAGCCACCACCTTCTACAAATTCTTTAATTTTTTTTGCAACTGCTAACTTCAGTTTAGAAACTTTATTAAAACCGTTTCTTTTAGCACAAGCTTCATTTTGAGCTACTTCTTGTTTGTACCATGGAGCGTTCGCATAACTTGCATAAAATTTACCATATTGACCTGTAAAATCTTCATGATGTAAATGTAACCAGTCATAATTTTTTAGGCTATCGGATAGTATTTCATCATCATAAACGACATCATAAGGAATTTCTGCATAAGTCAAGACTAGGGTTACTGCGTCGTCCCATGGTTGTTTAGTTTTAGGGGAATAAACAGCAATTTTAGGGACTTTTTCCAATTTTATAGCGTCCATATTAGAGGTTTCCGCAGAAATTTGTTGGAGAATTTGGCTGTATTCACCTTCACTAATTTTTTTGTATGAAATACCACGAATATTCAGTTCTTTTTCAAATTCAGGAAAATACTTAAAAGCAAAACTACCGCCACGATAATTCAGTAACCAATCAACATCTACGCCATGTGCAAGCACCCAATAAGCTAAACCATAAGCTTTTAAATGTTCTTGTTGAGAATTATCCATGGGAACTAAAATCATAGCAGCCCAAGTTTTTAAAAAAGAAAAACTAAAAAAAATCCAAAGAAACCCGTACTTCATACTACAAAGATAACAAATTGGACAAAATGCCCATTTCGTTTTAGAAATTTTATGATTTTATGATATAAAAGGAAAGCTATATTAATTTTTTAATGATATCATCGGTAGTTATTCCTTCTGCTTCGGCTGTAAAACTGGGTACAATTCTGTGTCTCAAGATAGGTAAAGCAACTGCTTTCACATCTTCAATATCAGGAGAAAATTTACCTTTTGAAAGTGCATGAGCTTTTGCAGCGATAATTAAAGACTGCGAGGCACGAGGACCAGCCCCCCAACTGATTAAATTTTTGATATTTTCCGGCATTTTACCGCTACTTTCACGAGTTTTTTGCACTAACTTCACTGCAAATTCCACTACATTATCTGCTACTGGAACCATCCTCACCAAATCTTGGTAATCTAATAAAGTATCTTTATCTAAAATTTTTTCTATAACTGCTGCTTGATGAGAAGTTGTAGCTTTAACAATATCTATTTCTTCTTTTTCAGAAGGGTAATCCACAAAAAGGTTAAACAAAAACCTATCTAATTGAGCCTCTGGGAGAGGGTAAGTGCCTTCTTGTTCAATAGGATTTTGTGTAGCTAAAACAAAGAATGGTAAATCTAAAGGATATAATTTTCCTGCAATGGTAACGGATTTTTCTTGCATAGCTTCTAATAAAGCGGCTTGTGTCTTCGGAGGAGTTCTGTTGATTTCATCGGCTAAAATAATATTAGCAAAAATAGGACCGGGAATAAACTTAAAATACTTTCGTCCGGTTTCGTTATCAACTTCTAAAACTTCTGAGCCTAAAATATCCGAAGGCATTAAATCTGGAGTAAATTGTATTCTATTAAATTTCAAATCCAGCACTTGTGCAATAGTAGAAATCAGCAAAGTTTTCGCTAAACCTGGAACTCCTACTAAAAGTGCATGGCTTTTACAAAAAATGGCTAAAAGCATTTGCTCTACCACTTTTTCTTGACCAATAATTACTTTTCCAATTTCTTTTTTTAATTGAATAAAATCATTAGCAAATTGTTTGGCAGCTTCGACTTCTGAGGAAAATTTACGCATATCAAAATTAGGTTGTAAAAATACAAAAAACTATATTACTATTCAGCATAGAAATGAAAATATTCAATTTTTTTATTTTAGGGCGTGCCCCTACGGGTCGGGCTGTTGCGGGCTACCAAAATCTTTTGATGGTTACTTTAATACCATAAGCCTATGTATTCATGATGATAGCCTGTTAGTATTGGGATTAGAAAATGACCAAATTATTATAAAAAAATACAAGATTGAAGAACTGATTTGTAAAGATTGAAGCGTGAGGTATGCTTGACTTTAAATTTCCCCTTTTGAAGGAGAAAACGGGGGGTGGAACGCTACCCAATACCCCCTAATCTTGAGTACTCCATAGTAACAACCAAAATTTATCCTTCCTCTTCTGTCGAATAAAAAACTGAAGTTGCATGGCACAAACCTCCTAATGGAGGGTGTAATTTCGCAATTTTAATGTCAACTTTTTCAATACGATTATCGGATTTTTGAATAGAATGAGCCAATTGAAAAGCCAAATATTCTAATAGTTTATAGCGTTCTTGCATCATATGATTGATGATATGATAAATTTTGGTATAATCTATGGTATCAGAGAGACAATCCGAAGTACCTGATTTTTGAATGGAAGTTGTTATAAACACATCCACCTCATATCTAGCACCTAAAACTTCTTCCTCAGGAAAAACCCCATGTTTTGAATGAAACAACATTCCTTCTAGACCTATGATTGCCATATTATCCTTCCCATTTAATTTCTTCGCCCGATTCGTTCAAAAACTTAACTTGTTGAATAGGAAAAGAAGTATCCTCAATAATAGAAACCCATTTAAAATACCTAAAAAACCACTTCAACTGCTTTGAAAACCAACCTTTTTGAAAAAAAGCAGCAAGATAAGGGTGTAGCACTAAAGTTAATTTTTTAGGTTTAGACTGTCTTAAAATATGGTCTAAATTTTTTTCGATTTCATCAGAAATTAAGATTGTGGGTTGAATTTTACCTGTTCCATGACAAGTAGGGCAATCCTCTTGAGTTTGAATAACGACCTCAGGACGCACTCTTTGTCTTGTCATTTGAATCAATCCGAACTTACTTAGGGGCAAAATAGAATGTTTTGCTTTATCCCTTTGCATTTCGGATTTTAATTTCTGGTAAATTTTTCTTTTGTTCTCAAATTTTTTTTGGTCTATAAAATCAATGACAATGATTCCACCCATGTCTCTGAGTCTGAGTTGCCTTGCTATTTCTACGGCGGCTTCTAAATTGATTCTCAAAGCAAGTTCTTCAGGAGTTTCCTCGGATTTTTTGGAACTACCGCTATTTACATCAATTACATGTAATGCTTCTGTATGCTCAATGATTAAATAAGCTCCGCCCGATAAATTGATAATTTTACCAAATGAAGATTTAATTTGTTTTTCTATTCCTAAATGCTCAAACAACCCTGACTTTGGAGAAAAAAACTTTAGGTTTTTTAAATTTTCGGGTTGATGAACGGATAAATACTGTTGTAATTCTGAAAACAACGCTTTATCATCTGTATAAACTGCATTAAAGCCCACGCTCAACATATCCCGTAAAATCGCTGTTGTGCGATTCATCTCGCTTAAAACTTTAAGCGGTGTTATTGCTTTGGGTAATGAAGAGGACATCTCTAACCAACGCTGCTTGAGCATCTCCAAATCCTCTCTAATTTTTTCCAATTCAACATTTTCAGCGGCAGTTCTTATGATCACTCCCATGTTTTTGGGCCTAATCGAATCTACCAATTGTTTAATTTTCTTTTTTGTATCTAGGCTTTTGAACTTTCTAGAAACAGAAACCTCATTATCAAAAGGTATCAAAACAGAATATTGACCGGCAAAAGACAAATTGCAGGTCAGGCGAGGACCTTTTGTTGAAATAGCTTCCTTCAATATTTGTACTAAGATAACTTGTCCAGGTTTTAACACATCAGCTATGCTTCCATTCTTATCAATTTCGGGCAAAATAGTAAAATCATCTAATAAGCCAATATTTTTCTCGCTAGAAATTGCAGATTTTACATATTTATTCAAGCTCAAAAAATTAGGACCCAAATCCGGATAATGAATAAAAGCATCTTTCGAATATCCAATATCTACAAATGCTGCGTTTAAACTTGGTAATATTCTTTTTACTTTACCCAAATAAATATCACCAACCGTAAACTCGTTACCTTTTTTTTCAAAATGTAATTCCGCTATTTTCTTGTCCTCTAATATGGCTATTCTAAAACCTTCTTCGTTACTACTTATAACTAATTCAATTTCCACGACAACAGGTTTTACTTACAAGAAAATAGTTAACATTCATAGACGCAAATTACTTTTTCTTTTTGTGTCTATTTTTTCTTAATCTTTTTTTTCTTTTGTGCGTAGCAATTTTGTGTCTTTTTCTCTTTCTTCCACAAGGCATAACTCTCTATATTTTAATGGTTTAACAATTCTATTTTTGATTGAATTTTTGATTTTTGGACTTCATTTTTTGAAAATTTTAAAGCCTCTTGATAATTTTTTATTGCTTGTTCTTTTTGATTGAGTAAACGGTAAGACTCTCCTAATCCAATTAAAACCTCTGGATTTTGGGGCTGCAACTCAATACATTTTTGAAATCTTTTTAAAGCCTTTTCAGGTTGGTTGCTTTCCAATGAAAAATAACCGAGATAATAATTTGCTTCAAAATGATTCGGATTTTTCTGAGTAATTTCCACTAAATCGCGTATTCCCTCCATTATGACTGGGGCTTTTCTGCTCTTTACCTTCGCAATTGCAACCTTCACACTCCAAGTAGATTCCTCACTTTGAATACTTTTTAATTTTTGAAAGCTTTCTAACGCTAATTGGCTCATTTTGGTGTATTCAACAGAATCTAAATTCATTACATCCATAGCTTGAAGGGCTAAATCTCCTAACTTTTGAAGGCTTAAATGGTCTTCATTATTCATTTCAACTATTTGCTTCTGATATTTCACCGCATAATCAATCAAGCCATTATTCATAGATAAACTTACCAATTGATCTAATATTTGCAATTTTTCGGAGGCTAATTGAACATTAGACAATTTTTTTTCCAGTTGATATAGCTGGCTTTTTATGCTTTCATCAACAACAACAGAGTTGATGGAATTTCTGTTATCAGAACTTTTTACTTCATTTGACTTAGTAGATTTCAAAGAAGTTTTATCAACAAAAAGCAAACCCACAAAAACTAACAGTGATAAAACTATCACTACAAAATGTTTTGTATGAAAATTTGCTAATTTGCTCATGAAAAATTATTTTTTTGTTTTGGTTTTTCTTTTATCTTTTTTTTCAATTTGAGAAATATACTTTTCTTTTACCTTAGGACTTTCCTTAACTCTATTAATGAAAATCTTTGCAGGCTTGAAACTTGGTATATAATGTTCATCAATTACAATAGGTTTGTCTTGAGAAATGATTCTCGCGATTTTCTTAGCTCTTTTTTTTATGATAAAACTACCAAACCCTCTGATATAAATATTCTCTCCCTCAGTCATTGAGTTCTTCATCACTTTAAAGAAGGATTCAATGATAGTGGAAACATCACCTTTGTCTAATCCAGTTTTTTTAGAAATTTCGTTGATAATATCTGCTTTTGTCACTTCCGTTTTTTTAGTGTCGCAAAAATAACTCTTTTATTTGATATACCAAGAAAAAAATTAAAAAAAACTTTTCTCTATTTAGTTGTTAGTCATTTTTTTAAAGATAGCTTCTAAGGACATGTTTTCCTTATTCAAGGATAAAATAGGATTATTTTGTTGATTACATAACTCGAATAATGTTTTTCTAAGGTCTAACGATTTATCGGATTTGATAAAAAACTCAGTAGAAGAAATATTACTGATAGAAATGAACCCTTCCATTTGTTGAATTGGAGATAAATCTAAACCTTCTTTTTCAACTTCTAATCGATAAATATTTTCTGATTTCGCTTGATTTTGTAAAATCTCTTTGGAGGTATCAATAAGCATATTTCCTTTATGAATAATCATAATTCTATCTGCAATAGCTTCAACTTCGGAAAGTATATGAGAAGAAAAAATAATGGTTTTGGATTTTCCTAACTCTATAATTAAATTTCTAATTTCAACAATTTGATTAGGGTCTAAACCGGTGGTAGGTTCATCTAAAATAAGAATTTCAGGGTCATGGATTAAAGCTTGTGCTAGACCTACCCTTTGTCTATAACCTTTTGAAAGTTGTTTAATTTTTTTATGCTTTTCAGGAAGCAGACCCGTCATTTCAATCATTTCATGGACCCGAGTTTCTTGTTTAGATTTTTGAATTTGGTAAATATTTGCTACCAACAAAAGAAATTCCTTGATATACATATCCGCATATAACGGGTTATGCTCGGGTAAATAACCAATTCTTTTTTTTACCTCAATAGGGTTATCTAAAATAGAAAACTGGTTATCAATAATTACATTACCGGAGCTTGGTGGTAAATAACAAGTAATCATTTTCATGGTAGAAGATTTCCCTGCACCATTAGGACCTAAAAAACCAACTATCTCCCCTTTTTTTATTTCAAAATTTAATTGGTTCACAGCAATTTGTTCACCATATCTTTTGGTTAAATTTTCTACTTTTAACATAAGTTATTTGATTGCAAAAATACGCATAAAACCCAAAGGAATGATATTAGTTCAAACTAAATCGAAACTGAACACCAAAAGCACTAAATGATGATGGGAAAGAAGTATTTAAAACGGGTTTATTTCTATTGTACTCATAATAAATTCTTGCGGTAAGACGCGTATTGAGCATGTAATCAATGGAAGGTTTTATCGTAAAAGAGCTATTACCTCCGGTAGGTTCGGGAGGAGTGGTAGCGTCTAAACGTCTATTTTGAGACTTAATTCCTCTGAAAGTCACTTCAAAACGAAAAGTTATATTATTTTTTAAATTCACTTCTTTTCCAAACAAATTAATAGGTGTTTGCAATCCTTCTTTTCTCCAATTAAAATTCAAGGTAAGTTCATTGTTAATCATTTGACTAACTTGCAATGCACCGACATTGAAAGTCAAATTACGAGATTTTTTAAAATCTACTGTGGTAGTTAGACCGTTTTTCCATGCAAAATTTAACCCAATAAGCGGAGCAAAAGCTTCGGTAATAGTAACTGCTTGAATATTGTAAATAGAATAAAAATTTTGTAATTGTAATGGATTACCAAAAATATCTTGACCTTGCCCGTTATCAAAAGTATTTTCAGCAAAACCGTCTCTATCCAAATCAATCGCAGAAATATTAGACATATAATTAAGGGAATAAGTGCTTCGATAAGCATGAGTTAGTGTAACGGTTTTAAAAATTTCTTTTAAGAAGTCTAAATCTGATAAACCGTTATAATTGACATCCCAATTCGGTAAAGGAAAAGCATTAAATGGTGATAGTTTAATTTTTTCGGGATTTTTTCCACCATAAGCTGCTAAAAATGAAGGAATTAATACATCTTGAGAATTTCCGTTATAACCATTAAAAAAACCGCGGTTAGTTTCAGTAGCCAAGCTACCTAATGTTCCATAACGAGGATTTGCTTGACTGAGCCTTCGGGAAATGGTTCTTCTGTAATTATCAAAATTCGCGAAAGCCTTATTGGAATTAAAAATGGTTTTTAAGCCGATAAAAGAAGAACTAAAATTACCGTTCATAATTTCATTGGAATGGGCGAATTCAGCACCGGGTTGGGGTCTTGAATACAATTGAGAATAATTTTCTGATTGAGTACGATTCAGTGTAAGATTCACTTTAAAACCTTTAAATACTGAAAAGGCTGTTCTTGCAGTAAATTGCTCATTATCAGTATACAAAAACTTTTGAGCAAGTCTTGGGTCATTGGATAAATAACCTTTTGAAGCCATTTGTTCTAAAAAGTCTTTTGGATTTCGAGGTTGATAACCTAAAACAAAAGGCAATCCCGGTGCTAAATGACTTCTACCTAAACTATCCATATAACCAAAATCTAATCCAAAATTATCTGTTTGAGGCATATAACCCGGTAAAACCGTTTGTTGATTTCTACTATAATTGATATCAATGGTTTGGATACTAAAAATCATGTTACCAATAAATTTGCCTATTCTCGCAAGACCGACATAGGCGTCATCATCTTCTTTTCTTGAAGAATCTGATTTAGAGATAATATTTTTCTTCGGTATAGGTTTGAGCCATTTTTGAATGAAAGGAAACTTTTTATAAAATTGAGCCATATTGAGTTGGCTATTGACTTGAATATTTCTTGAATTGGAAATTACATTTCCTAAGGATTGATTTTGAATGGCTGCGGTTTGCCATTGGTAAGTAGCCTGGTAACTGGTGGTAGTAGTAATCCAATTCAGTGGTTTTATAAAACTAAATGGTAATCGATACTGAACATTAATATTTTGTTGAAACTGCAAATTTCTTCCCATATTGATGGTCCTAAATCGATTATTTGCGGGGTCTTTTCCCCAACTGAATACATTACTCCAAAGACTATCCTTTTTTTCTTGTGTATCAATAGGACCTACTGGTTCATCAACACGAGCTTGATTAGTAGCAGAATAATTGATTCCCAGACTTTTGAACAAATCCCATTGAAGGTTATAACTTCTATTTATCAAGAAATTTTGGTTATAAGTAGGAGCAACGGGCGCACGTCCTAATAGTGTTCTTAGTTGATTTTCCTCGTATCTTCTATTAGCATCTAAACGAACGGAAATGGTCTTAGGTAGAAAGTTAATATTGAAAGCGGTAATAAGATTTTTCTTTTTAGCATTTTTAAAAGGCTCAAAAGGTTTAGTTTGGAAATTGTAAGTATAATCAAGGCCGGCTATCCATTGCTTAGTAGTTCGATTACTAATCACAGAGCTTCTATGAAATTGTTCAGTATAACCAAATGTACCGGTAAAATTTGAAATATCCCATAAATGAGATTTTTTCTTACCTTGTGCTTTTAATTTTCTTACGTTATTGAAGGAAATGCTTCGATTTTGGGTATAATCTTCAAAAGCTTGTTGGAGTTCCGTTTTACGATTTTCAGTAGGTTGAGCGGCAATAGCATCTTTTGCTTTGATATCTGGGTCTAATGGATTGAACTGAGGAGTTATTAATCTTTCTCCGTAAGTAAAGTAAACCGGTAAATCGATACCAATTTTTTTAGGAATAAATTTACCGAGTTGAATATTTCCGGTAATATCGTATTGTTTTAGGTCTTCGCGAGAACGCTCATTTAATTTTTTTTCAATGGAACCAAAACCGGGGGTCATTCTTTGCCCTGAAATTGAGATATTAGCAATATCAGCGAGTTTAAGGTTCATTCTACCATTAGCCGCATAACCTGGGAACTCATCAAAATCAGTGGCTCGCAACTCATTAAACCAAACTTCTACACACTGAGGCAAGCCATTATCTTCGGGGTTTCTAACTCCAACCATGATACTTTTTACATTGCTTAACTGCGGATTGCCTATTATGGTAATTTTGTGTCCCTGAGCATTAAAATAAGCATACAAGTCATTATAAGTGATGAGCCCTTGATTAAATAAATCATTTCTTTTTTGCTTCGTTAAATTGAGTTCACTTAAACTTACGACCATTTCATTTTTCCAAACTTCGAGTTGGTCAGTAGAATTAGGGTTAGAAGGGCAAACGGGCATTTCATATTCGTAATAGTTATTGGTAAGGTCAGTACCTAAACGTAGGAATACTTTGAGTTCACCACAATTATTGAAATTAGGAGGAACGGAACCTACAAAATTAGGAATAGCATGTATCCACATTTTTAGGTTTTTATAGTTTCTCATGTCGAAATTTACGATTTTAAAGGCACCTTTTGCGTCACCGTCTGCTAAATTACAAGTTCTAAGCACTAAGGATTGTTCATTTTGGAGAATACCAGTACCGATAGCACCGGGCACAGCTTGCCTTTGAATTCTTGGAGGCATCACGTAGCGGTCTCCGTTATCTTCGATGTTGATGGTACCGAGTTCAAAAAAAGTATTATTAGGGTCAGGCTCGGGAGTAATGGTAGGACCATCAGGACCTAAATAATCTCGAAAACTTCTCCATTGAGTTGCTACTAATTGTAAACGAGCAAAACGTAAAAAAACCTCTTCCGATGCATTCGTAAAGTACATTCTAATAAAATCAATGGCTTTAAAATCTTGGATTCCATTGATAGGTGTTCCCATTCTCAAGGGCACACGAAATTGATACCATGTAACAGTTTCTGTTCTTCCGTTTTCCAATTTTACATCACTAACTACCTTATCAACAATATAGTTGCTACCGATATTCATTTGATTAGGTTGCAAACGGATTTTATACTCGTAGTAAGATTCGGTTGTGCTAAGTGTTCCATCTAAATTTAAGTCTTCAATATCAGGGATTACCGTAGAGGCTTTAGAAACGGTTTCACCGGGAGCATTTATAGGAGAATTTCCCTCTTGCCCGTTGTGATTAATATACCTTTCAGGGAGAAAAGTACCTTGTGGTAAGTCTCTGTGAAACTGATAGTTATCAGAACTTGGGTCTTGATTAATTTGGTTTAGTGCTACGGGGTCAGTAACAGTATTTTGAACTTGGGCTAAAAACTCTTGTCTATAGGTTCTTTCGTCTTCATCTTTCAAACCATCTAAACCGACATCCTGAACTTTTCTTAGTTCTTGGCTATTATCAAAAGCATTGGTAGGCATATTGATATCCGGGACGTTACCCCAAATGGTTTGGGACTGGTTATTTAAGCCTAGACCATTTTCATAAGCACGTCTGTTATCATTAAGAACATCTTCGGAGACCTTACCGAGATTAAAGTACATATCTACACCACTGTGGTTAGGATTTTTGATGAAGGGGTCCATAATCCAGAACTCAATAAATTCAAAATTAGCAGCTTCAAAATCGGTATTTCCGGAGGTTCTACGCATAATTCCTGCCCAATTTTCTTTGGGATTCAAAAAACGACCATTAGGACCTACTTTTGCGGAATTCACTTGGTAATTATAAAAACCTCTTTGGTCTGGGAAATAGCGAATATCAAGCGTTCTGAGGACGTTCGTGCCGGCAGTAGTAGTAATTTTTTTAAATACTTCATTAGGCGTTACTCTTCTAGCAAAATGGTCATTTAAAGAAGGGGACTGATTATCATAACCGAATTCTTTCGGTTGGTCGTAATAAACGGGGTCAATTCTGTACCATGCAAGTTTTGCACGTCTGTACCCGGAGGACAATTCGCTAGTAGCAGTATCGTTATCTGGCGTTAAGCTAAAAGGTCTTGAAGCAATTTTCCACTCCATTTCACCCATCATATCTACAACGGAACGAGTACCCTCAAAATCATCAATATAAGAAATACCTTTTTCTTCTTTGTTACCTATTTGTTTGGGGTGCCCAGGTATCATTTGAGCAAATTCTCCGTTGAAAGTAACACTGGAAATTTCCTTGGTGTTAATCAAAGGTAGTTTGTCTATCAAAGTCGTAATGAAGCGGGAGTCCTTTTTTACGGCGGCATCTAACCCCCAAATGGTGTTAGACAAAGGCTCATCGTTCATATTAATTTTGTTAATCAGCGGTCTTTCGTTCAAATGTAGAATGGTTCCACCCAATTGAATATCTTTATTAACACGGTAATCCAATCGAGTACCTACCATAGTTTTTTGGTCAATATTAAACAAAGTATTGGTTTCAAAAGTAACCCGTATTTCTTGCCCTGAGGTTAAGATTCCTGGATTGATGATATTGACTTTACCGACGTTATAATCTACGGTATAATCCACATTCTCAGTTAATTGAGCACCACCAGAAGTAACTTTGATGCTCCCAGGAGCAATCTGCACAGCATTCAAATTAATTTCTGAACCCATAGCAGATTGATAAGTGCCTTTGAACTTAAATCGGTTTAATTGTGGATAAAACTGAATAGCATCGACTTGAGTTCTTCTGTATAAAGGACTAAAAGAGTATTGCTGAATATCCGCAAGATTTCCATTAAATTTTCTCTCCAAATGTTGCCCAAAAGGCTCTAAAACAGGAAAAATAATCAGCCCTTTATTGGGAATGATAGTGATATTTTGTATAAAATCAAATTGGTTATCAGCACCTAATTCGTTGTTATTACGTAGTTTATCTAAATGAAAAACTTGAATCAAAGGAATATTTTTTACATCGGAAGTAGGTAAATAATTGATGTCCCCTGTTCCGTCTGTAGATTCATAAACAATATCTAAACGAAAATTATCTGGTTTCAAATTAAAACCACCAATGTTGTAAATGTTTTTCATCATCAAATCCCAAGTAGGATACGGTTTGTTATTTAAAAAGGGACGAACCGCAGAAGGTTTTAACATTTTTAAATACAGCACATTAGAATTTTTTGCATTGGAAGGCTTATCTAACGAAAACTCCCCTACCCTATAAACTTTATTAGAACCCGCAACAGTGTATTCATAAGCGACAAAAAGAACGTCATTTTGTTGTAATCGTGAGTTCAAAGATATGTAACCTAACTGAGGATGAAAAGTATATTCAGATTCATTTAAACGTTTCATGTTCTCGATGAGCTCAAAATCCTCCCCATTTTTTAAACCATAACGATTTTCTAGAGTAGAAACCGAAGTGTTTCTTTCTCTTACCTCTTCATCATCTTTGATGTTATTGTAAAGGATATTGGCTTCATTATCAGCTAAAGAATTGGGGACAAAAGTAGCCAAAATATTAGGGTTATAAAAAACTCCACCGCGAGCGGTGTCATTTTCTGCTAAATCTACAAAACCTACGGCAGTTCGGTTATTCATCATAGCCGAATTAGAACGATTGGTTACCCAAACTTCTACACGAGTAATATTAATAGGCGATGCAACAACCGGTAAATTAGCAAGCGCTTCTTCGTATCGAGAACGAAAATAATGAGAAAGAAAGAAGTGTCTTTGTTCGTCATATTCACCGGCTTTTTTTTCAAATTGGGTTTGCTGAGCACCTCCTTTTGCAACAATTTCAGTAGTTTTCCCTTTTTGTTGAGAAGCAATCGTAGTCACCATGAGCGGTCCGAATTGCATACCTACTTTAATTCCGAATAAATTTTGCCCCCCCGAAATTAAAGAACCTTTCAAAGGTAAACTTACATTACCTGCTTCCACAGATTTGATAATGTCATCTTCCATACCTTGGTATCCAATTTTAAACCGGTTTTCAAAATTGAACTGTGATTTCGTATCCCAATTCGTATTTAATTTGAGTTTTTCACCAATTTTTCCTACTACATTTAATTGAATTTGTTGGTCAAAATTGAGGCTGGTATTTCTTTGTTGTCTAAGGGAAAGGTTAGGGTTTTTCATGCGGTTCGTACGAATAGCAAAATCTAATAATACAGAGCCATTAGGCTTAATATCTACGACCCCGGAACCAAAAACATCTTTGAATAAACTACTATTCACATTTAACTTAGGAACTAATGAGCCAACCACCTGCCCACCAGAGGTGTTTTGTGCTTTTTCCCTAAAATATTCTCTTTGTTTTTTTTCTGCGTACCATTTTTCAAATTCATCCATAGGAATGAAGGTAGGTGGTTTTACATTTTTTCCTCCTACTTTTTCATAAACATAATATCCCGATAAATCAGGTGCTAACTCAATTACCGTTTCTACATTAGAAGGCTGTTTGATATAAATAGGGGATTCGTCAGGTTTGTTAGTAATGTCCCCAAGATGATCTTTTCTTTGATGACCTAAATTTCTTTTTCGAGCATTACTATCTTCATCAAAAAAACGAAATCTTCTTTCCCAAACTTTGAATTCTTTGCCTTTCAAAGTTTTATCTATATGGGCAAAAAAGAGCAATAAAAATAACCCTATTCCTGATAAATATATTACGCGTTTCAATTTTTATAGAATTAAAATTGATGAGTTGAAAAATAAACTTTTTCAAACCGCTAAATTAATAAATTTTGCGATATAAAGTAAAAAGATTTTATCCATAAACGAATGGAAAAACAAAAATATTGTTAGAGTTAAGCAATTGTTTGTTTGATAGAAATTGAAGAGTGTTAATGGAGGCACTGTGTAGGGGCACGCCCTATATATCACCCATATTTTATTGATTTAAAACTTCTTCAAAATATTTCAAATATTGGTCTTGCCAAACTTGCTTCGAATATTTTTTTTCAACAGTATTAAAACCTTGTTTACCTAATTTTTTTCTTAACTCAGGATTTTCAATTAAAATACTTAATTTTTCCAACCATTCATTGGTATCAGAAGCAAGAAATCCATTGATGCCGTCTTGAATAATTTCCGTGTTTACACCAACAGGAGACATAACGGTGGGGACTTCAAATGCCATATACTGCAAACCTTTGAAACCGCACTTACCTTTTGACCATTCGTCATCGGTTAAAGGCATAATTCCTATATCAAAACAAGATAGTTCTTGAACTTCATTTTCCTTTTTCCATTCAACTGAATGAATATCAATATTTTCTACTTTAAAATGTGCATCACCTACAATACGAAATTCCACTTTTTCATTATATTTTTTTTTCAGGATTTCAAAAACAGGAATCACTAAATTCAAATAGGGAGCAGTTGTAGGCGAGCCTATCCAACCAATACGAATGACGTCATTTTTGTGACATGGAATTTTTTGGTATTCTTCAAGGTCTATAGTAGTAGGAACGACTTTTACATTTGAATTAAATTGTAGGGCATAGTTTGCAAGAAATTGATTACCAGCGAAAACCATATCCGCAGTTTGAATAATTTCAGCAGTTTTGTTAGGATTTTTTAAGAAAGCGAGTGATTTATTTCCTTCGGAAACGTTCATTTTCCAAATTGCATCATCAAAATCAAAAATTAATTTGGAATGCTTAGCAAAGCGTTTTTCAAAAAACGAAGTCCCCAACATAAATGCTTCCCGTTGCACAAAAACTATATCAAAATCTTTTTTTGAACTGTATTTCCAAAGTTTGAGGATGCTTTTGATAAGAATTTTAAATTTATCGAAATAATGACCGGGTTGATAAAAAATTTTATCGTCATTTTCATTGATTAGGTGTAAATGTTCAATTTGGTAACCATTTGCTTGGAAGTAATCCATATACATTTCAAAACGAAATCTTTGGCTTGCAGAACGAAAAGGTCTATGGATACCAACAAACAAAATTCTCCTCATGTTATTGAAAATCCGTAAAATAAATTGCCGATAAGAAGCGTAGTGGTCAGTAAGTGAATTGGTTGAGCGAAAGCGGGAAAGCCAAAGTATTGGAACAATATTCCTGTCAAAAAAAGCAAAAGCACTCCAAAAATTTGAAAATAGCCATGTAAGGCATAAGTTGTTTTACGTAATTGAAAGAAAAAGTAGAGGGAACTTAATAAGATTACCCAAGAAAATGTTCTATGAATAATGAAGACGTAATCAACCGTTGAAAGCCAAGTTTCACGACTTTCGTAGAAGAGTTTTTTCATGGTCGCATCGATTTGTTCCCTAACCAAAACCCCGAGTATCATTTGAATAAACATTAAAATTAGCATCAACAAAAATAGCTTATTCAAAGGGCTTTTTTGAATTTTATAAGTTGAAATTAAGGCAGTAATCAAAGAGCCAACGATAAACATTGCAATAACCATGTGATAAGTTATTATATGAGGTGTTAAATTGGTATAAACTACTTTTGCACCTAACCAACCTTGAAATAATAACAATAAAAAAGCAGCCAAAGTAAAAAAGAATGCTTTTGAATAGGTTGTTCGAATTTTGTAAGAAAAAAACAACATAATCAGAACCACCAATCCACTGAAAGCACCTATTAATCGATTAATATATTCTATCCAAGTCTTAATAGGATTAAAAGGTTCTACAATTACTTCGCCATGGTTACTGAATGTAGTTTGGTAATTTTCAGGAAGTTGAGAAACATGTGTTGGAGGTATCCACAAACCAAAACATTTGGGCCAGTCAGGGCAGCCCATACCTGCTCCTGTACCTCGAACAATTGCTCCCGCTAAAATTACTAAATAGATGATAACTATTGAAGCGACTCCAAAAAAATGGAATCGCTTCAAATCACGATGATTTTTCATCAATTAATTAGTAAGATTAATGATGTTGTATTTCTTTTACTGTTTCTTGAGTGGTTAATTCCTCTTCGCCAGGGGTCTCTTCTTCCCAATATTTTCTACCAGCAGCTAAATCTTCATCAGATATATGTTGAGGGACATAATCTACTTGTGCTTTATCAGTGGAATAATCATAAGGCCATCTATGAACCGTAGGAATTTCACCAGGCCAGTTACCATGCAAATGCTCTACCGGTGCTGTCCACTCTAAGGTATTGGATTTCCATGGATTTTGTGGAGCTTTTTTACCTAAGAAAATAGAAGCAACAAAATTATATAAGAAAATAAACTGGGCTAAGAAACCTATAATTGCAAAAATAGTAATAAAAACATTAATATCCAGCCATTGATTAGTGAAATCAAATTGAGTAAAAGCATAATATCTTCTTGGAACACCAGCAATGCCTAAGAAGTGCATAGGCACAAATACTCCATAAACACTGATAAAAGTTAGCCAAAAATGAATGTACCCTAATTGTTTGTTCATCATTTTGCCGAACATTCTAGGGAACCAATGATAAACACCGCAATACATACCAAAAATTGCAGCAGAACCCATCACTACGTGAAAGTGTGCAACAACAAAATAAGTATTGTGGAGTTCAATATCCAAAGCTGCATTTCCTAAAAATATACCTGTTAGACCACCAGAAATAAATAAAGAAACTAAGCCAATACCAAACAACATGGCAGGAGTATATTGCAGATTACCTTTCCATATAGTAGCTAAGTAATTGAACACTTTTACGGCTGAAGGAACTGCAATGACCAAAGTTGCCATCATAAAAGCTGTGCCCAAAAATGGGTTCATTCCTGTCACAAACATGTGATGCCCCCAAACTATCAAAGATAAAAAAGTAATTCCGAGTAAAGAGCCAATCATCGCTCTATAACCAAATATAGGCTTTCTGGCGTTCGTAGAAATCACTTCAGAAGTGATACCAAAAGCGGGCATAATCACAATATATACCTCAGGGTGACCTAAAAACCAAAACAAGTGTTGATATAAAATAGGACTTCCACCGGCATTAGGAAGTGCTTCTCCAGCTAAATAAATTTCAGATAAATAAAAACTTGTTCCAAAACTTCTATCAAAAATTAATAAAACAACAGCAGAAACTAAAACAGGAAAAGACAAAATTCCTAAGATAGCTGTAATAAAGAAAGCCCAAACAGTTAAAGGCATTCTTGTCATAGACATACCTTTGGTTCTCATATTAATTACAGTGGCTACATAGTTTAAGCTACCCATCAAAGAACTTGCCACAAATAACACCATACTGATAAGCCAGAGCGTCATACCTAAGCCGGAACCGGGCATAGATTTAGGCAAGGCGCTCAATGGAGGGTAGACTGTCCAACCCGGTCCTGCGGGTCCCGTTTCAACAAATAAAGAAGAAAGCATGATTACACTGGACAAAAAGAATAACCAGTAAGAAAGCATATTTAAGAATGGCGAAGCCATATCCCTAGCTCCAATCTGTAACGGAATAAGAAGGTTTGAGAAGGTTCCACTTAATCCCGCAGTCAAAACAAAGAAAACCATCAAAGTACCATGAATAGTTACAGCAGCCATATAAAAAGCGGGGTCCATGATACCATCTTTTGCCCATTTTCCTATAAATAACTCTAGCCATGGCATCGGAGTATCCGGCCAAGCTAATTGTAAACGAAACATTACAGACAAAAATCCCCCAACAAAACCCATAATGATACCCGTAATTAAAAATTGACGTGCAATCATTTTATGGTCTGTTGAAAAAATATATTTTGTAATGAAACTTTGTTCATGATGATGATCATCATGATGACCATGTCCGTGACCTTGCACGTGATGGCTATGGTCAACGTGAACTTTAGTTTCTTTGGGTGTATTTAAAACTGATTCTGACATATTATTTTATTTTTAGGTTTTTCTATTAAATTTTTTTCAATTCACTTTCTTTCTCCTTTAACTCAGCTTCAAGCTGAGCAACTTTCTCTTCATTAAAAGTTGGCTTTTGTTTTTCTAACCATTCTTTGTATTCTTCTTTGGTATGAACTACGATAATGAGTCTCATATTATAATGAGCAGAACCGCATAACTGAGAACATGCAACCTCGTAATTAAAGTTTGGTTTGTTCAATTGTTTTCTCATTTCTTCAGTAGTTTTATTAGGAGTGACTAAGAAATGCGTTGGCATACCGGGAACTGCGTAGATGTGTGCTTTTAACTGAGGAGTATAAAAACCATGTAAAACATCTTTTGAACGAATTTGGAAATTTATGGGCGTACCTACGGGAATATGAATTTCTTTTTCAGCTAACACAATATCATCAGCGGCGGCTTTTTCTTTAAAATTGATACCTAACGAATTACCACCACCAATTTTTCTATAATCAGAACTAGCTAAAACATTATCTTTTCCCGAGTGGCGAACTGTCCATTGGAATTGCTCCGCGACTACTTCAATGTTAATAGCTTCCTTAGGAGCTTCCTCATGAACACCCACCCAAACAATCGCACCCCAAAATACTAATACCGCCATTCCTACCGCAGGTATCAACGTCCAAATTTTTTCTAATTTTTCATTATCCGCATAATGTAATGCCACTTTCTTTTTCCAAAAAGGAACCTTATCGTCGGTGTTACCTTTATACTTGTATGAAAAAAAGAATAACAAAATTTGAGTAATAATAAAAACAATGCCCGTCATTAAAGCGGTAGTCATAAAGATGGGGTCTATTTTATCGGCATGTTCGGAAGCAGAGTAGTTTAAATAATGACCGGAATGATGGAAAAATTCATAGAAAATTCCACCAAAAAGCAAAAGTAAAAAAACCGGCATCAAAGCGCCATTGATAGAATTAGACTTCCATTTAGGAAATAACTGAAAATTAGTTACCCTAGAAACCAACGCAATTACAGTAAAGGTTAAGATAGCTACTATGGAAAGAAGAAACTTAAGCCAAGATACTAATGAATTGATTTGTTCTTTTGTACCATCTTGAATACCAGCACCTTCACTTAATCTTTTGAGTGTTTCGGAACCAATAACATCTTCTGCTAACAAAAAATTTGGGCTTATAATAGCAATGAGCAATGCCATAAAAAGCCATTTTTTGTTCAATTGAAGTTCTTTTGAATATTTCATATTAGCAAATTTTCTATTCTTAAGCTACAAAATTACAATGAAAACAATATTAGTTCAAAAAAAATTTACTTTTTTTCATTAAATTGTTGAATAAGTTTGGGTAAGTTTTGAATTGCAGCGAGTTCCCTTAAAAATTGCATTCTTTCTTTTGCAACAAACCCAAGATAAACTTTACCTCCTTCTAACGAAGACATAGCACCGGACTTAGCCATTAATATGGCACCTTTTCCAATTGTAACATCAGAAGGTACACCACTTTGCCCCCATAAAATGACATCGTCCTCAATATTTACACAGCCTGCAATCCCTACTTGTGCAGCTATCAAACATCTTTTTCCTATAATGGTATCATGACCAATTTGAACCAAATTATCAATTTTGGTATGCTCTCCAATCGTTGTATCGGATGTAACACCTTTATCAATCGTTGTATTTGCTCCTATTTCTACAAAGTCTTCAATAATTACACCGCCCTTAGAAAGCATTTTTTCTCTTCCCCATTCTCTTTTTTTATAATAAAAAGCCTCCGAACCAATCACACTGTTACTTTGAATAATCACATGTTTACCAATAGTAACATTATCATAAATGGTAGTATTGGGATAAATAATCGAATAATCACCAATACTTACATGGTGTCCTATACTTACATTAGAACCTATTTCTACATGTTGACCAATTTTAACGTTTCTACCGAAGGTAACATTTTTACCGACTAAAACGGTATCGTGAAGTTTCGGTTTTTTTATTAAAGTAGTAGGAACTCTCGGTGAAAATTCTTCTAATATGTAATTAAAATCTTTGAAGGGGTCTTCTGATATAATAATAGCTTTTCCTTCAGGTGGAGTAATTTCTTTGTTGATTATAATAGTCGTTGCAGCGGACTCTAGTGCTTTTTTGTAGTATTTTTCGACATCTACAAAAGTAATATCCCCCGGTTGAACCCTATGTATCTCATTAATACCTTCAATCTTATGTTTAGGATCTCCTATAAACGTCGCCTTTAACAACGAAGCCATTTTGGAAAGTTTTACAGGTTTTTCAAATTTCATAAATTTATCGTTTTATTGTTTTTAGAACTTATTTTTAAACATCATTGAACCTACAGGCTTAGGATTTTTGGTTCTGTATTTGGCATTGGTTTTTTGATGATAAGGATTTAACACTTCTCCTTTCACTTGAAAATAAATAATTTGACCAATAGGCATACCCGCATAAACTCTTACCGGTCTGGTTACAGAAATTTCTAAGGTCCAATAATTACAAAAACCTACATCACCTTTTCCCGCTGTTGCGTGAATATCAATACCAAGCCTACCAACACTACTTTTTCCTTCTAAAAAAGGAACAAAATCATGTGTTTCTGTATATTCCAAAGTAGAACCCAAGTACAATTCCCCCGGTTGTAATACAAACCCTTCATAGGGAATTTCCCATTCAATCAATGGATTTTCTTTTTTTGCATCTAAAACTGAATCACGATAAACCGCCAAATATTTACTTAAATGCACATCATAGCTATTGCTCCCTAAACATTCCCGTTGAAATGGCTCAATCACTATTTTACCTAATTGTATTTGTTCTAATATTTCTTTATCCGATAAAATCATAAATCTGACACAATTTTTTGAACCATTGGATTCGGTTGTATTTTTTTATATAGATGCTCAAAAAAAGATATTGTTTTATCTTTTTCCTTAATAATAATTTTTTCCTCCGGTTGAGGTAATTCCGATTCTTTTATTTCAAAACTTTCTATTTTTTCTAATTGTGCTGTCAAAAATAATTTTAATTGAGCTAAAATATCTTTTTTTCTAAATGAAAGCTCTCGTATTTCTTTTTCTAATTCTTCAATTTTTGATTGGGAATTTTGGATTAAAGATTGTGCTTTTTGTTCAGCGTTAGCAATTACAAGCTCTGCATCTTTTTTGGCATTTTCTAAAGTAGATTTAGAAGTTTCTTCCGCTTGTTTAAGCGTTTTATGCATCATTCCTTCTAATTCTTGATAACTATTTAACGCAGATTTTGCTTTTTCTAATTCTAATTTTAAGGACTGGTTTTCTTGAAGCATACTATCCCATTCAACAGCAAGCATACTTAAAAAGTTATCTACCTCCTCAATAGAATAACCTCTAAATGATTTTGAAAAACTCGCTCTTCTAATTTCTATGGGAGTAATCACTTTTCAAATTATTACGCTGCAAATTTAATTTTATTTTACTGAACAAAAAAATTTAAAAAAAATATTGATATTTTGGGGCGTCCCCCTTGCACGAAGTGCTGCGAGTTAGGCTGAACATCCTTTCCCTCCTATTAGTAGGGATACAACCTCCCTTCCCTCCTAACATTGGAGGGGTGTCCGAAGGACGGGGTGGTTTCGCCCCTCCTAACATTGGAGAGGTGTCCGAAGGACGGGGTGGTTTTGCCCCTCCTAACATTGGAGGGGTGTCCGAAGGACGGGGTCGTTTCACCGCCCTTCGCTTCCCTAACGCATCAATAAGCCTCGCAAAAATTGCTGTTTCTGTATCAATTTTTATCTCTAAACTAACTCAATATTAACTTTTTTTCTAACTTTGCACTATGTTTAAATTGAAACTTCCTACCGACCCGCGTTGGGCGCAAATTGCAGAACAAAATATCGCAGAAGTTCTTACTGACCATGCTTTTTGTGAGCTAAAAGCCGCTTCCACTGCTACTTCTTTTATCTCCAAATTTCCTGATAAAACGGAACTCGTGAACGCCATGGTGGAACTCGTCAAAGAAGAAATTGAACATTTTCATAGAGTACATCAATTGTTAAACCTAAGAGGTTTTACCTTAGGAAAAGAAAGAAAAGATGAATATGTCAATGAATTAGCACAATTTTGCATAAAATCAGGTTACAGTAGAGAAGAATACCTTATCAATAAACTGCTTTTAGCCGCTTTGATTGAAGCCCGCAGTTGTGAACGTTTTAAAGTTTTGTCTGAACATTTCCAAAAAAATGACCCCGAGCTATCTAATTTTTACTACGAATTGATGAAAAGCGAGGCCAATCATTATACTTTGTTCATTGGTTTTGCAAGAAAATATGCCCAAACTATTGACGTAGAAAAAAGATGGCAAGAAATTTTAGATTTTGAAGGTAAAGTGATTAGTAATTACGGTAAATCAGAGTTAATACATGGATAAAAAGTTTTTAACATTATTCTTAATGCTACTTTTGGGGAGCGGGCTATTCGCTCAAGTTCAAAAAAGTTTGGATACATTTAAGTCATCGGAATTTTACCGGTTTTTTAATTACTCACATAAGAGTGAAACTCCTCAAGGAAGGATTTTTCAGCCCGGTGCCTTGCAGGAATACTTTCAACTGTTGGTAGAAGCCCCCAACAACCTTATTACTCAAATGACCCTGAAAATCAATTCCACGCTCTACAAACAGAAACCCGAGTTTGAAGTTTTGGCATTAGACATGTGGAAAAGTTTTATTTTATTGAACGCCCCAGAAAAAGAAGCCGCTATTAAAGAACTGTTTGAAAACTACTCCACAAAAAAGACACTGAGAGACTATTATGCGGAGCATTTAGCACAATTTTTTAGAGGCAAGATTCCATTTTTTGCTTTTCCTTTACAATCCGGATCCATCTATTTTCAACGTAACGGAACAGAAATCATTGCCTGTGCTACCAGCAAAAAAGAAGTCAAACCCTTGACCAAACCCGTTAACTTTTTGAGCGACAATTTCGTGCGCACATTAGAACCTACATTAGTTCCCGCAGTGAACCAAACCAACGGAAACATTCGAGCATGGAACTCTGATAAACCTCAAGCTAAAATTGACAGAATCGTCCACATAGCCTATGAATTTTTAGATAAAAATTCCGCTCTTAGTTATTTAGTACAAGATTTTGAGGAATTTACGGAAGGAGGAATCATAGAAACACCATCGACCCAAAACAAACTACCGAGTGCAGACCTGTTGCTTTTCGTCAATATGAACAACAATCCTTTGGCAAACGCGCTCGGCATAGAGATGAACATGCTTTCTCTTATCATTCTGAAAGACAAAAAACTCCACAAAATTTTTATCTCAGGGAACAGTCAGGTAACTTTTAATGATTTAATTTTGCTCGGAGAGAAAGTGCAATAGATTTATGACAAAAGAAGAAATTGTAAAAAATTGGCTTCCAAGATACACGGGAAGACCGTTAGACGAGTTTGGTCAATATATACTGCTAACCAATTTTATCAACTATGTAGAAATGTTTGCAAAAAAATTTGATGTACCCATATTAGGTTTAGATAAACCCATGCAAACCGCTACTGCTGATGGAATTACCATTATTAATTTTGGAATGGGATCAGCGATGGCTGCTACTGTAATGGATTTACTTACTGCGATAGAAGTTAAAGCAGCTTTATTTTTAGGAAAATGCGGTGGTTTAAAGAAAAAAACTGCTGTTGGGGATTTAATTTTGCCGATAGCTGCTATTCGCGGAGAAGGTACTTCTAATGATTATTTTCCACCGGAAGTTCCTGCTTTACCTTCTTTCCGATTACAAAGATCCGTTTCTTCTATGATAAAAAAACATGAGTTAGATTACTGGACAGGCACCGTTTATACTACCAACCGTAGAGTTTGGGAACATGACGAAGATTTTAAAAAATATCTAGAAAAAATTCGTGTCATGGCTATTGACATGGAAACAGCAACCCTTTTCATTACCGGCTTTAAAAATGAAATTCCAAGAGGTGCTTTACTTTTAGTTTCTGACCAACCCATGATACCCGAAGGTATTAAAACCGATACTTCTGATAAAAAAGTTACTGCTCAATTTGCTGAAAAACATTTGCAAATTGGGATTGACGCCCTTAATGAAATCAAAAATAAAGGTGACTCCGTAAAACATTTACGTTTTGAATAAAAAAATTTATGAATTTTTCCGATGAAATTATACAAAAAATTGAACAATTATCCCAAAAATATGCAGCAATTGGGCAAGATCTAAATGCTTATTTAGAAGGTTTATTACAAAGCAAATCTTTAGATTATTGGGACTATATTCAACTGGAAACTTTACTCTCCTTACAAAAACCAAGAACTCATCACCCCGATGAAATCATTTTCATTACTTACCACCAAATTACTGAACTTTATTTTAAGTTAATTTTGCATGAATTACAACAAATCTTATCAAAAGATAATCACATTGACTTTTTATTAGATAGACTAACAAGAGTAAATAATTACTTCAAACATTTAATTCATAGCTTTGAAATCATGATTAATGGAATGGAAAAAGAACAATTTTTAAAATTTAGAATGGCTCTTTTACCCGCCAGCGGTTTCCAATCCGTTCAGTATCGTATGATTGAAATTCATTGTACCCAACTTAAAAATTTAGTCAAATATGAAGTAAGAAATGATTTTATAAATCAATCTCTTGAAGAACAATACCAAAATTTATATTGGAAATTTGGCAATTTAGAACTTTCAACCGGAAAAAAAACCCTTACCCTCCAAATTTTTGAAAATAAATATGATAAACAGTTGTATCAACTCGCCTTAATGTTAGAAAAAAATAATTTAAATTTTCTATTAGAAAAAATGATTGGTAACCAATCTATTACACCTGGCTTGATAGACGCTTTTAAAGAATTAGACTTGAATGCAAACGTATATTGGTGTTTAAGTCATTACAAATCTGCTGTAAGATATTTACAGCAAGACCCTGAGGTCATTAAAGCAACTGGTGGTACCAATTGGCAAAAATATTTACCCCCAAAACACCAAAATATACAATTTTTTCCAATTCTTTGGTCTGATGAAGAAAAACAAAACTGGGGAAAAAATGAATTTTTATCTACTTACAAACCTTTTTGGGAATAAATGAAACTTTGTTTATACATAATAATATTAGGATTTTTATTATGTTGTGCCATAGAATCTTATGGTCAAATTTATTTTCCTGAATTAAAGTTTCAAAAGTTCTATGGAACATCCAATAAAGACAAAGCCACTGCTTTAGTTTTAGGTATTGACTCCAATTTATATATTTCAGGAGTTATTCAAGCGGAAAAAAAGATAGATTGTACGGAAGGATATTTATTCAAAGTCAATTCAGAAGGAAACTTGATATGGAGTAAAACACTTGGAGGTTCAGGTTGTGACGAAATAAGAGCCTTAACAGTGAGCCCAGACTCTACCATTCTTTTTGGTGGAATATCTGGTTCTTCCTTTAAACACCCCGAATATGCCGATAGCTTAGAAACTGCTGATTTTTTGGTCGGTAAAATTCATTTAGAAGGCAACCTATTATGGAAAAAAACAATAGGCGGTAGCTATCAAGATATAGGGAATGGTATAACCTCAACACCATACGGCGGTGCAGTTTTAGTTGGTTCTACATGGTCAAAAGATTTTGACGCTAGCTCTACACACCACGGTGCTAACGATACCTGGCTTACCATAGTGAGTAAAAGCGGTGAACTAATCCGAGAACTAAAATTCGGTGGAAAAAAAAATGACTGGGCTAATTCCATTACCAAAACCAAAGATGGTGGTTATATTTTATCCGGTTTTACCAATTCCGAAGAATTAGACCAATCCTTAGGTAGATTTAATGGCGACGCATGGGTCTCAAAATTAGATTTTGCTGGAACCAAAGTTTGGGATAGAATCTTTAAAGAAAGTTATGAAGACCAATTATTCAAAGTAGTTGAAAATCCATATGGTTTTATTTATGCTTGCGGAACTTCTTTTGAAGAGGGAAAAGGATACCAATTTTGGCTGGTAAAATTAGACGCATTAGGAAATCCTTTATTCAATAGAAAATGGGGCGATACAGGACACGAAATTCTAACTTCTTTATACCCAACCTCTGACGGTGGGTTAATTCTTACAGGGTATTCTTATTTTGAAACCTTAGAAAACCCTTTAATCAAAGGAGGTTACGATTGCTGGGTAATTAGAACCGACGGTTTCGGTGATATTATTTGGCAAAAAACTTACGGCGGTCCTACCTACGAAAAAGGAATTGATGTTATTGAATTTAAACCCCATCAATTTTTTGTATTAGCTGAAAAACATAACCATTTTGAAAAAAATGGAACCGTTAAAGATATTGATTTTTGGTTACTATCTATTCATGAAATAGATTGCGAGGTAGTTAAACCGTTATTTACTATGGACATCAAGAATAATTTTGAAAAAATGGATACCCCTATTCGCTTTCAAAATTTATCCAATTTTGGAGAAAGGTACTTATGGGATTTTGGTGACGGCACCTATTCAACAGAAAAAAATCCTATCAAATCCTATCGCTTACCGGGCTTTTATTATGTCACGCTCACGGTTTTTGTGAACGAAAATTGTTATAAATCCTACAAGTATCCTTCCTATATAACGGTGATGTAAAGGATTAATTAGGGCGTGCCCATCGCTTCGCTCGGGTCGGGCTGAACCTCCCTTCCCTCCTAAATCCCATGCTTTTCAATCTTCTATTGTAATTTTTCATCATTAGAGCTTATTGCTGTAATCCACCAATCATAATTGGCTGACCTAAAAATCTCGGATTTTTTTTAAGCATATGAACATCTATCATTGCTTTTACCCTTGCAAAATACTCTCTAAACTTTACATAATCACTAAACTCCGGGTCCTTTGCATTAAAAGCAACTGCTTTCATATCCATTTTATTCGCTATGTAAAGAGCCCTTTCATTATGAAATTCCTGAGAAATGATAATAATATCCTCTTCTTGAAATACTTTTTTACACCTCACAATAGACTCATAAGTACTAAATCCCGCAAAATCTAAATAAATGGATTCCTTAGGTACGCCTAACTTGATAAGTGCTTGTTTAATTTTTTGTGGTTCGTTATAATTTACATGATGATTATCACCGCTTGCAAGAATATATTGTATTTTACCTTCTTTATATAATTGTGCAGCAGCTTCTACTCGATACTGGAAATACAAATTTTTTGTTCCATTAGAAAAATAAGGACTGGTTCCCAAAATTAACCCGATTTTTTTATTGGGCAAACTTTGGGTTTGATTATATAAATATGGTTGCGAGGAATACTCGATAATCAAATTACATCCCAAAACAGCCATCAAAAAAACCAACGCACAAACTATTGTTATCTTAGACAATCGTTTAATACGGATGTAAAGCATAATCATACGCAAATTTACGTATTTTTTCCACAAAAGTTTCACAGTTTTATCCACAAATAAAAAAAAATTGTTTTTATGAATGCTAATTCTCAAAACATAACCACTATGAAAATAGCATGGATTTACTGAAATATCGTTTAGGATTCCAATCCTTTGACTTTTTGGATATTAACCTAGAATTAAGCATTGATTTTTTAGCTATATTTGTAGCATGTTTATTAAACGATGCTTGTTTTATCCCAAAATCAACCGCTAAATCAGTTATTTGCATTTTATAAAAGTCAAAAAAAAATAGAATTAGATGAAATAACATCACAAAAAGTTACGCAATGTTATCAATATCTTGAAAAAAAAATACAAGGTTCAGACCTTATTTATGGCATTAATACAGGCTTTGGAGCATTATGTAACACGCAAATTCCTAATGAGGAACTAACTCAATTACAATACAATTTAATACGTTCTCATGCTGCCGGTCTCGGCGATCAAGTTCCGCAATCCATTGTAAAATGGATGTTGTTATTAAAAATTTTGCATTTATCAAAAGGATATTCAGGAGTTCAATTAGAGACAATAGAAAGGTTAATAGATTTTTATAATCATGAGATTTATCCTTTGGTATATGAACAAGGGTCATTAGGAGCGAGCGGAGATTTAGCGCCTCTGGCTCATCTTTGTTTACCTTTAATTGGTGAAGGAGAAGTAATTTATCAAGGAAAAAAAATTACGGGTAAAGATATTTTGGCTTATTTTAATTGGAAACCCATAGAATTAAAACCCAAAGAAGGTTTAGCATTATTAAACGGGACGCAATTTATGAATGCCTATGGTTTACATATTCTCATGCAGGTAGATTGGTTATGGGATTTTTGGTTAAAAACAGCAGCGCTATCTTGTGAAGCATTTGATTGTGTAATTTTTCCTTTTCAAAAGCCACTTCATACGGTAAGACCTCATATAGGTCAAAAATTGGTTGCTGAAAGGTTACTTGATATACTTTCAAAGTCAAAAAATATTATGTCCCCGAAAAGTCAAGTTCAAGATCCCTATTCCTTTCGATGTATTCCACAAGTTTTAGGAGCAAGTTATGATACTATACAGTTTGTAAAAAATACTTTTGAAATTGAAGCTAATTCAGTAAGTGATAATCCAACCATCTTCATGGAAGAAGATAGTATTTTATCAGGAGGAAATTTTCATGGTCAACCATTGGCATTAGGATTAGATTATTTGTGTATAGCTTTATCCGAAATAGCGAGTATCAGTGAAAGAAGAAGTTATTGG
>Ga0272446_1001932_pt1 | contig 29338 bp, 28 predicted proteins | sample YNPCB0061_FD_194587 | JGI IMG/M metagenome (GOLD analysis project Ga0272446, IMG submission 194587) | Hot spring microbial mat communities from Yellowstone National Park, WY, United States - YNP-CB-006-1 | ecosystem: Environmental > Aquatic > Thermal springs > Hot (42-90C) > Sediment | place...
ACTGCCGCGTTCTGTCGTTATGCTTGCCATTGGGGCGGTTCTCCTTGGTTCGGTTTGATTTCAATACTCCTACTTTACCAAGAGTACCGCCCTATCCTTATTTTCAACCATCAGAGATACACTACCGGCGTGGGAGTCGCTTTGACGAATCTGGCATTCTCTGCCATACTGCCTGAGCAGCCTTTGCTGTGCTCCCAATGACAACAGAATTGCGTCATCTCATTTCAGATGTACTGAGTTTCTCAAACAGAAAGTGAAAGGAGCTACGTCATGGTTCGTATCGGACGCATCTCAACGATGCTGGCCTTTGTACTGCTCTTTGCAGCGCTGTTGGCGGCGTGCACCGCCGTGCCCGCCGCGCCGCCTGCGGCAGCGCCAGCCGGTGGCGAAAGCGCCGCCAGCGACAGCGCCGCCGCCAGCACCGAACTCAATGTGCTGTGCACGCCGCAGGTGCAGTGGTGTGAAGGCATGAAGGCTGAGTTCGAGAAGGTCTACCCGGACATCACCGTCAACTTTGTGCGCATGTCCAGCGGCGAATCGCTGACCCGCCTGCGCAACGAGAAGGACAACCCCCAGTTCGACATCTGGTGGGGCGGGCCGGTGGATAGCTTTGTCGCCGCTGCGCAGGAAGGGCTGCTCGAAGCCTACGATTCGCCCAACATGGCGAATCTGGCGAATCCGGAACTCTACAAGGACCCCAATAACTACTGGGCAGGCATCTATGTCGGTTCGCTCGGTTTTGCCACGAACCAGAACTGGCTGAATGAGAACCCGGGCGTCGAACCGCCGCGCAGTTGGGACGATTTGCTGAAGCCCGAATTCAAGGGGCAGCTCATGGTGGCGCATCCCTCTAGCTCTGGCACTTCGTACACAGCTCTGTGCACGATCCTGCAATTGAAGGGTGAGGAAGAGGGCTGGAAGTTCATCCAGGAGTACGCCGGGCAGGTGTTGCAGTTCACCAAGAGCGGTGCAGCCCCGGCTAAGTTTGTCGGCCAGGGAGAGGCTGCGGTCGGCATCGTCTTCTCGCATGACATCGTCGCTGAGATCGAGAAGGGGTCGCCGTTGGTGCTGACCTTCCCCGAAGAAGGGACAGGCTACGAGATTGGCGGCATGGGCATCATCAAGGGCGCTGCGCATCCTGACGCGGCGAAGAAATGGTTCGACTGGGCGCTGGAGCCGGCCACGCAGGAGTTGGGGCCAAAGTATGAGGCGTACCAGGCGCCCACCGTCACCGGCGCCAAGCCATCCCGCCCTGAACTGCTCGAGGTCAACCTGATCGACTACGACTTCGGCTACTGTGGCAGCAACAAGAGCGCCTTCGTTGACAAGTTCACCAACGAGATCGCCACGGCGGAGAACTTGAAGGAGTAAGGAGCCGAAGGGGACAAGGCAGCCAGGCATCGGGGAAGACAGGGACGGGTGCGCAAGCGCCTCTCACCTGAGCCTGCGCCTTGTCCCCTTGCGCGCCACAGGTAGCGGTTTCGTCTTGCATTTTTCGCACACCCACTACTGCCCATGACAGCTGCAATTCCCAAGCAACGATCTACGCTCTGGCGGCGCTGGCAGGAAGTGCGCATCATCGGTCAAGACCCGGTGCTGGCTGTCGGGCTGATGGCGGTCAGCGCGTTCGTGTTTCTCTTCGTCGCGCTGCCCCTGTTGCGCGTCATCTACCAGGGCTTCTTTGACCCGGCGACCGGCCAGTTCAGCCTCAAGTACTTCCAGCAATTTGTCGATCCGTACTACAGCCCTCACCTATGGCAGGTGCTGGCGAACACGATGCTCATGGGGTTGGGGGCGGCGACTGGCGGCACGATCCTGGGCTTCATCTTTGCCTATGCGATGGTGCGCTGTAATTTTCCCTTTGGGCGGCTGGTGCACGTCGTCACCTTGCTGCCGACGATCTCGCCGCCCTTTGCTATCGCCATCGCCGCGATTCTGCTCTTTGGTCGCAATGGGTTGATCACCAAACAGATGTTGGGGATGCGCTTTGGCCCAGGCAGCAACGACATCTACGGGCTGGACGGGCTGATCTTCGTGCAGGTCATCACCTTCTTTCCGGTGGCGTACCTGATCATCCGCGCCATGTTGGAACGCATCGACGCGTCGATGGAAGAGGCCGCGCTCAGCCTGCGCGCCAGCAAGTTCCACATCTTCCGCACGATCACGCTGCCCCTGTTGGCGCCAGGCATCGCCGCCTCGTTCCTGCTGCTCTTCGTCGAGTCGCTGGCCGACCTGGGCAATCCGCTGCTGTTGGGGGGCAACGCCAGTGTGCTCTCAACGGAAATCTATCTGGCAGTCAATGGGCAATTCGACCAGCAAAAAGGCGCTGCGCTTTCGCTGGTGCTGCTGATTCCAACGTTGACGCTCTTCCTGCTGCAACGCTACTACCTCAGCAAGCGCTCCTACATCGCCGTAACTGGCAAGCCAACGACAGGGCGCATCTTCGTCAAGGAGCCGGTCACACGCTGGACTTTCATCATCCTCACGCTCTTGACCCTGGTGATGGTGCTGATGCTCTACTTCACCATCTTGTGGGGTTCGCTTACCAGGCTGTGGGGCATCAACAACGAATTCTATCTGGGCAACTACGCAGTGGCGTTGACGCGTGGGCTGAACGCCATCCTCTCGACAACGTTCCTCTCGGCGGTTGCCACGCCGATCGCGGGCGTGATCGGCGTGGTGATTGCCTTCCTGGTGGTGCGCCGCACCTTTGCCGGCAAACAGGCGCTCGACTTCATTTCCAACCTGGGCGGTGCAGTGCCTGGCACCATTCTGGGCATCGGCTACATTGTCGCCTTTATCGGCGCGCCCTGGTACGCGGTGCTGCTTGTCTACGCCCTGCTGGCCGGTTATCTGGCGGCGCGGGCAACCGCCAACGGCTGGCTGAGTTTGCTTCTGGTGATCGCAGCGACGGTTGGCGGCTACTATTTGAACTGGTTGCCGCTGGTGCTTGGTCTGGACGAAGTGAGCTGGCGCTATCTCCTGATGGTCGGCTTCCTGTTGCTGGCGATTGCAGGCGGCGCCTTTGCACCCGCGCGTCACCGCCGCATTGTTGTGTGGCTCTTTGTCGCCATGGCGCTGGCGCTGCTCGTCTACAACCTCAGCCCGTTGATCACGGAGCCGTTGGCGCGCTGGGGGCGCACGCTGCCGGGCGTCGAATTGCCCAAGCTGGTCGTCAAGCTGAGCACCTTCATCACCTTCTTCACGCAGCCAACGCTGGCGATCTTGGGCTACACATTCCTGACGATGGCGATTTTCGCCGTCGAACGGCTCCAGGGGGCGGCGCGCTTCCTCATCGGGTTGGCAGCCGCCACCCTGTGCGCATCGTTCGTCTTCTATGGCGCTTCGCTGACGCTGGTGGGCACGCCCTACATCATCGTAGCGGCCTATGCTGTGCGCAGCCTGCCCGCCTCGGTGCGCGCCGGCGTCGCTTCGCTCCAGCAGATCGACCCCTCGATCGAGGAGGCGTCGAACATCCTGGGCGGTGATGCGCAGTACACCTTCCGCAACGTGACGCTGCCGCTCATCCTGCCCGCGTTCTTCGCCGGGCTGGTCTTCGCCTTCGCCCGCCACATGACGAGCCTTTCCGCCGTGATCTTCCTGACGACGGCGCAGTGGCCAATTCTCACAGTCTGGATCCTGAGCGAGGTGGAGCAGGGCGGCATGAGCGTCGCTGCGGCGTATTCGGTGATTCTCGTTGTCATCGTGCTGGCTGCCATCGGCTTGATGAGCCTGTGGCTCAAACGCGCCTACGGCGCCAGCCAGGATGTCGACATGACGGTCGGTGGATAAGGAGAGACGACGCGTGTTTTTGGAACTGGATCACATCAGCAAACACTTCCCTGCGCGCGACGGCAGCGGCGAGGTGCGCGCCGTCGACGACGTGCAGATCAGCATTCAACGGGGCCAGTTTGTCACGTTATTGGGGCCATCTGGCTGCGGCAAAACCACCACGCTGCGCCTGATCGCGGGCTTCGAGTTTCCCACGCACGGGCGGATCGTGCTCGACGGCCAGGAGATCAACGAACTGCCGCCCAACCGCCGCGACATGGCGATGGTCTTTCAGAGCTACGCGATCTTTCCCCATCTGAACGTCTACGAAAATATCGCCTACGGTCTCAAGATCAAAAAGCTGAGCAGCCAGGAAATCCGCCGCAAAGTTGGTGCAGTGATGGAATTGACCGAGCTGACCGGTCTGGAGAACCGCGCCCCCAACCAGTTGAGCGGCGGTCAACAGCAGCGCGTGGCATTGGCGCGTGCGCTGGTGATGGAGCCGAAGGTGCTGCTCTTCGACGAACCGCTCAGCAACCTCGACGCCAAGCTGCGCGTGCAGATGCGCACCGAGATTCGCCGGATTCAGCAAGAGCTGGGCATCACCAGCGTCTACGTCACCCACGATCAGGACGAGGCGATGGTGCTCTCCGACCAGATCGTCGTGATGCATCGTGGGCGCGTCCAGCAGATCGGCTCCGCCCTCGAAATTTACCGGCGCCCACACAATCGCTTTGTCGCCGACTTCATCGGGCGCGCCAACTTCCTGCCGGCGCAAGTTCTCGAACACAGCGCGGCGGGTTGGCGCATCCGCATCCTTGACCAGACGCTCGAAGCCGCTGGCGAGGCGGCGGCGGCCACTACGGCGAACAGTCAGGCGTTGTTGATGGTGCGACCGGAATCGATTCGCATTACCGCCACCCGCCCAGACAACGCCGCGCCGACATGGCAGGGCGTCATTGCGCGCACCTCCTATCTGGGCAGCCTGGCCGAGTATGATGTGGTGGTCAACGGGCAGCGGATTCTGGCTGTACGCCATGACCCAGCCGAGAGCGATCTCTATGCCCCCAACCAGCCTGTCTATGTGCAATTCCTGCGCGAGAATGCGTATCTGTTGCCGCCAGAGGGCTGAAATGGCGTGCACCTGGCCAGCAGGCGAGAAGATGTCATACTTTCGTCTGATTCCCAGAGTAACAGGGGCTTTCCTCTCTGGAGATGTCATGCTAGAATGAGATTCGTTCAGGCAGCTTGCATCAGTCCGCTTGCCTGACCAGCCGGCTTTTCCATGACGCCGGTTGGATCCTTGGGAACGCATTGTGTAAAGGAGACAGAAGACATGAGTGCATTCGCGTATACGAATTCGAAGGGCAACACCTACTACTTGCACGCCCGCGTGACAACACTGAAGAATGGCAAGGAACAAACGATCTACTACTTCGCCAAAGAAGTGAAAGATGGCGCGCTCGAAGCCCTGCCCGCTGGCTACGAGGCCGCGGAGAGCAAGAATGGCCTGCCGGTCCTGAAGAAGAAGGCGTAACTCGTTCCGCGGTTGAAAACCTGATAGCTCCTCAATCATCGCAACAAAAAAGACGCCAGCGCACCGGCGTCTTTTTTGCGCTACTGACCTTCAAGCTGACGTCTTCCCGGAAGCGCTAACTGCCAGGAAGACGCACTTTCTCATCAATGATGATGTTCCTCACTGTGCGCGTGCCCATGTGCAATCTCGTCGGGCAAGGCGGGCCGAATGCCAACCACCTTGACATCGAAATGCAGCGTTTCACCCGCCAACCAGTGATTGAAGTCGACTACAACGGCGTCAGGCTGAATCTCGCTGATGTAGCCAGCAAGTGGCTCACCACTTTCCTCATCGACGAACTCGATCTCCATCCCTGGCTCCAGCTCAACGCCTTCCTCGAATGCGTCGAGCGGCAGCACCTGATAATCATCCGGGTCATACTCGCCATAGGCCAGGTCGGGCGTCACGATGACTTCCTTGCGCTCGCCCACGCTCATGCCGTATAGCGCAGCTTCCAATCCTGGGATGATCTGCTGCGCGCCTTGCAGGAACTCCAGCGGCCCATCCTCAGCAGAACTGTCGATCACTTCTCCATCTTGCAACGTCAGCGAATACTCGATTCGCACCACTGTGTTGTCGGCGACGACCAGATTTTTCCCGTTCATCAGGCTGCACCGCCTAGTTTGACTACATTCGTTGCTGCCACGCCTTTTGCTCCTTGTTCAATCGTAAATTCGACGCGCTGCCCTTCAGCCAGGCTCTTGAAACCATTGCCGGCAACCGCCGAAAAATGCACAAACACATCTTCTCCGCCGCCATCGGGTGCGATGAACCCATAGCCCTTAGCGTCATTGAACCATTTGACGATGCCGGTAACGCGCTCACTCATTTTCACTTCTCCTTTTCCTGAAGCGCATGATACAGTGGCGTCATTGCGAAACCGCGCGGTGGCTTCACAGTGGACTCACAGCGCTTTCACACGCCACCTTGTAAACCATCGTCGCACTATACGAGGATTTGGGGATTCCGTCAAGTGACGCGTCGACTTCTTGTGATCACCCACACATTTCCGCTGCCCGACCTGGATGGGGCGTCGTTGCGCAGCCTGCGCATAATGCAGGCAGTGCGCGATTTGGGGTGGAGCGTCACCAATCTCGCCACCGGGCATGTCTTCCATCCCACCTACACCGCGCGGCTCGACGAGGCGCGTGCGCTGCTGGCCGCCAACCACATCGAGGCGGTCGGCCCGCTTGCGCCGCTCACCTACCTGGACAGCAGCGACGCCGATTTCGATGCGATCCTCCTGGCGGTGACGCCTCCCACACTCGATTTCATGGCGGAACTGCGCCGTCGCCTTCCTCACGCCGTCATTATTTTCGACACCATCGAACTCACCTTCGTCAGCATGTTGCGCGCAGCTCGACTTCGCCGCAGCGAGGCACTGGTGCAACAGGCGCGAACTGTGCAGGCGCGGCAGCTTCAGATCGCCGCTGCCGCCGATTTTACACTGGTGGTGACGCCCGAAGAAGCTGAGCTGCTCAAGCGGCTATGCCCGGCCGCACAGGTGCGCGTCCTTTCCAACATTCACACCGTCGCCCCTGCGCAGCGGGGACCGGAGGGACGCCGCGATCTGCTCTTTGTCGGCAACTTTGTCCACGTGCCCAATCGCGACGCCGTGCAGCACTTTGTCGCCGATATCTGGCCGCAGGTGCGGCCTCACCTGCCGGGCGCAGTCGTCCGGCTGGTTGGGCTGCCGGCGCCTGAAGTAAGCGCGCTGGCGGCGCCCGACGTGATTGTCACCGGCCATGTCCCCGACCTGGCGCCCTTCTACACTGCCAGCCGGGTAGCGATTGCGCCGCTGCGCTTTGGCGCCGGCGTCAAAGGTAAAGTGCTGGAGGCGATGAGCTACGGCTTGCCCGTTGTCATGACGCCGGTCGCCGCCGAAGGCACCCACGCCCGTTCCAACGTGGACGCGCTGATCGCAGCCTCCCCGGCTGACTTTGCCGCCGCAGTCGTGCGTCTCTACCAGGATGACGATCTGTGGCAGCGTCTGGCGCAACATGGACAGGCTCTGGTGGCGCGTTGGTTTTCGTTTGATCCGGTGCGTGCTGTGTTGTTAGAAATTCTTTCTATGGCTACACGAAATTCTTGAGGAATCGTATAATACGTCACGAGTCATGCGTCAACAGCCACTTGTGACTCGTGATGCCTATAAGTTGGCAATCTTGTCGCCCCTCGCAACTCGCCCCTCGTCCCTCATGACGAGCGGGGCTTGCCTTGCGCCAGCAAATAGAGCACGAGCCCCAATATCGTCAGCCCAATGCCGATGAGGGCAAGCGGATCGGGCAGCGCGCCGCCCAACAACAGCATCTCGCCCACCAGCGCAAAGAGCACCTCGCCCGCCTGGGTCGCATCCACCGCCGCCAGTTCGTAGGCGTTGCGCGCCTGATGGCGGGCGTAGACAAAGAGACTGGTGGCAATCACCCCGGAGAGCAGAGCCACCAGCGCCGTGCTGACCCACTGGCCGGCAGTCGGGGGCGGCGGCTGCGTCACGGCCAGGGCAACCAGCCAAAACGGCAGCGAGCCCAGCGTCAGCAGCAACACGCGCGCAAAGCTATCGCCCAGCACAGGGGCAACGATGTGGGGCAACCAGGTATGGCCGCCAGCGCGCGCCTCCCAGACCATCTGCAAGCCAGCGGGATAGGCGAACGCTGCGATCAACACCGGCAATGCACCCCACAAGACGACGCTCCAGTCCGCTGTCTCCACCTGACCCACATTGACCAGCACGATTCCCAGGAAGATCAGCGCGGTGAACACTACCCCACGCAGCGGCACGCGGCGCCCATACGCCAGCAGCACCAACGGGGATGCCAGCACTGTGATCTGCCACGTCGTCGCCACCACCCACGCCGGTGCAAACGATGCCGCAAAGGTGACGCCCGCATAGAAAACGCCAAAAGCAATCGTGCCCGCCACCAGCCAGAAGCGCCAGTAAGCACGAAACAGCCGCAACGTCTCAAGCAGCAGCCGGCCGCGCCCGATCACCAGCGGCCCGACAACCAGAAAGGCGGTCATCCACACGTAGCGCAACGCCGCCGACCAGACCCAATGTCCACCCTCCAGGCTCATCGCCCGGTTGAGAATGAAGGTGCTGCTGAAAAACAGAGCTGCCAGTAAACCCGCGCCAAGCAGTCGCAACATAAGGAACCTGCAGATGATCAGTGAACTGTAGATTGGGTCGTCTGTGCGACGCCAGCTTGCCGCCGCCACACACTTGTTGTCAATACAAGCAGCCCGGCGAAAATCAGCGCCATCCCCACCAGCGCCGCCAGGGTCAGCCGCTCGCCGAGGACGAGCGTCCCCAACAGCGCCGCCGTCAATGGCTCCGCCAACGCCAGCGTCACAGCCGTCGCTGTGGGCAAGGTCAGCAAGCCACGAATATAGAGCATGTACGCCAGCGCCGTCGTCACCACGCCCAGATGCAGCGCCACCAGCACCCCTTGCGACTGCGTCAGCCACGCCAGATCGACGAAGAACAGCAGCGGCGCCAGCAGCAACGCCCCGCCAAAGAAAGCCACCGCTGTCACCGCATCGGGCGGCTGGACGCGCAACAGCTCCTTGCTGGCAATCGTGTAGAGCGCATACGCGCCGCCAGCGCCAATCGCCAGGATGACGCCGGGCAGGTCGATCTGCAGGTCGCCGCCCGTCGCTATGAGCAGTGTGCAACCGGCCACTGCCAGCACCGTCGCCGCCAGCCAGCGCAGCGTAGGGCGTTCACCCAACAGCAGCAGCCCCAGCAACCCGGCCAACACCGGCGCCGCGCCGATGGCAACCACCGTGCCGACGGCCACGCCAGTGCGCGCCACGCCCGCAAAGAAAAAGAGCTGATAGCCTGCGATGGCGCCAATTGCCATCGCGGTGGCGGCGACCGGCCACCCGCGCCAGCGCATCTGCCGCCGCCCCAACGCCCACAGCAGCAGGACGCTGCCGCCGATCAACAGCCGCAGCGCCCCCACCGCCAGCGGCGTGGCGCCTGCCGGCGCAAACGCCTGCGCCGTGCCGGTCGTCCCCCAACAGACCGCCGCCGCCAACACCAACCCAAAGCCACGCATACCATGCGTCGAAGCCAGATTCATCCATCACCACAACCTTTGCGTATACGTTAAAGCCACAGGCGTAAACCTGACTCCGTATTCTACAACAGGTGGGGGCAACCACTATCGCAGGTATCGCCTCCGGCGTGACATGGCGCCACGTCACGCCAGAGGCGATGACCTGCGACATAAGTGATTTCGCCCCCCAATATGAAATAGACCCTCGGAGGCAAGAACGCTTGAATGCAGGCCGTGCCTGTGGCAAAATGAAATGAGATAGCCAGGATCGCCGCTGTCATGGAAATGGACTGATTGATACATGAGTGGGAAATTTGTTGCGCTACGCCGCCAACCCCGCATCGCCAAGAGTCAGCGGGCGCCTGCCTCCGCCGCAGAGACGCGCGCCGCGCTGGTGGCTGCCGCCCCTGCGATGACCATGGCCGAACAGTTGACCGATCTGGGGCTGACGCTGGTCTCTCCCTGTGAGGAAGCGCCCGAGCACGAGCACAGCTTTGAAACGTTGCCCTATCTGGACGCCTACGTCATCAAGACCGGCAGCGCCACCATTGAACGCTCGGCAAAGGAGCTGCTGGCGCCAGAGTACGTGATCATGCCCAACCTGGAACTCTCGGCGCCCACCCCGACACGCGGCAAAGATTACGTTCGGCGACCTGCTGCGGCGCCCCAATGGCCAGCGTTGAGCGGAGTCGCCGAGGCGCATCGCCAGGGGATCAAGGGCAAGGGCGTCACCGTCTGCGTGCTGGACACTGGCGTGGACGCCGATCACCGCGAGCTGCGCCACAAGGAGATCGACTTTCGCTACATCCCCTTCGACACTGCGTCCGGGCGAATGCGCAACTGTCGCGGCTTCGACGTGGACGGGCACGGCACCCACGTCGCCAGCATTATCGCCGGAAAGCAACTGGGGATTGCACCCGATGTCGATCTCATGGTCGCCGCCGTCCTCGACAGCGAAACGCTCAAGACCAGCCTGGAGCGCGTGGTGACTGCGCTTGATTGGTTGCTGGCGCAATTCGAGATCGAAGCCAACCGCAGCAAACCCGTCATCGTCAACATGTCGCTCGGTTTCAGCCGCCGCACCCTCTCTCGCCAGGAGTATCAGGCTGTCAGCCTGGGCATGAAGACGATGCTCGACGTGCTTGTCAACGACTTCGCCGTGCTGCCGATCACCGCCGTCGGCAATGAAGGGCCTGGTCAAGTGCGCGCCCCCGCCTACTTTGCCAACACACTCTCCGTTGGCGCCGTCGATTTCGATCTGAATATCGCCAGCTTTAGCGGCAGCGGCGTCTCGCCGGTCACACAGGAGGCAGAACCCAATATCGTTGGCTTTGGCGTCGATGTCATCTCCGGCTACGAACGCGACCGCCAGAATCGCAGCCATTACCGGGCGTTGAGCGGCACCAGCATGGCGACCCCCTACGTCACCGGGATCGCCGCCCTCTACGCCTGCTGCAGCCATGCCGTGCAAGGCGCAGCCCTGTCCAATCGGCTGTTGCAGAGCGCCCTCCCCCTCCCCGCTGCCCCTGCAGGCCGGGCCGGCGTCGGCCTGGCGCGTTTCACCAAGGAGGCAATTCCATGAACCACATCCTCACCGCTAACGATCTTGCGCCTGACAATCTTGCGCCTGACAATCTTGCGCCTGACAATCTCACGTCAGTAAGCGACCCGGCGCAGATGGTCAATGTCGTACTCGAAATTGAGCGCCCGCCGACAGATGAACTGGAGGCATATCCGCGCGATGAGCGGTATCGACGCCTGCGCGCCAACACCGAGGCGCACCGGCGTCAATTGAAAGGCTGGCTCGATACACAGCATCTCACCGATGAAGTGGCGCTCATGAGCCCAGCCACTGGGTTCAACCTGCTCTTTGTCAAGTGCACGCCTCACGCTGCCCAGGCGCTGGCGCACGCGCCTGGCGTTGTTGAGATGATGTACACCGACGATGCTGATCTGCCGCAAAGGCGCTAACTGCACATGACTGAATCGCCCTATCCCATGCTGGCTGTCGAAGCCGCACTCGATATCGTTCTGGCGCACTGCACGCCCCTGCCCGCCGTCGACGCGCCGTTGCGGGCGGCGCAGAACCACGTGCTGGCGACAGCCGTGCACGCCACCGCCCCATTGCCCCCCTTTCCCGCCTCCGTCAAGGACGGCTACGCTGTCGTCGCAGCGGATGGCCCTGGCGACTATCCCGTGATCGGCGAGGTGACGGCCGGGCGCCTAGCCAATTTCACCGTTACGCCGGGCAGCGTCGCCTACATCACGACTGGCGCGCCGTTGCCCCCTGGTGCGGATGCCGTGGTCATGGTCGAAGAGACGGAACCAGTCGATGTATCTCCTGCTGATGGCTATGCGAAAAACACGCGCCGGGTGCGCATCCGGACGGCTGTGCGGCCAGGCGCCGACGTGCGCCCTGTCGGCTACGATATCGCCGCCGGGCAGATGCTGCTGCCCGCTGGGGTGCGCCTCGGCGCCGCCGAAATCGGGCTGTTGGCGACCGCCGGCTTGACGACCGTGCGCGTGCACCCGGCGCCGCGCGTGGCCGTGCTCTCAACCGGCGACGAGCTGACTGAACCGGGTGCAGCACCCGGGCCGGGCCAGATCTACGACAGCAACCGTCCGACGTTGGCGGCGGCAGTGACGGCGGCTGGCGGCGAGGTGATCGATCTGGGCATCGCTGGCGATTCACCCGGCGCGCTGGAAGCTGCCATCCAGCGCGGACTGGAGGCCGCGGATGTGTTGCTAACGTCGGGCGGCGTGTCGATGGGCAACCTCGACCTGATCAAGCCCTTGCTCGACCGCATCGGCGTCGTGCACTTTGGCCGCCTGCGCATGAAGCCGGGCAAGCCCTGCACCTTCGCCACTGTGATGCACGCAGGCCGCCAACGGCTGGTCTTTGCGTTGCCTGGCAATCCGGTCAGCAGCCTGGTGACCTTCTACTTGCTGGGCGCACCCGCACTGCGCAGGCTCGCCGGCTGGCTCGAACCCAAATGGCCGCGCGTCCAGGCTGTCCTCAAGCAGCCGCTGCCGCTGGACGCCTACCGGACGGAGTATCACCGCGCCGTCATGCGCTGGGATGCGACGCTTCACTCCGGGCGCGGCGGCTTCATCGCCGAAAGCACGGGCAGCCAGGCGAGCAGCCGCCTGCTGAGCATGCGTTCCGCCAATGCCCTGCTGGAGCTACCCCAGGGCGAGGGCGTGCTGGCTGCGGGCAGCATCGTCACCGCCCTGCTCATTGGCGATCTGGCATGACAGGTGTGACAATGTACGCGCAACCGATGATCAACGAATCACACGCAAGGCAACAAACATTATGACAAGTTTGACCCATCTCGACGCCGAGGGACATGCAACGATGGTCGATGTCGGCGCCAAAGCGGTGACCACACGCACCGCCATTGCCGCGGGCGAGGTGCGCATGGCGCCGGCGACCCTAGCCGCAATCCGCGCAGGGACGGCGCCCAAGGGAGATGTGTTAGCCGCCGCCCGCATCGCCGGCATCATGGCCGCCAAGCGCACGCCGGAGCTGATCCCGCTGTGCCACACGCTGCTGCTCACCAAAGTGGCGGTGGAGTTCGAGATCGACGACGCCGCAGCGCGCGTGCTCATCACGGCCACGGTGCGCTGCAATGGACAGACCGGCGTCGAAATGGAGGCGTTGACGGCGGTGAGCGTCGCCGCGTTGACAATTTACGACATGGCCAAGGCGCTGGACAAGGCAATGGTGATCGGCGAGATTCGCCTGCTCCAGAAAAGCGGCGGCAAGTCCGGCGACTGGCAGCGCGACGCCGCAATCGCCGGGAACGCGCTCACCCAAATGGAGAATGAATAGAAGGTGCGTTATGCAGATTCACGTTCGACTCTTTGCTACGCTACGGCAGTTAGCTGGCTGGTCCAGCCAAACGCTTGAACTGCCCGCTGGCGCCACGCTCGACGACGCGCTGGCCGCCATCGATGCACGCTTCCCTGCGCTGACCATCAGCCGGCGCACATTCTACGCCGCAGTCAATCAGGAGTACGCCAAAGGCGATCAGGTGCTGTGCGAGGGCGATGAGGTGGCGATCTTCCCGCCGGTCTCCGGGGGCAGCGGCAGCAGCGCAACGCCAGCGCAAGGAGCAGCCATGAAACGCTTTGAGATCACGACTCAGCCCCTCTCGCTGGACGATGTCGCCCGTCGCGTGACGCGACCGGATTGCGGCGCGATCACCACCTTTGCTGGCATCGTGCGCGGGGAAACGACGACGGAGCGCGGCGTGCGCGGCACCGACTTTCTCAATTACGAAGCCTACACCGAAATGGCGGAGACGATGCTGGCGCGCATCGGCGACGAAATCATGGCGCAGTGGCCGAAGGTGGCGGCGGTGAGCATTCTGCACCGCGTCGGCCGGCTGGAAATCGGTGAGCCGAGCGTTGTCATCGCTGTGGCGACGCCTCATCGCGGCGATGGCTGCTTCGAGGCGTGCCAGTACGCCATCGAACGCTTGAAGGCGATCGTGCCGATCTGGAAAGAAGAGAACTGGGCCGACGGTCAGGTCTGGGTCGAGGGGCCGCGCCAACCAGAGCTGGCCGCCGCCTACGCCGGACGCAACGACTGAGACTTGCCCATCAGCCTGACGCGCTGCCGCCCGTGCGTGGCACCGGCGGCAAGGGGGCGGCGGCGCAGCGGATGGCCCTGGCGACAAGAAAGGCTGTGACGATCTCCTGCACCTGATCGGCGGAAAGGGCGCTGGTGTTGATGCGCAGATCAGCGTGCTCGTAGGCATGACGCAGCCGTTGGCGCTCCTCAGCCAGGTTTGCGGCGTCCCAACTCACATCGGGGCGTCGCGCCTGCTGGCCCGCCAGGTCGTTATCGAGATAGATCAGAAGTTTTGGAAAGCCAAAGTGCTTCCAGAGGTCTTGCACGTCGCTGTGCTCCTGACTGACGGGGCGAGCATTCCAACCCGCCGCGCGCAGCCTCTCCACCAACGTAGATTTGCCGCTGGCGCTCACGCCGACAACCTTGATCAAGGGCAACTTTTCTGTCATCAAACTGGCGGTGGGCATCGTCACCTCGCAATGTCACACCACGTCATCACCTCACACAGGGATGCGTCACGCCGGAGGCGCCGACCTGCTGCCTTCGCCCAGGCGTGAAGTAGACGCGCTCACAACGGCGCCGTCATCTTGAGCCGGCGCACCTCTTCCCCATCACCCCGTTCGCGCACCTTGACGACGAGCACGGTGGCGTCATCGCGGGGGCGCCCGTGATCCAGTTCGACAGCGGTGCGCAGGATGGCGTCCGCCAGCGTGGATGCGTCAGCCTTATCCTCGCGATCAACGCTTGCCAGCAAGGTGACCAGGTCGATCACCGGCGCCCCGGTCAAACTCCCGGCGCTCCATACACCGTCCGTGACGACAACCAGCGTCAGGTGCGACGTCAATTCAAGTTCGGCAATCTGTGGCCGGGTGTTGCGATGGATGCCGATCGGAGCGGCGGGAACATCGAACCAGGTGATTTCACCGTCACGCCGCAGCAGGCTCGGACAGCGAGCGTTGCGGCTGAGCACCAACGTACGCGTCGCCATATCCACACTGAGGATGGTCAACTCGCAGCTGACCTGCCCGCTCCGCTGCGTGCGCAAATAGTCGTGAGCCGCGCGCGCCACAGCGCCATCGCGCACTCCCTCCGCAATCAGCGATATCGCCTTGCGCGCCACCAGGTTGCTGATCGATTTGGCGCTGGCGCCGCTGCGCTGGCCATCGGCGACGACGACGCTGAAGCCGCCGTGCGGGCGCTCCACGACCTCGACCGTGTCGCCGCTTTCCGACGATGCGTACTTTCCAACCTTGGCAACCGCCAAATCAACTTCCAGAGCCACACGCCCTCCCCAGCGCTTACAGCGCGCTGTCCACCTGCCACGCCGATTCGATGTCCACCCCAAGCACGTCATCGGCGCTGACGCCGTAGCATGTCGCCAGCAGCCGCAATTCATCCAGCGTGAGGCGACGATCACGATACTCGACATCATACAAAAGCTGCTGCGAAAGCCCGGTCTGCGTGCGGACGGCATCGTAGGAAAGCCCACGCGCAGCGCGCAACTGACGCAAGGTGGCGGCCACGCGGCTGCGCGCAGCCTGGTTGACCGCCTGGCGCACCTTTGCTTCGTCAAGCGGATCGGGGATCGTGCGCGCCAGCGGCTGATTGTGTGGGACAAGCGCCGCGCGCACGCGCGCCAGCAATGAATCTTCCGGCATAGAACCCTTCCTCCCGCCGCCCTATGGCGTTGTCACAGTGACGTTCACGCCCGGCGAGGCAACGCTGCGGCCGGAGCCGCCGCTGACGGCAAGCAGCGTGTAGCTCGTACTCTGGCCGCTGGCTGCGTCGGCCGGCGCGGTGACGCGCAGTGACACATAGGCGGTGTTGCCCGGGCCAACGCTGACAATATTCAGATCGTTGGCAGCGCACACGCCGTCGGGACGGCAAAGCTGGCTGGCAAACGCGCCGCCCTGCGCTATCGTCACGATCAGCGTGTCGATGGCGCTGCCAGCATTCGTCACCAGCAACCCAACGTCGCAGGTCTGGCCGGGGCTGCAAGTCAGCGGGTTGGCGCCGTTGACGCTCAGAACCACGCCATAATTGACCGCAGGCGTCGGCGTCGCGGTGGGCGGCATCGGTGTCCAGGTGGGCGTGAACTCTGGCGCGGGCGTGAAACTGGGCGTCACGGTCGGTGTGGGCGTGGGCGGCAAGTAAGTGATGGTGGTGGTGTAAACCTGAGATGAGCCGTCGCCGAGCACGACGAGCAGCGAGAAGACCTGACTTTCGTCCTTGATGCACTCTTCGCGCTCACCCTGCCCACTCATCGGCAAATTTTCGTAATAGACTTCACGCACGTTGCGCACATTCCAGCGCACGAAGGTGCAGCGCCCGGCTTTTAGCTCCGGCTCGTCGGGGGCGAAGATGACCACCGGCGTCCCCAGGGGAACTGGTGTGGCGGTCGCCGTCGGAACGGGCAACGCATCGCTGAGCGGCGTCGAGGTCGGCAGGTCGAAGACTGGGGTTGGGCGTCGCGTCGGAATGGGCGCGTCGACATCGACGGGCGGCGCGGGCACGGCCAGGTCTGGGGTCGCTTCACCGGCCACAGCATCGGCCAGCGGGAGCGCCAGCACGATCGGCGTCGGCGTGACGGCGGCAGGGAAGGCTGGCGCAGCGTTCGATTGCGGCGGCGCCACGATGACGGGTGCGGTGGGACCGCTCCCTACCGCCGGCGCCGCTGGCGCTGGCGTCGCCGTCTGCACCAGAAAGATGACCGGAGCCGTGCTGGCAGCGCTGACTGTGTCGACGCGGCCATTCGCCGCGCGCGCGGGCAGGTTCCGTGCGATCCACTGCCAGCCAGTGTAGCTGGCGACCATGCCGCCGCACAGAAAGACCGTTGTAAAAACCAGGGCGGCGCCGATCCAGGCCCAGCGCCGCCGATCTCCGTGCGCGGGGTTTTCAGCCTCGATGCCCAGCAGCGGCGTGAAACCAGCGTCAAGATCGCCCTCTGGCGGCACGGGCGCCGTCCAGGCGTCCTCAGCGTGCGCATGCAGCGGCACAAATTCCAGCAGGCTGTCATCCGCCGCGGCCTGGGCGCGCCGCAGACGCGGGCAGTTCCGGTAGCTCTCGCTGAAGCAGTAGGTGGCCTGATCGCCCAACAGGATCAGTTCGCCAGCGCCAGTCGCCAGACACTGGTTCTCGAAGCTGGGAAACTCGATCGGCGGCTGCCGTCGCTGGTCGTGGTCGATAACGCCCAGATGTGGGCAGAGTTCAGCCATAGACTCGTTCCAATTTCACGTGTTGCACGCTCACGGCAGCACGTCTTGCGCCAATAACTGCGCAGCCAGCGCCAATCCTTCCGCTGGCGTTGCAATCTCGCCAGCGGCTTGCGCTTCGCGCAATTGCTCCAACAACACCCCCACCTGGCGGCCAGGCGGCAGATCGAAGTAAGCCATGAGGGTGTGCCCATCGACCAGCGGTGCGCGCACTTCTGCGAGGCCATCCGGCGCCAGACCATAGGCGAGCAACTGACTCATGTGCTGCACATAGTCGGTCCAGGCAGGCGGCGGCGACCCGGCGTAGATCGCCTGGTAATCGGCAAGCGCCAACAGCACGGTTGCTGCGCCGACCAGCGCGGCGGTGTGACGCGTCTCGCTGTCGCGGAAGAAGCGATAGCACGCGCGCCGGCTGATCGGCTTGCCGGCAAACGATAGATGCAGCAGATGCGGGCGCATGTGAGCACGAATGACTGCCTGCACAAATGCGACCTCGACCTGACTGAACTTGAGCGCTTCCAGCCGCTGAACGGCCATCCTGGCGCCGACTTCCTCGTGCCCCAGGAAACGGTGACGAATGGCGCCGTCCTCGGAGGACTCAGTCGTGCGCGTCGCTGGCTTCCCGACATCGTGCCACAACGCCAGCCAGACCAACCAATCCACGGCGCGGCGTTCGGCGGAAATGGTCGTCGCCAACAGGTTACGCAATTGGGATAGCTGTGGCGTCAGAAAAGCGGCGATCTCGGCGCCGGCCGCTGTCTCTGCCAACGCGGCGTCGCCCTTCAACCAGTCGCACAGTTGTCGCGCATAGCGGATTGCGCGCAGAGTGTGCTGGTAGACGTCAGCGTCATGCGGGGCGCTCTGAGCGACGCCTGCCATGTCGGCCACCTCCGGCAACAGCGGGCGCAGCAGATTGTGCACCGCCAACAGCTCCATAGCGCGGTCGGGCGCGGAAGAGGCAAGCATCCTCCACAGCTCGTCGCGCAGCCGCTCCGGGCTGACAAGGCGAATCGTGTCGCCGATGCGCAGAATCTGCTGCTCAGTTTCGGTCTCGATGGTGAAGTCGAGCTGCACAGCCAGCCGCACTGCGCGCACCAGGCGCACCGGGTCTTCAGCCAGCCCCCACGGCGTGACACGACGGAGTTGACGCAGCGCCAGGTCTGCCTGCCCCCCTGCCAGATCGACGAGGTCGCCAGCCGCGCCGCGCTGCCAGCGCATCGCCATGGCATTGACGGTGAAGTCGCGCGCCTGCAAGTCTGTCGTCAGGTCGCCGCCCCGCATGGCAGCGACATCGCAGACCAGCGGCGTCGTGCTCGCTGTGAAGATCAAGCGCGCCACATCCCGGTTGGCGTCCAGCGGGTAATAAGCCCACCCCAGTCGGTCGGCAACGCAGCGGGCAGCGAGATTGGCGTCGCGCGCGACCACCACATCGAGGTCGGTCAGTCCGGCGTTGCGTCCGAGCAGTGCATCGCGCACAACGCCGCCAACGACGTAGACGGGGTCAGTCTCGGCGGCAAGCGCGTTCAGCAACGCCGCAAAGGCGGGGTGAGCAGGCGTCCAGGGTCGTGTACGTGTGTCCATGATGTGCAGATAATACCACAGAAGGGGGCTGCAGCGGATGTGTGCAAGGCAGCACATGCAACATGCCACAGGCTGAAATAAACCAATAGCGCTCGTATTGCGTGCTGCGTGTTTCGTCTCGTGACGTAGCACGCAACACGGAACACGCAACTCGCGGCTTCTTTACGCCCACGTGCACTAGGCGCGCGCACGGTTGACAATGACGACGCCTGCCAGCACCAATGCGCCGCCGAGTAAATCCTGGATGCCGGGAAATTCGCCAAAGAGCAGCAAGGCGACGCCAATGGCGACGACAGGGCTGAGGGTCAGGATGATCGTGTGGATGCTCATCGGGAAGAGTCGCAGCGTCTTGTAATAGAGAGTGCGGCTGATGACGACATCGACCGTGCCGGTGAGGATCAGCAGCAGCCACGCGCCTCTATCCGGCCAGACGAGACGCCCACCACCCACCGCAAAGAGAAACAGGAAGAGGGTCGTAAAGAGCAGGCGAAAAACAAAGAAGTCGAGAAAAGCCATCTCGTCGCCCCAGCGCTTGACAATGGCGGTGTGGATGGCGTAGAGCAGCGTTGACAACAAAATCAGCAGCGCGCCCCACTGCATCACGTTGCCAGGATGAAAACTGATGGTGAGCGCACCCAACACCGCCAGCGCCGCGCCAATGACTTGCATCCGATTGAGGCGCTCGCGCAACCACACCAGGCTCAGGAGCAGGCTGATGATCACGCCGGTTTTGCCCAACATGGCGGCCGTGCCAGGGTCGATATAGGCGATCGACAGGTAGCTCAGCACGGTGGATGCGGCGATCAGAAAGCCGATCGCGGCGAAAAACCAGAAGTGCGTGCGCAATGGACGCCAGTGCAACTCGCGACTCAGCCCGGCGAACAGCGCGACCTCCACTGCACCGACCGCCAACACCCAAAAGGCGGACGCTATCGGGTGAAGATGTGGCAGCAGCAGGCGCGCAAAGATATAATGAAAGCTGTCGACGATGAGCAGGCCGCTGAACAATGCTGCGGTCTGTGCGTTCCAACCAGGCGTAGCGATACGGGCGACTTGTTGCATGACTGGCTTCTCTCAATGTGGCGTCATCAATGTGGCGTCATGCGGACGACGACGCCAGATCGGGCGCAATTCAACTCATTGTACTGGCGGTCGACACAAACTCAAATCTGAAGCGCAAGGAGACGCCAATGCGTTATCGCACATTGGGCCGTTCTGGCCTGAAAGTGGCGCCGCTGGGATTGGGCGCCGACAACTTTGCCAATCCACTGCCAGAGGCCACCGCCCACGCCATCCTCGATTGCGCCGTCGCTGGCGGCGTCAACCTGATCGATACATCGGACAGCTACGCCGGCGGTGAAAGCGAGCGCATCATCGGGCGCTGGCTGGCGGCGCGCGGCAATCGTCATGCTGTCGTCATCGCCACCAAGGTGCACTATCCCACCGGGCCTGGCCCCAACGATCGCGGCAACTCACGGCGCCATATCCTGGCTGCGTGCGATGCGTCGCTGCGCCGGCTCCAGACCGACTACATCGACCTCTATCAGTTGCACCGTCCATCACCCGAAATTCCCATCGAAGAGACGCTCTACGCACTGGATATGCTCGTGCGCGCAGGCAAGGTGCGCTACATCGGCACGACAACGCACCCCGCCTGGCAGGTGATGGAGGCGCTGATGGTGAGCCAACTGCGCGGCTGGACGCGCCTTGTCTCAGAGCAGCCGCCCTACAACCTGCTCGACCGCCGCATCGAGAATGAGTTGACGCCGCTGGCGCTGCACCATGGCCTGGGCCTGCTGCCCTGGGGTTCGTTGGCGGCTGGCATCCTGGTCGGCCGCTACCAGGACGCCAGCGCCCCGCCACCCGATTCGCGCGCTGCGCTGCGCGGCGGCATCTACGCAGAACGCGTCACCCCGCGCGGCATTGCGGCAGGCAGGCGTTTCGTAGCGATGGCGGAGGCGGCGGGCATCTCGCCAGCACGGCTTGGCCTGCTGTGGGTGAAGGAACAGCCGGGTGTCGTGGCGCCGCTCTACGGCCCCCGCACTGTCGCCCAATTGGAGCACGTCCTCCCCATCCTGGAGATGACGCTCAGCGACGAATTGCGCCAGGCTTGCGACGCAATCAACCCACCGGGGAGCGCCGTCGCCAACTTCCACAACTCGGCGCCGTGGATGAAGATGAGAATTGCGGAGAGCTGACAGGGCATCCCTTAGCTTGAATTACATTGGGCTTACGCGGATTCGTGTGTCACCTTCCTGGAAGCTGAGAGCTTCCAGGAAGGTTGCTGAGCTGAGTGCGTAAGTCCTATCCTATATGAAATAGACCCTTCCAAAAATTCACGCTTGACATCCCGATCATCCTATGCTAGGCTATTTGCAAGTTTGTCCAGAGCATGGACAAATGTGCAAACGTTGACTTTCTACTGTTTGTTCCCAAGTTTGTCATCAACTGTCGAATCGAATCCTGTCAACCTTCTGATCGAGGTCTCTTGATGCAGGCGACCCATTTGCGCCAGGAGCGTAGACGGCGCGCACCATTTTGGTCACCCGAAGGACCACTCATCTGGATGGCGCCAGCCGTGCTGCTGCTGCTGATCTACTCCGTCTACCCGTTGGTCTATAACATCTGGACCAGTTTCCACAAGTTCGACCCGATGATCCGCGATTTTGTCTGGGTTGGCGGCGAGAACTGGGCGACCTTGTTCAGCGACGGGCGCGCGCTCAATGCAGTGCGCGTCACCGTGCTCTACGGCATGCTGGCGCTCTCGATCGAACTAACGCTCGGTCTGGGGATCGCCATGCTCCTGGATGCGGGCGTGTATGCGCGCGGGCTGTGGCAGTCGCTGCTGATTCTGCCGATGGTCACGCCGCCAGCCGTGGTGGGGCTGATGTTCCGCCTGCTGGAGCACAGTGAGTTTGGCGTGATCTCCTGGCTGCTCTACGGCGCCGGCGTGCTCACCAAGCAAGAACCGCTCCTGGGAGGCACTGGTCAGTACGCCCTCTTCGGCGTGCTGCTCGCTGACATCTGGCAATGGACGCCCTTCTGCATCCTGATTTTGCTGGCTGGGCTGAAGTCACTGCCTATCGAGCCGCTCGAAGCGGCTGAGGTGGATGGGGCCAATGGCTGGCAGAAATTCTGGCGAGTCAAGCTGCCACTGCTGCGCAACGTGCTGGCGATCGTGATCCTGTTCCGCATCATCGATCTTTACCGTGTCTTCGACTACATCTACGTGATGACCAGCGGCGGCCCTGGACAACGCACCGAAACAATCAGCTACTACGCCTATCAGACCTACGTCTTCATCAACTGGGGCTACACCGCAACGCTGGGCGTGGCAATTCTAATCGTGATCTGGCTGTCGGCGTTTATCTACACTCGCCTCTTTCACGTGGAGTGGTGAGAAGGGAGCCTGCTATGACGACGACAACCTCCTCCCCAACGACGTCTCACACGATCGATCGGACTGCATGGCTGCGCGATGGGCGCATGTGGCTGCGCACTCTCGTGATCGTCTTCATCGTTGCGATCTTCATCTTCCCGATCTTCTTCTGGTTCCTGGCGTCCTTCAAGCCCTTTGGCTTGATCTTCACCCTGCCGCCTGTCTTTGTGTTTCCGCCGACCTTCACCTGGTACAGCGTCGTGCTCGGCGGCGTGCCCTACAACCAGGTGATGCTGGAACTGACCGGCGCACTGACCAGCACCGGCGGGGGAATGTATTACTCGGTGCCCTACATCATCGACAGCATTGTGGTGGCGTCGGTGAGCACGCTGTTGGTGGTGCTGATCGGCACGCCGGCAGCCTACGCGTTGAGCCGCTTCCCGATGCGCCGACGCCACGATCTGGCTTTCTGGATCCTCAGCACACGCATGATGCCGGTCGTGGTGGCGGCGATGCCCTTCTTCTTGATGTATCGCACCCTCGGCTGGATCGACACCTATCACGGCGTCATCCTGGTGCACACTGTCATCAACCTACCGCTGGCAATCCTGCTGCTCAAGAGTTTCTTCGACGAAGTGCCCTACGATCTGGACGAGGCGGCGCTGGTGGATGGCGCCACGCGCTGGCAGGCGTTTTACAAGGTGATCGTACATTATGTCCTCCCAGGGCTGGCAGCAACGGCCATTCTCAGCTTCATCTTCTCCTGGAATGAGTTCCTGCTCACCCTGACGCTGACGCGCACCGACATCCGCACCATGCCAGTGGCGGCGTCCACCTTCGATACGGCGACGGGCGGCACGGAGTGGGGCTTTCTGGCGGCGTTGGGCACCTCGGCGATGGCGCCGGTCTTCATCTTCGTGTTGCTAGTGCAGCGCCACCTGGTGCGCGGGCTGACAATGGGCGCCGTCAAGGGTTAAGTCAATCGCCACGGCCTCTGGCCGGTTTCATCCATCGATGGTTGTATACAGGGCAACGCTTTTTCATCAACAGAAGAGGAGGCGTCTATCGAGTCAGGTTGTACAGCACCAGTATTGTGTTCGTTTCGCTCCCACATTTACCTTGACATCATGTTACAAGGAGGAAATCCATGAACGAGATCGATCGGCAACAACGTCTCTGGATTGCCAAACAGGCAGAGAAGGTGCGGCTGGGTCGAATGTCGCGACGTGAGTTCATCCGCGCGGCAGCATTGGCGGGCTTTGGCATCACCAGCATGCGCTATCTGGCCGGCTGCGCTGCACCCGCGGCCCCGGCGCCAACCCCAGCGCAGGTGGCGGCCACGGCTGGTCCCGCATCGGAAGCGACTTCGGACGTCGCCAAGTGGCTGCAGGATGTCGGCGGCCAGTTCAAGGGCACGACGATCCGCGTCGTCAGTGAATCCACCCCGCCAAGCCGCGCCATCAGCCAGATCATGCAAGAGGAGTTCATCCCGCTGACTGGCATCAACGTGGAGTGGGAACAACTCCCACTTGACCAGGTGCTCGCCAAGATCAGCCAGGACACCGCCGGCGGGCTGGGCCAGAACGACATTTACTACTGGGATCAGGCGTGGATTGGCCGCTTTGTCAACGACGGCGTCGATCCACAAGAGTTGCTCCAGAAGAGCGAATTGGCGATGCCCGGCTGGAATTTCGACGACTTCCTGCCGCCGCTCGTCGAAAACATCTCAACTTACAAGGGCAAACTGGCATCGATCCCCTACGACATCCCCATTTTCATCATGATGTACCGCAAGGACATCTTCGAAGAGTTGGGGCTGAGCGTGCCCACGACAATGGATGAGTATCTGGCTGTCGTGCGCGCCATTAACGAAGCCAAAGCGGGCGAGGGCATCTACGGCACCACCGGCCAATGGAAATCCGGCCATTACGCGCTGGAGTGCAACTGGACTTGCTGGCACTGGGCGCACGGCGCGTCGATCTTTGGCGCCGACGAGATGGCGAACCTGAACGATGAGCGTGGCGTCGCCGCCGCCAACTACATGCTCGAGCTGGGCAAGAACATGCCGCCGGGCGCCACCACCTGGGATTGGTCGGGTGAAGGCGATAGCTTCACGCAGGGGCTGGCAGGCATCTACATTTCGTGGGGCGAATTCTTCCCCGGCTTCGACGACCCGGCCAAGTCCAAGATCGTCGGCCTGGCCGAATCCGCGCCCTGCCCGAAAGAGATTGCACTGCGCACCAAAGCCGAATGCGGCTTCGACGAGACGCCGGGCATCTCCCATCAGGGCGGCTCCAGCCTGGCGATTTCGCGGTACAGCAAGAACATCGACCCGGCGTGGGTCTTCTTGCAGTGGGCCACCAGCCCCGACATCACCGTGCGCGCCAGCATCCTGGGCGGCGGCGCTTCGCCGACGCGCAAGAGCACCTTCACCGACCCGCGCACGTTGGAGTTCAACAAGGTGACCGCAGGCACGACGCGCCACTTCGCCACCACGCTCGACGCCATCGAAAACCGCATGGGCACCGAGCCGCATCACCCGGCGTGGGCGGCGCTCTCCGTCGACAGCTTCGCCGTCGAACTGGGCAAGATGACCACCGGCCAGCAGGATGTCAAGACCACGTTGGACAACATGAAAGCCGCCGCCGACAAGGCTGTGGCCTGGAGCAAGCAATACAGCTTCGCATGATCGAGTCGCGAGGGGCAAGTTGCGAGGAGCGCACCGCTCACCGCAACCTGTCCCTCGCCAGGACAGACCGTGAGGCGCAGCGCGTATGCAAGATCAGGTGGCAATCGTCACAGGAGGTGGGCAGGGATTGGGGCAGGCAATCTGCCAGCGATTGGCCGCGGCGCAGGCGCACGTCGTGGTGGCGGACCGCAACGAAGCCGGCGCCAACGCCACTGCGCAGGCAATCCAGCAGGCGACCGGACGCAACGCGCTGGCTGTGCGCGCCGATGTCACCAACGAGCAGGAAGTGGCGGCGCTGGTGGCGCAGACGTTGACAACCTTTGGCCGCATCGATCTGCTGGTCGCCAACGCTGGCATCGTGATCGCAGGCGAGGCAACGAATCTCACCGCCGAACAGTGGCGCCGCGTCATCGATGTCAACCTGACAGGCTACTTCCTCTGCGCCAAACATGTTGCGCCCGTGATGAAGTCACAGCGCCGCGGGGTCATCATTCAGATCAACTCCATCTCCGGCAAGCGCGGCAGCTTTGGCAATGGCGCCTACTGCGCCAGCAAAGCCGCCGGCATCGGGCTGACGCAAAGCCTGGCGCTGGAGCTGGCTGAGTACGGCGTGCGCGTCAACGCCATCTGCCCCGGCCACCTGCTCGACTCGCCGCTGTGGGTCGATTCGCTTTACACACAATATGCGGCGCGCTACCGCATCACCGAAGCTGAAGTGCGCCAAAAGTATATCGACGCAACGCCGATGCATCGCCCGTGCACTTACGATGACGTGTGCAACGTTTTGCTCTTTCTGGCGTCGGCGCAGGCCAGTTACATGACCGGTCAGGCGATCAACGTCACGGGCGGTCAAGAGATGAGGTAGGTATGACGACACAACCCGGCAACGAACCCCTGGTGATTGGCATCGACAGCAGCACCACCGCGTGCAAGGCGATTGCATGGGATCGCCGCGGGCGCGCTGTCGCTGAAGGGCGCGCCAGCTATGTCCTGCTCCAGCCCGAACCCACCTGGCACGAGCAGAACGCCGAAGATTGGTGGGCGGGCGCCTGCAAGGCGCTGCGCGAGTGCATCAGCCAGATCGACGCGCGGCAGGTGCAGGCGCTTGCGATCACCCATCAGCGCGAGAGCTTTGCGCCCGTCGATGCCGAAGGGCGCCCCCTGCGCAACGCCATCCTCTGGTCAGATGAACGCAGTCGCGCCCAGGTCGATGCGCTGGAAGCGCGCTTCGGTCGCGACGCCTTGCATCGTCTCACCGGCAAACCGCCGTCGATGACGCAGTCGCTGCCCAAGGTGCTCTGGCTGCTGGAGCACGAGCCAGAAACGGTGCTGCGCGCCCACAAAATCATCGACGTGCAGGGGTTTTTGGTGCACCGGCTGACCGGCCACTTTCGCACGAGCCTGGCTTCCGCCGACCCGATGGGGCTGGTCGATCTCGTCAACCGACGCTGGGCGGCTGACCTGATCCAGGCGCTGGGCTTGAATATCAACCAGTTCGCCGACCTGATGGAGCCGGGCGCCGTGCTCGGTCAGGTGACGGCCACAGCCGCACGCGCCACCGGGTTGCCGGAAGGATTGCCGGTGGTAGCGGCGGCTGGCGATGGTCACTGCGCCGGGCTGGGCGCCAATGCCACCGTGCCAGGGCGTGCCTATCTGAATCTGGGCACCGCTGTCGTCAGCGGCGTCATTAGCGCCGATTATCCGTGCGACCGCGCCTTTCGCACCTTGATTGCGCCCGTGCCCGGTTACTACTTTGCCGAGCATGTGCTGCGCGGCGGCGTCTTTACGATCGGTTGGTTCGTGGAACGTTTCGCCAGCGACCTGCGCAACACCTGGCTGCCCCTCAGCCCGGAGGAGCTGCTGGAGGCTGCCGCCGCCAAACTTCCTCCTGGCGCCGGTGGATTGATGCTGGTGCCCTACTGGAACAATGTGATGAATCCTTATTGGGACCCGGCGGCGTCCGGCATCGTCATCGGGTGGACGGGCGCACACGGGCGCGAGCATCTCTATCGCGCTATCCTGGAGGGCATCGCGTACGAGCAGCGTCTGGTCGGCGACGCCATGATGGCCGCCGTCGGGCAACGCTTCACCGAGTACGTGACGATGGGCGGCGGCAGTCGCAGCAAACTGTGGCGCCAGATCGTGGCGGACGTGACTGGCGTGCCGGTGCTGCAGTCGACCAGCACCGAAGCCACCTGCCTGGGTGCAGGCATTCTGGCAGCGACAGCGGTCGGCTGGTATGCGGATGTACGGGCGGCGGCAGACGCCATGACCGCCACCGCTGAGCGCTTCACCCCGCAACCAGAGACGCAAGCGCGCTACGATCGCCTCTATCGGGAGATTTATCAGCCGCTCTTCCCCACCGTGCAACCATTGGTGGACCGCCTGACCGCCTTGACCCAGGCATAGCAATGCGTGACGAGTGACGCTTGACGTGTGACGTGTGACAAGTGACGTTTGACAATCATGAAACAGCTACAGTGTCCAGCCACCGGCATCATCGAAGTCATCGACGCACCTGCGCCCATGCCTGGCGCGGGCGAGGTGCTGGTGCAAATGCGCTACTGCGGCGTATGCGGCACCGACCTGATGAAGGTCTACGCCCCGGATGTCGCCAAGCCAGTGCAACTTGGACACGAGGTGGTCGGCGTCGTCGCGGCAACCGGGGCGGGCGTGACGCAGGTGACCACAGGGCAGCGCGTCGCCTTTGCACATCACGTGCCGGATTACAGTTCGCACTTCACCCGGCGCGGCAGTGCACCCATGGACGCCCTCTTCAAGCGCACAAACATCGACCCTGGCGGCTTTGCCGAATTGATCCGCGTGCCGGCGCTGCATGTACAGCACGTCATGCTGCCCCTACCCGACGACCTGCCTGATCTGCGCGCCGTCTTCATGGAGCCGCTGGCCTGTTGCCTGCGTGCACTCGACCGGGTCACTGTAACCGAAGGCGACGCTGCGCTGATCATCGGCGTTGGGGCGGTGGGGTTGCTCTTTGCGCCCCTGCTCGCCGACCGCGCCGTAACGGTCTTTGCAGTCGATGTGCGTGCGGAGCGATTGGAGCTGGCGCAACAGTGGGGCGTTGCGCAGGGGTTCCTGGCGAGCGACGCTGCTGCCGTGCCCGCCATGCAGGCAGCGACCGCTGGGCGCGGCGTCGATCTCGTGGTGCTGACAGTGCTAACGCAGGCGACGCTGGCGCTGGCGCTGGCAGCCGTGCGCGACGGCGGCGTGATTCTGCTCTTCGGCGCCAAACCGGCGACGCACTTGCCGATCAACTGGTGGGACGTCTGGCGGCGCGAAATCAACCTGGTGAGCAGCTACTCGGCAACCCCCGATCTGTTCCCCCGCGCGCTGGCAATTCTACGGCGTCCAGGTTACACTTTAGAAAAGACAGTCAGTCATGTCCTGAATCTTGACCATGGCGCGCAGGCGTTTCAACTTGCACACGAGGGATTGGCGTCGAAGGTGGTAATCACCCGTGAATAACCTTCTAAACTACAACACGGAAGACATCCGCGAAGAACGCACCGACCTGCTGGTCACCGTAGCCAGCCTGTACTATCAGCTCGGTCAGAATCAACAACAGATCGCCGAGCGGCTCGACATCTCACGCTCCAGTGTCTCGCGCATGATCAAAGAGGCGCGCGACCTCGGCATTGTTGAAATTCGCATCCATCGCCCGGTCAATCGCCATTACCTGCTGGAACAGGCGCTGATCGACCGCTTCGGCCTCACCGACGCCTACGTGTTGTTGAGCGGGCAGGATCAGCGTGAAGATGAGCTGTTGGCCGGGGTCGGGCGATTGGCTGCCAGCTATCTGGAACGCGTGATCGCACTGCTGCCGCCGGACGCTTGCATCGGCATCGCCTGGGGCACAGGCGTGCACGCCGCGGTCACTGCCCTGCCGGAGAACCGCACCCATCCGCTCGACGTAGTGCAGATTCTTGGCAGCGTCGGTGCGCCGAATCCCACGATCGACGGCCCTGACCTGGCGCGGCTGCTGGCGGGCAAGTTAGGCGGCCGCTACTTTGATCTGCACGCGCCGGTGCTGGTGGCGCAGCCGGCGTTGCGCGACCTCCTGTTGGATGAACCCTCGATGCGCGAAGGGTTGCAGCGCGCACGCAGCGTGGCGCTTGCCATCACCGGCATCGGCACCGTGCAGCCAGAAGCAGCCAGTTTCTTGCGGGCGGGCCACCTGACACAAGACGATCTCGCCGAGCTGCGGCGTCAGGGCGTGGTGGGTGAGACATGCGGACGCTTCTTCGATGCCCAGGGCCGTTTCGCCGACTTTGACATCAACGCGCGCGTCATCGGCATCGATCTGAACGATCTGCGCCAGGTGCCGCGTGTGATCGCCGTCGCCCGAGGGCTGCCCAAGGCAATGTCGATTCTGGGCGCGCTGCGCGGGCGCTATCTCACCGTGCTCGCTACAGACGATCAAACCGCCCAGGCCGTGCTTGATCTGGCGGAGGCGTGAAGCTGGACGTCAGGCGTCA
>Ga0272446_1001933_pt1 | contig 29320 bp, 30 predicted proteins | sample YNPCB0061_FD_194587 | JGI IMG/M metagenome (GOLD analysis project Ga0272446, IMG submission 194587) | Hot spring microbial mat communities from Yellowstone National Park, WY, United States - YNP-CB-006-1 | ecosystem: Environmental > Aquatic > Thermal springs > Hot (42-90C) > Sediment | place...
GGAGGGCCGCGTATAAGAATTGGGAGGCTGCAATTTTAGCGTTTCGCGAGCGCCAAAAGTATTCTCCTAACGAACACTTGGTGCATGTGGGAGGGGGAACGTGGACGGATTCGGAGCGTGTTATGATTAAAAAACTTAATGTACAAAACAAAGTTTTTAACATCACTGCTACCGAGGCTCAGCTAGCGTGGCTTTATCAGCACGCTTTGGGTCTCATCTATCCGAGCAAGTATGAGGGATTTGGCCTACCTATTTTGGAAGCGATGGCGTGGGGATGCCCCGTTATTTGTTCCCATTCCAGTTCCTTGCCGGAAGTTGGCGGTGAAGCGGCTTTGTATTTTGAACCTGATGATGTTCAAACCTGTCTAAAGAACATGTGTGCATTAGATTTTGCTGCCACAAGGGAAAAACATATTCAGCTAGGTTTAAAACGGTCAAAAAATTTTACGTGGAAAAACAGCCTTGAAAAGCATCGTGAAGTGTACTACACTGTTTTGGGGAAGAGCTCGTGATAAAAAAAACAAAAATTCTTGATGTTGCAACTGTCATTCGCGAATGGCCGAAAAACCTCAAAGAGCAAGATCGTCAGTTGTTCGCACACGAAATCCAAAAAGAAATTCCTACTGTTTCAATTTTAGAAAAAAATGAAGTAACAATTGATAGATCTTATGTTTCAAAAAACCTAATGTACCCTGTTTCAAAAAACCTAATGCACCCAAAAAAGTTCATTTTTAAGAACTTTATTTGGCTTTTTAAGCACTTTATTTGGCTTTTGAAACTAGCATTCAAAGATTTACTTTTTTCAGTTTGGTGTCGCGAACGAAAACCAAGCGTTCACCAACATTTGAAACAAGCATTCAAAGATTTACTTTTTTCAGTGAGACCATATTTTTCAGTGAGAACATATTTTAAAAAAACAAAAAAAGTCAATTCAGCAATGATTTGTGTTGATGAATTTTCTTCCGGGTCGTACTTTCATTGGCTCTGTGATGTTGTACCGCGTTTGGAATTACTGACTGAAACTGAATTTAAGAATGAACTCTTTCTTTTTCCCCCCATGAAAACGTTGATAGCATATCGAGAGAGTTTAGATCCCTATGAAATACAAAGAGTGCATTTCATGAAGCTTGATGAAAAGTTTAAGGCACAAAAAGTATTTTCCGTTACTCCCGTTGCCCCAACCGGCAACTACCGCCCCGAAATCATGCAAGCCATCCGAAAACGGTTTTTAACCTATTTTGCGGCTGATATCAAACCAAAAAGACGCAAAATATGGGTTAGTCGACAACGCGCACCGAAACGAACTATTGTCAATGAAGCCGATCTTGTGCCCATCCTTCACAAGCATGGCTGGGAGAGCATGTTCATGGAAGATTTAACGCTTGCTGACCAGGTTCGACTCATGGCAGAAAGCACTGCCATCGGCGGTCTTCACGGTGCAGGGTTGACAAACATGCTTTTCATGCCAGCTGGTGGGCAAGTGCTTGAGGTTCGATTCCGTGGGGATGCGCACAACAACTGCTATTTTAGCTTGGCTTCAGCATTGGAACACGAGTATTGGTACCTCTTGGCTGATTTTGTAAGCGGAACTGATGTACACGTTGGGAATGTCAAGCTTGATGCGGATGCCCTGGATCGGGTTCTTGGAGAAATGGAAGGAGGTTTAACGGGGTGACGAGGTGAAACTCGGCCTCTGGGTAAGTCGATGTCCAGGTGTTGGGTGCTCTTCGTTTTTGGGGCGTCCATTTGATTTCAAATCCTTTTAGTTTACCGTCACGCTGTTCCACCAGGTCGAGTTCCGCCCCTGTGTGGGTTCTCCAGAATCGGTGTTCAAAAGAATAACCGCTGTATTGTAAAAATTTTTTCCTTTCCATGATGACGAAATTTTCCCAAAGCGCTCCCGTGTCGGGTCTTAAATGAAGCGGGGAAAAATTGTTGATTAAGGCATTTCGGATTCCTAGGTCGGTGAAATAGATTTTGTCCATTTTGGTAATTTCTTTTCTGAGGTTTCGACTAAATCCTGGCAAGCGAAAAATAATAAAAGCCTCTTCCAGTAAGGAGATGTAATGGCCAACTGTTTCGCGGGCTAATTGAAGTTGTGTAGCGAGTTCATTAAGCGATACCAAATTTCCAATTTGATACGCCAGCAGTTTGAGCAAATTACGTAGCTTGGTTTTGTTGCGGATAAATAGTAAGTCCTCCAAGTCTTTGTACAAGACCGACTCACAAAGTTCTTCGAGATGTTTTATTTTTTCTTGTGCATTTCCGAGCGTGAGTACTTCAGGATAGGAACCAAAAAGCAAAAGAGCCTCGAGTTTTTCGGATAATTCGTAGGGAGTAGCACCGGGCAGATATTCAAGGACGCTGATGGGGTGAAGTTGAAAGGTCTTAGTTCGACCCGCCAGTGATTCTCGAGTATGGGCTGCAATCTCCAGACTTGCCGATCCTGTCACTAAAATTTTCAAGCTGGGATTGTGATCATGAAGAAGCTTTAGCGAACGGCCAATGTCAGGAAAACGCTGTGCTTCATCAAAAAAAACTAGGTTATAGCCGCTCGTTAGGAGTTCTAAATTTTGCCGCGAGGCGCCGGACAGACGAGCAACGTGACTAAGATCGTCTCCGGTAAGGTGAAGTTGTTTGCCCCCGAAATTGCTAAGAACCGAATTACATAATGTGGTTTTGCCTGTTTGGCGTGCCCCATAAATAATGATGACTTTTTGGGATTTTTCCAGAGCTTGCGTCAGAGTGGAAGCCAAAATACGTGTGAACATCAATGAATTCTACAGAATTTGCCTTAATTTCGCAAGTTTTGTCTCGAAAATAGCGTGAATTCCGAGAGTTTTTTACTTTTAGATGCAAAAACCAATTTTTACAGTATTCACCCCAACTTACAATCGAGTCCAAACCCTGCCACGGGTTTTTCATTCACTCCAAAATCAAACTTTTACCCAGTTTGAATGGTTGATTGTGGATGATGGCAGCACCGATTCAACCCGTGACCTGATCACCGAATACCAAAAAACGAGTCTATTCTCGATCAAGTATATTTACCAAACCAATTCAGGAAAGCACGTTGCCTGGAATCGGGCCTTGGAATACGCCCAAGGTAATTATTTCTTGGTTCTGGATTCTGACGACGGGTGTGTACCGAACGCCTTAGAACGGTTCAGGAATGCTTGGAAAATAGTTCAGGATGACCCCCAAATTATTGCTGTAGTGTCTTTGTGTCAGGACATTCATGGTAGGGTGTTAGGCTCGAGATTTCCCGTCCGTAAAGCAAGCCACGTAGACATGACCCTACTCCATCATCTTTCAGGTGAAAAATGGGAATGCTGGAAAACCGTACTGCTACGACAATTCCCCTTTCCAGAGGATGTGCGCGGCGTACTGGCCGAAAGCTACCTGTTGAACCGAATTTCAAGGCATTACCAAAACTTCTATATTAACGAGGCCTTAAGGATTTATTACCAAGACACTCTTTCGTTAACCCGCCAAAAAAATCCTACCCGCCATTCACAAGGACAAATCCTTGTCCATGCCGAATTCCTCAACACATACGCCCACCGATTATTCCAAAATCCCCTCTATTTTCTTCTTTCCTGCTTAAAATTTACCCGCCATGCTTTTTACCTAGGGCTTGGTCCCGTTGAGCAATTGAATTTTCTTTGTCCTGTTGGAAAATTTTTATGGCTAGTGACCTTGTTGCCTGCGATGATTATAGTTTTCTTGGAGCGCTGGGCGAAAACGTCACTAAGCGGGAAAAGTTCGTTATTACACACTTAGAAAGAGGACACGATGTTTGACTTTTTACTCATTCCTTGGCCTTGGCTTTCTGTGCCAATATTACTCATTGGATTTATTCCTCTCATTAAGGGCGCTGACCTATTGGTTGATGGAGCGGCAAGCCTTGCTCAAAAGTTTAACATCCCTCCGTTGGTGATTGGTTTAACCATCGTCGCGTTTGGAACCTCTGCCCCCGAACTAGTTGTGAACGTGTTTGCTGCTATTAGCAAAAACACTGATATTGCCTTGGGGAATATTTTGGGATCGAACATTGCCAACATTTTGTTGATTTTGGGTGTGTCGGCCTTGTTCGGAAATCTCATGATCCAAAAATCAACCCGAACCGTTGAAATACCCTTGGTAATTCTGATTTCTGGTCTTTTGTGGACGATTGCTAATGATGGGGTTGTGGATGGATTGCTTGGGAATGTATTAGGTCGGGCTGATGGAATTGTGCTTCTCGTCTTTTTTGTGATTTTTTTGTTTTATAATTTCGACCTGGCCAATCGGGGTGGTGGGGAGGTGCTTTTACCGGAAGTGGAGGAGGTGAGCGAGCATGTAAAACCCATGAGCGTTGGGGTGGCTCTGAGTCTTATCATGCTTGGTCTGGTCGGGTTATTTTTAGGGGGAAAAATGGTAGTGGAGGGAGCCGTTGTTGGTGCCCGAAGCTTGGGGATTAGTGAACGCATCATTGGCCTAACGATTGTAAGTGTCGGAACAAGCCTTCCCGAACTGGTGACAAGCGTCGTAGCAACGCTCAAAAAACAGCAAGATATGGCCGTGGGCAATATAGTAGGGTCTAATATTTTCAATATTCTATTAATTTTAGGAATAACGGCAATAATCACTCCTGTGCCAGTTATCGATGTTTCTCAAAGTGACCTGGTTGTCAACATTCTGGTGAGCGTTTTACTTTTGTTGTTGGTTTATTTTGGACAATCTCAAATCAAGCGTTGGCACGGATTTTTGTTGACCGCATGCTATTTGGGTTACTTGGGCTTATTGTTTCTATTAGGGCGAGGATAGAAAAATTCGCTTAAAGTGAAACATTGTTTCGGTATTAGTTCATGGTCAAATAGTCTTTTCTATGACCATGATATGCTATGCCGTACTCCGAGCTGCGAAAAATTTTAGGCGATAATTTAAAGGCACGTTTGAAGTATCTTAATTATACGCAAGAAAAAGCATCGGACCTCGCTGGAATTTCCAATGGTCATTTTTCCGACCTTCTCAACGGGCGCTCATGGCCATCGGATAGGGTTCTCGAACGGTTGGCCGAGGTTCTTCAAGTTCACCCCTACGAGTTGTTCATACCTGCTGAAAGTAAGGAGGGCGCCAAACGAGAGCGAATGCTAGAAGTTGAAACACTTTTGAAAGAAAAAATTACCAAACTCATCCATTGGGGTCTTAAAAATTTTGAACAAGGGGGAGAAGTACCACCAGAAGTTTAATGACCTAGTTGTTCATCAAGTTTTAAGTTTTCGAAGATGAGGCAACTCGTTTACAATGGCCTGTTCTTGAAATAGAGAGAAATAATTTTGAATTTAAGTTGGAGATTGGGACTTGGTCCTTCAGAGGTGAAGCGATGATTAAAAACTCAAACTGGAGAGAAAATTTTCGTAGCCTGCCTAATGGTCCTCTGTCTCCCGCTTGGTTAAAACGATTAGCCGAACATAAAAAAGTACTTGCTTTGGTTGGTCCTCCCCGTTGCGGTAAAACTGAGCTCGTTCAAAAAATTCCGCCCGACGTCTATTGTGAAAGTGAAGACCAACTCATGAATTTACTTGACGAGCTAAACGGTCTTTTAGTTCTTGACCGAAATTGCCGCATCATTTTGGATCAAACCGTTGATTCTACTTTCGGAGATCGAGTCTTGAGGACGAACCTCCTCTTGGTGGGCACAAAACTAGGGCGTGAAGATTTTTTCACTTGTCGGATGCTAGGCTTGGTGCCAGGATTACATTTTGAAATCAACGAAGAATCAGTCAAAAATTTTTGGTTGCGCGGTGGATTACCCGAATCGTTCTTTGCTAGTGATGATGATGCAAGTAAAAACTTTCGGCGATGGTACCTAGAGTTTTATGATTGCAAAGAACTTTCTAACAATTGGGATCTGGTCCTTCAACCTGTTGATAGTCGTGTTGAATACCGCATCCCCTGGGATAGCGGATTATACTTAGCCTCCGTTCTGGAGGATGTTGCCCCAGAGGGTGAGATCATCATGTCTCCGAATACCGACCTTGCCTGGGAATCCTGTGTGGTGCGTATTGTGGAAGGTGGAGTATCCCTCCTTGATCCAACATTCACCTTGTATAAAAAATTTTTGCGTGGCTATCACCTATTTCTTGTTGAAAGCGGCGCCATTCGCCTAGCCGTTATACCAACCTTAAAAAATAAACTGCTCCAATTTCCCATCAACAAACTTTTACAATGGTTATCTGTTGAAAAAATTCCCAAAGCTTACCTGATTCGTCCGAGTGGCCCCCTCGTTGAACTAGCCAAGCGAATCCTTGTTGGGGGAGCCTCTGAAGTTATCAAAGATATTAGACTTTCTTATCACCTGAATTAAAAGTTTTTTTCTTCTTTTCCCACCGAAAATTACCACCCACCGCTTGTACCCCCTCTTGTTTGACGGCCTTATCCCTCAAACTTTACAAAATAATCCACGTTTTGCTTGTATTTGGGGTTTGGATGCCGTTAGACTTTCTAAGTCCTAGTTAGAAAATTATAATTTCAGACTTAACTAGTATAGTTTGAGCAGTAAAGGCTTAACCGAATTGTTGTATGAAAATTACAAAACGATGTAACCGGCCTTCTTGTAAGAAGCCATCTTACGGCGTGCCCGTGCAGCAAGTTTCTTTTTTTTGCGATTGAGTTTGTACTCGCGAATTATGTCAGTTCGTTTAGTCGGACTCATGAAAGTCATTTAACCTAAAAATAAAATTTTGTCAATGGGGTTCGTGCAATTTTGCCGAACTTTCATCAGAATTGTTTTTAAGGTGTGTCTCAACGTCCGTTATGGTGGTTAAATTCACAAAAATTATGTTTTACAAACAAAATCCTCTTGCATCTCTGTATATAGTGTTATATAATCTCAACAAATGATCAAAGGCGCTAGAGGTAGGGTAAGATGAAATGTCCCTTCTGTGGACATCTTGAGGATAAGGTGGTTGAGAGTCGACAAAGCCAAAGTGGAACCACGATTCGTCGACGCCGCGAATGCCTTAACTGTGGATATCGTTTCACGAGTTATGAAAGGATTGAAGAGATACCTCTGATGGTGGTAAAAAATGACCGACGACGGGAACCCTTTGACATCAAAAAGGTGGAGCGCGGCCTCACGAGAGCCCTGGAAAAGCGCCCTGTGTCTCAGGTAAAAATCGAAGAAATTTTAAACGCCATTGAAGATGAGGCTAATTTAACCGGTAAAGGAACACACGAAATTTCAAGTAAGGCTATTGGCGAAATGGTTTTGAATCATTTAGAAAAATTGGACATGGTAGCTTACATCCGATTTGCTTCCGTTTACAAGCGTTTTGAAACTGCCGATCAATTCATTTCAGAAATAAGTCAATTAAAAAAAGGGGGGGACAATGAACGATCAGCCATGGAATGATTTTCTTAATTTTGGCCAGGATGAGCTCGCAATTCAAATGCCGGCTAAATGGGTGGTGAAGCGCAACAAGCAGCTTGAAGCTTACGACGCTTCTCGGATCTATTCTGCCATTGCCAAGGCTTTTGAAGCCGTTCGGGGAAAGAATGATCCCGAGTCGAGTCGTATCGTGACGGCAAGCGTAGAAAACAAGCTTCGCCACCTGATGCAATCCCGTCACCCTGATAGTGCCCCGAATGTTGAGGAAATTCAAGATCTCATCGAACTTGTGTTGATGGAAAAGGGCTTTTTTGATATTGCGCGAGCTTACATTGTGTATCGTTCCGAGCACGCCCAGCTACGGGAAATCAAACGCCTTAGCGTGAGCATCAACGATACGATGGAGGGTTATCTCAGTGGAACCGATTGGCGTGTCAAAGAGAACGCCAACGTTAATTTTAGTTTGGGAGGCTTAATTCTTCATAATTCGGGAACTTTGACCGCTAACTACTGGTTGAAGCGGGTTTATCCTGAGGCGATTGCGGAAGCTCACATGAATGCCGATTTTCACATTCATGATCTTTCGATGTTCAGTGGTTATTGCGCGGGGTGGAGTTTGCGCCAATTGATTGAAGAAGGTTTGGGAGGAGTCAAGGAAAAGATCAGTTCAAAACCCGCAAAACACCTTTCGACCTTGGTCAGTCAGATCGTAAACTTTTTAGGGGTGATGCAAAATGAGTGGGCGGGCGCCCAGGCGTTTTCTAGCTTTGATACTTACTTGGCTCCCTTTGTGAAGATTGATTCTCTAGGGGAAAACGAAGTTCGCCAATGCTTGCAAAGTTTTATTTTTGGGGTGAACACCCCTAGCCGCTGGGGTTCGCAGGCACCGTTTACCAACATCACCCTTGACTGGGTGGTACCCGAGGATTTACGGGACCGACCAGCGATTGTGGGAGGGAAGGAACAGCCCTTTACTTACGGTGATTGTCAAGCTGAAATGGATTTAATCAATAAAATTTTTATTGAGCTGATGCTAGAGGGCGATGCGAATGGGCGAGGGTTTGCCTATCCCATCCCTACCTACAACATCACGCGAGATTTTGTCTGGGACAGTCCAAACGCACAACTGCTTTTTGAAATGACGTCGAAGTATGGCACCCCGTATTTTCAAAATTTCATCAATTCCAATCTCAATCCTGGGGACGTGCGATCGATGTGTTGTCGTCTTCAGTTGGATAAGCGCGAGCTCAGAAAACGCGGCGGCGGGCTTTTTGGCAGTGATGAATTCACCGGGAGCATTGGGGTGGTGACCATCAACCTACCGCGAATCGGCTATCTTTCCAAGAACCGTGACGAATTTTTTGAGCGACTCAATCACCTCATGGACTTAGCGGCGCAGAGCCTTAGTATTAAACGCAAGGTTATCTCAAGGCTCTTGGATGCAGGGCTCTTTCCCTACACACAACGGTACTTAAAGCACCTGAACAATCACTTTAGCACCATAGGCATCGTTGGAATGAATGAGTGCGCCCTGAATTTTTTAGGTGTGGACATTGCAACCGCAGAAGGAAAAGCCTTTGCTGAAGAGGTGTTAGATCATATGCGGCTCAGGTTAGCCGATTATCAAGAAATTTATGGTGATTTGTTCAATTTGGAGGCAACCCCAGCTGAGAGCACCAGTTACCGATTGGCCCTCCACGACAAAAAGCGTTGGCCCAACATCATTACCAGTGGTGAACGGGAACCTTATTACACTAATTCTACACAGTTACCCGTCAATTTTACCCACGATATTTTTGATGCGCTCGATCATCAAGACAGCTTGCAAACCCGATATACCGGGGGAACCGTGTTTCATGGTTTTATCGGTGAAGCCATCACCGATTGGCGAACCTGTCGGGATTTGGTTAAGACTGTAGCCTATCATTACCATCTACCGTATTTTACTATCACGCCCACATTTTCAGTTTGCCCCATTCACGGATACATCAAGGGTGAACATTTTAGCTGTCCGTACTGTCAACAAGAAGATCACGAAAAAACGTTAAAAGAGTTAGAGAGTCTTCGTCAAATGGTAAACATGCAAGGAGGGGAGCATGATTAAAACAGAGGTTCAGGATAAAAGTCAAATCCTGAAAAGAATTCAAGAACTGGAGGAGCGATTGGCGAATCCACCTATTTTTCCAACCGAGGTTTATACGCGCATCGTTGGATATTATCGGTCGGTTGCGGCGTGGAACAAAGGAAAGCGGGAGGAGTACAATTTTCGGAAAGTCTTTGAAGTGGGTGAGCCGCAGCAGATAGACTTATCCTCACGTCCCAAAAATTATGCCCAATCATATCTGTTCTTTTTCCGTCAAACCTGTCCAGCTTGTCCTGCGATGAAACAAAAAGTCGATACCTTAGAAATACAAGGCTTAAAATGGGATGTGGATAGCGCTGAGGGCTTGGAAGCCGCAGTGAAGTACCAGGTCATGGCAACACCAACGGTTATTTTTTTGGATCAGAATAAAAGCGAACTCTTGCGCCTGTCTGACCCAAGAGACTGGGATCAGGTTCAAAAGGTGGTGTCACCTGTCTGATAAAAATCTAAAATTCATGGCCATCGCCGTAGAAGAGGCCAAGCAGGGTGTTCAAGCCGGACACGGAGGTCCCTTTGGAGCAGTGATTGTTCGCAACGGCGAAGTCATCGCGCAAGCCCATAACATGGTGGTTGCCACAAATGATCCTACGGCACACGCTGAGGTGAACGCCATCCGTCAGGCCAGTCAAAAATTGGGACGATTTGACCTAAGCGATTGTGAGCTTTACACCTCGTGTGAACCCTGCCCCATGTGTTTAGCCGCCATTCATTGGGCCCGAATTCCTGTAGTCTACCAAGGTGCCACTCGGCAGGACGCTGCATCAGCGGGCTTTGATGATCAGTTCTTGTACGATGTGTTTGAACACAAAACCGATGTCAAAAAAGTGAAACAAGAAAATCTGGGTCGTGAACTTTGCCTTGAGGCCTTTGACGAGTGGCAGAAAAAATCAGATAAGGTTCCCTATTAAAAAAAATAGCCGCCTCTGAAGGCGGCTATTTTGTTGACCGTGAGCATCAATACTTGAAAGTCAACTCAAGACCAAGATCAACCATGGTATAGGAGCTTAAATAGTCATTCAATATAGATGAGCTAGAGCCCGGAAAGATTCCAAGCATGAAACGGGCACCGGCTGTTCCCCCTAACTTAAAATCACGCCCCAGCAAGAAGCTGGCATTCATGCGGGCTTGAACGCCAAAATGCGAATAGGTGAGGGGATTATCGGCATCGTCCCAAATGAAATATAGACCCGTGGCACCGATAAAAACGCCAGGATTTAATGTTAAGCGATTAAGGTAGAGAGTGTATTCGGCTCCCAACCAGGCATTGATGGGAATGAAGAAGAAGCCCAAGAAGCCAAGATCGGCCTGGGTGTATTCAAAGATCACCGCTGGACGAACATCAAAAAAGCCCCGAGTTCCAATCCCCTTAAGACCAATATTGAAAACCTGAGAATTTGCCTCTTTATTAGATAAGTTTCCTTTATTAAGAAGAGAACGTAATCCAATGGTGAGATAAGGAACAATGTCAGTTCCGAGGCGTGGTAATTCCAACACGGGGTCTCCAACTTCCGGATTGCCATAAATCACAACGCCACGGGAGAATTTTTCTTGAACATCTTTAATGATGATGAGCCCGGTTTCTTCAACATTTTCAAACCCAGCGACGGTTGATTTTCGTTGAATGACATATTCATCACCAACGGTGATTCCAATATCTTTTCCACGTTCAATGATGACCTGACCGAAGGTGGTCTCTAGGATGCCGCTTCGAATTTGGAATTGGGGAATGGAGCGGATTTCAAATTGGAGTTGAGGGACAATGGCATTAATCGCCACACGGCGTGCATCGGACTCATTGTTGCCGGTACCTCTGGTTTCAATCACGATTTCTTTTATCGCTCGCATCGTTCTGGCATCGATGACCGTAAAGCTAGTTGAAATGGTGACCACGTAATTGTTTCTTGGCTTTTCAACGCTAAAATCGTTGATTTGAGGGATTACAAGAATAAATGAGTTAATAAGCTTGTTATACTCAGCTTCAGTGAAGAGGGCCTGTCCCGTTTGAAACTGAATGGGGATGTAGGTATTGGCTTCTTTTGCAGCACGAATCTTTGCCAGGAAGTCTTCAACGTTGACGGCATCCAAGCGATAGGTCAACCCAATAACGTTGAAACGCCCTAGGTCAATGAAAACCTGTCGAATTCGGGCATCAACCCCTTCAACTACGCGACGGTCGATATTCGGACCATAAAAACTAATATCAAAAATAGTAAGGTCTTGTTTTTCGCTGACTTGCTGAGCCTGTAGTGAGAAGGCAAAAATCAAAAAAACGAGACCTAAAGTAAACTTTCTCATCTTTTCCTCCTAAGAAAATCTACACGCATTTTCGTTCATTTCCAGATAGATGTCAAATTGAGTACAACGGGGCAATGATCCGAACCATAGACGTGATCCCAGATATCAGCCTCCGTGACGAAGGAGCGCATTTCCGGAGAAAACACAAAATAGTCGATTCTCCAACCGATGTTCTTTTGACGGGCGTTGAATCGGTAACTCCACCAACTGTATTTTACTGTCTCCGGGTATAGTGCTCGAAAACTATCAATCCAACCTAAGCCTAGGAATTGACTCATCCAGGCGCGTTCTTCAGGAAGATACCCTGGATTTTTTTCATTTTGTTTGGGGTTGGTCAAATCGATGGGTTGGTGGGCGATGTTGAAATCGCCACAAATCACAACATTTTTTTGATTTTTTTGAATTATTTGAACTTTTTCTTCGATGGCTTGGCAAAAGGCGAGTTTGTAATCTAAACGTGCACCCGCTTCTTGACTATTCGGGAAGTAAGTGTTGATGACCGTGAAGCCATCGTAGTCGAGACCTATCACTCTTCCTTCCTGATCAAAATCCGTAATTCCCAAATTCCAAACCTCAAGTGGCTTTTTTTTGGTGAGGGTTAGCACCCCACTATAGCCCGCTTTTTGGGCTTCAGACCAAAAGGCAAAGTAGCCCAGTTGAGACCAATCCATTGAGATTTGCTCAGTCTTAGCCTTTGTTTCCTGAAGACAAACAATGTCAGCATTCCAACTTTGTAGGTGTTCGAAGAACCCCTTTTCTAAGACACTACGAATTCCGTTGACATTCCAAGACACCAAAAACAACTTTGACACTCCTCAAATTGATGTTATGATGATATAATAGATTGTTAACATTTGAAAGGAGGTCCGTCTTTGGCAGAGTACAAACCAATAGCCAGTAAACGCCAGGCGCTACGAAAAACAGTGGATATTGATGGATTTTATAATTTTGCTGAAACGTGGTATCCGTGTCGAATTTACGACCTCTCAGTTTCAGGAGCTGGTTTACGCATCAATCAGGTTTTTTACCCGGGAGATACGATAAAGCTCAAATTAGGAATTAGAGAAAATTATCGAATCATTGAGGCGACTGTGGTAAACGTTGTGGGGACACGAATTGGGGTGCGATTTGATGTTGATCCCGTTACCAAGGATTTTATCAATGATGTGATGAACTCTGTTAGCAAACCAAAATTCCGGTAAGTACTTGTCGTGGAAGTTATTTAAAATACCTGATCTTATTCATCATATCTTTTCGCATGCGGCGTTTTTATCAAGAAGTGATTCAACTATTGATATCATTCTTAATCCTTATGCTGGTGCATTCCGACGACCGGATCTTTTATTAAATTTACAGCGTCATTTTGAAGAGTTTCTCAGGGTTCTTCCGAATCAGTCGTATTTTCCCGAAAAAGTTTTCTTACGCCAAACGAGTAGTCCAAACGACGAATATCAAATTGTTAAAGAAATCATTCGTTCCCATGATTCAGAAAAACATAGACTTGTTGTCATTGCCGGCGGTGATGGAACAGCCAATAAGGTGCTGAGTGCGTTCTTATTGGAAACACCGAAGGCTCGTGAGGGCTTGCTCTTTTTTCGTTTACCTCTAGGAACTGGCAATGATTTTGCCGATGCCCCAGATTTAAGTACTGTTTTCAAAATACTTATGGGGAGGGCAGAGCCATTATATCCACCTTACTTGGAATACAAGGCTAACGGCCAACCGCATGGTTTTGGTTTTAACATTGGTTCGATTGGGTTAGATGCCTGGGTTGTCAAAACGAACGAAAAATTACGCAAGATCCTTCCTGGAAATTTTTACAAAATTGCCGCTGACATTGCGGGACTCTTTTACGAAGCTAATGCCAAGCCTGGAGCTTTAAAAGCTGAATACTTTTTTCAAGGAAAAAAGGTCGGCGAATCTGATGGGCGTTTCCTTTTAACAGCATTCGCTCCAGATGGTTACCGAACCTACGGCGGAGGCATCAAGGTTCTTCCCGATGAAGAAAACCTTTGTCGGGTTTCACCAGTATCGCTGATGACCTTTTTTACTTTGAAAAGCAATTTCTACAAAGGACTTCATCCCCGTGAAATTTTTACAACCATGATCAAATTTGACCGTGTGGTCTTTTATGCCGAAAAACGGCTTGTTGCCCAACATGATGGTGAAATTTTTTGGTTGGAACCGGAGATGTGCCCCTATGAAGTAAGAGTTCTCCCAGGCGACTTGGGATTTTTACGATATTCTAGTTCAAAATAAAGGTTCGTCCTTCGATTACAAAAATACGATGCTCCAAAAAAAGTTTTACAGCTTCAAAAAGAACCTTTCTTTCAACATCTTGACCACGCTGAATGAACTCGGAGATGGACATGGTGTCGTTAACATGCACCACATCTTGGGCAATGATGGGGCCCTGATCTAAATTTTCATTGGCAAAATGAGCTGTTGCCCCAATCAACTTTACCCCTTTGTACCAGGCTTGGTGGTAGGGTTTGGCTCCCATAAAAGCGGGTAAGAATCCGTGGTGAATGTTGATGACCTTGTAGTGCCATCGGTCGGTAAATTCCTTGCTTAAAATCTGCATGTAACGCGCAAGAACAACCAAATCGACGTGGTAATCATCAAGAATTTTGCAGATGTCCGCTTCGTAAGCCTGTTTCCCCTTTCCTGGGTCTACTTGATAAAAAGGAATATGAAACTGAGTGGCCACAGCGGCAAGATCAGGGTGGTTGGAGATGATGACTGGGAATTCGCATTGAAGCTGTCCATCTTGATGTTTCAACAGAAGCTCGTAGAGGGTGTGGCTTGTTTTGGAAACCAAAATGGCAACACGAAGTTTTTGATCTTCAGGAAACAATTGCCACGACATTCCAAATTGATGCGCAACAGATTCAAAAAAAACCTTAAATTCGTTAATTGAAAACGATTCTGCGACTTCAAAACGAATTCGAGACAAAAAAACACCGACATCGGTGGCAGAGTGCTGACTGAATCCCAAGATGTTGCCCCCGGTATGGCTGATCGCCGAGGCAACCTCGGCAATAATACCCGGACGATCGATACATTGAACAGTTAAAATAAATTTCATTGACATAGACAGAGTATACTACATGCGATGAGGAAAGAAAAAGAAGCCCAAGGAGTAAATGGAATTTTCCAGCAATTGATTTATAATTTTAATAAGGAGAATTAAATGAAGAAGAGCGTTTTGCTATTTTTGCTATTTTCGTCTGTGATTTTTGCCCAACCCGTTCTGCGACCTGGGCAGGTATTTCAAGGTAATTTCAACCTGCGCCAAGCCCAAGATTATGAAGGAGACAAAGTAATTTGGCATACTCTTAATGTGACCAGAGGACAAAACCTATTGGTTCGTGCCGAAGCAGAGTCAGATAGCAAAATGTATGCCATTTTGCCAAACGGGCTGACTTTTTCCAATGATGATACCTTTGCCTTAAATCCTGCCATTTTCATTATAAATCAATCTGGTCAGGTACGAATTGGATTTGCCTATCTGGAATCATCGGCTACCGGTCCTTACAAAATTTTTGTGGAAAATATACCCTCTGCGACGAATATAACAGGTACAAGTATTAGAGGATCGCTGAATAGTCGTAGTCCCAAGATCGCTGAATACCCGATTCAAATATATCAAATAAATCTTTCAGCTAACCAACCCATGATTTTCTTGGTTGAGTCTGAATTTGATAATAAGCTGATTGCTATTGATCCCCAAGGAAATAGTTTCAATGACGACGATTCTGGGGGTGGAACAAACGCGCGAATTCAGGTAAATAGCCCTGTTGGCGGAATGGCTTACCTAATTGTTATGGGGTATAGTGCTGATTCTGAGGGTGATTTTAATCTCAAAGCCATGACCCCACCGCCACCGGCACCAATCGCAGTAGGTAGAACCATTCGAGGAAAAATCACCGGTAATGAGGTCGTTACAGGATATGTTGTCGATGCTTATTCCAGCAATGTTACGGGTATTGAATTTATTCTGACCCCTCAAACCGGAAGAATCTACAACATTTTTTTAGAGTCAGAGGAATTTGATACCTTCCTTGAGGTGAAGCAGGGTGAAACAGTTCGTTCAGATGATGATGGCGGTGGGGGAACCAATTCAAAGATCATTTTCGAATCTCAAAGCACACAACCCATTTACATTTTTGTGCGGCCTCTCGAACAAGGGACGACGGGGACCTATCGTCTCACCTTGTCTGAAGCAAGGGTTTTGCAAACTTTCGAGGGGACACTTACAACTGCTAGCCCAAAAGACATCAGCGGTAAGTATTACGGGATCCATGATTTTCGTGGGACGCCTAACCAAAAAATCACGATCAAACTTTCTTCGGATGAATTTGATAGCTACTTGATTGTTCAGGATTCACAAGGAAATCGGCTTGCAGACAATGATGACGAAGATGAAGGTACCAATTCTGCAGTCTCTGTTCAGATTCCTTCTAATGGTGTCATAAAAATACTTGCCACCAACTCTGGGAATGAAATTTTAACGGGTAAATATCGTATTAGAATTTTGGCTGAATAAGGGCTAAAAAATTCGCTTGAGCTCGGCAATTGATTGATTTGAAATTGTAGTTACATAAATTATACTTGGTGCACGTTGAATTCTTTAACGTGCACCTTATTAAATTCCTATTATTAGAAGTCTTAAAATGTACTATTCTAACAGGTGAAATTGATCAAACTTATAAAGTGAATTTATAAATTTTTGTGCTACAATATTCATTAGATCAATTCAAGGTTTTAAGAAGGGGGATAAGTTTATGTTAAAACGATTCGGGCTCATGACAACGACTTTGCTAGTAGTGAGCGTGATGATCCTCAATGCACAACCCGCGAATCGAGTTTTCTTGGGAGAGTTGGAAATCAATTTTCGTACTGATTTTGATGTGCTTCGTGTGGGGGCGGTTGAAGGAACGTTTCGGCGAATCATGATCGAAGTAGAGGGCAATGATGTCGAAATTTTAGATTTGGATGTGACGTTTGGTAATGGGGCGCGTCAAGACATTGCGGTGCGTCATCAATTTCGTGAGGGTTCACGCAGTCGCATCATTGACTTGCGCGGTGGGGCGCGCGTTATTAGAAACATCAAGGTTGTTTATCGTACAGTTGGACGCTTACGGGAAGGAAGGGCTACCCTAAAATTCTACGGAATTCCCTGAAGAAAAACACTAAGTTGGAGTCTTTGTAAGACTCTATTGAGGAAGTCAAGTTTAGTTTTTAGGTTTTGTTTGTTCCACTTTTTGGGATCTCTATCGTCAGGTTACTTTTAGTTTCCCGATGTGACTCTCATGGTAAATTTATTCATTTTAACCAGTTTACCTTTATGCTAATCACCGAAACTATTGACACAATTTAGCTATAAGAGTGTTATTGTCTCTTAGAGTACTTTGATGACAATTAGTCTATTACACGATCTACGGCAAGGTTACAAATTCGAGACATTTTTGAAGGACTTAGGCGCAGGCCTTTTGGTTGGAGTTGTGTCCATACCCTTGAATGTTGCCTTTGCGATTGGCTCGGGTGTGCAACCGGTGATTGGTCTTTCCACCGCTGTGATTGCGGGTTTTATTATTGCTCTTTTGAGTGGGTCGTCTTCCCAGATTGTAGGACCGACCGGTGCCTTTATGAGTATGATCTATGTCATTCTATCACGGCATGGCATGGACGGCTTAATTTTAGCTACCCTCATGGCTGGTGTCATGTTAATAATCTTAGGTTCGGCAAAGCTTGGTAGTATTATCCGATTCATCCCTTTTCCGGTTCTTATTGGTTTTACTTCGGGTATTGCCGTAATAATTCTGACCTCACAAATCAACGATTTCCTAGGACTTGGAATTGAAAAAGTACCTGCTGAGTTTCTTGAAAAATGGGAAACTTACTTTGTGCATCTAAACAGTTTCAACCCCTACGCCTTCCTGATTGCCCTGGGGACTGTAGTTGGTATTGTCGTCATCAATAAAATTGATCGCCGTATACCCGCAGCTCTCATTCTTTTGTTAATAACAACCGTGGTAGCTACTATTTTTCAATTGCCTGTTCAAACCATCGGAAGCAAGTATGGACCTATATCCGGAGGATTTATGCTTCCGAGTTTTCCTGTATTTTCTTTTCAACGTCTTTCAGATTTACTCCTTCCTGCCTTTAGTATTGCCATGCTCGGTGGTATTGAAAGTTTGCTTTCGGCAGTTGTTGCAGACGGAATGACCGGAAAAAAACACGATTCAAACATGGAACTCTTAGCTCAGGGTTTAGCTAATGTGGGGAGTGCTCTTTTTGGAGGGATTCCGGTTACGGGAGCTATTGCGCGAACAGCCACCAATATCAAGGCGGGTGGGCAAACCCAGGTGTCAGGACTCATTCATAGTTTGGTTCTCCTGGGAACGCTCTTATTTCTCAGTCCGCTTGCCGCAATGATACCTTTGGCAACCTTGGCAGGAATTCTTGCAACGGTTGCTTACAACATGAGCGAGCAACATGTTTTTCGAACCTTGCTCAAGGGACCTCGGGGAGACATCCTTGCCCTCGTGGCAACCTTTCTTCTCACGATTTTGATTGACTTAACCATAGCGATCCCCGTGGGTATCTTGCTCGCTCTGATCGCATTTATTCGAAAAATGAGTCAAGTAACAGATTTCAAAATTCATCGAAAAGTTTTTCAAGATGTTCCACCCGAAATTGACCCCTTAGGGATGACGGAACTCAGTATTCCTGATGGTGTCGAGGTGATGGAAATTACAGGTCCCTTGTTCTTTGGCGCTGCTGAAGAGCTTAGAAAAGCCTTTCGCATCGAAAAGGAATTTGCTCCAAGAATTCGCATCCTTCGACTTCGAGATGTGCCTGCGATTGATGCAAGTGGCTTGATGATCCTGCGCGACATGGTTCAAGAAGCTCAGGGTCTGAATGTTCAGCTCTTTTTTGCGGCTGTTCAGCCCAATGTTATGGAAGCCATGAAAAAAATTGGATTGACCAAAATGTTGGGTGAATCAAATATCTTTCCAAACGTGGTAGTGGCTCTTAATCGGGCACAAGCCATTTTAGGCCAACCGATGGTACCCCTCACCGAACGCCTTCGGAATGGGGGGGAACCCATGGTCATTCAAGCACGAGACATCTACGATGCGGTGCAACAAGTGGGAGATAGTTTAATTTTCCCAGTTGAAATCAAAAAGCGGATTACCCAAGCACTTTTGGAACGCGAAACCCTTATGCCCACTACCTTGGGTTATGGTTTTTGTTTTCCCCACCCCCGAGAGATGAATGTTTTACCGCCCGAAGAAAAAGAGCTGGTTCGCTGGGTCTACCTTGAGCCCCCCTTAAGTTCTCCCGTAGATCAGGAGCCCGTTTATTACATGGTAGTTCTTCTGTCACATACGGCGCAAAGTCACCTAAAGGTTTTATCCAAGCTGGCGTCTCTAGCACGTAAAGCGGAATTCCGTGAAGCCCTGCGTTCCAAACCTAATTTAGAGGAATTAATTTCTTTGGTAGAAGCCTACCAACCTACTCTCTAAAAAGTTAACTCTCTCAGCACGATAAAAAATGCTTTTACGGTTCGAGGTAAATCACTTGGCAAAATGCAGTGAATACTCCAAGATGAAACCATGACGCTTCGTTCCTTCTTAAAATTGGTCGAGCTGCCAACTAAACTTGCGAGTGTGCTTCCCTTCCTCTTGGGAACAGTTTATGGAGCGATGGTTTTTAATCGATTCCAACTCCTTCCCTTCTTGGTGATGTTGGGAGCGCTCTTGTGTATCGACATGCTCACGACGTTATTGAACAATTGGATGGATTTTCGACGAGCACGGGTGCGTGAGGGTTATAATTACAAGGAGCACAACGCGATTGTTCGAGATTCGTTGTCTGAGTGTGAAGTGGCCCTAACATTTAGCTTTTTGCTTACGGGAGCGGTGATCCTCGGGTTTGGGCTATTTTTGCTCACCGACGGTTGGATTTTGTTTTTAGGTAGCTTTTGCTTGTTAGTTGGCCTTTCCTACAGCTGGGGGCCCTTGCCTATTTCGCACACTCCTTACGGCGAACTTGTGTCCGGGGTGGTGATGGGCCTTGTGATACCTACCATCGCTGCGATGGTACAGCTTCCTCCAAGCTATTTTTTTGTATTGCGTTGGGATGAGGAATGGTTAGGGCTTCATGTGCGTTGGCGAGAGTATTTGATCTTAGTATTGCTGGCTTGGCCTTTGATATTGGCCATTGGAAGTGTCATGCTGGCCAATAACATCTGTGATAAGCAAGAGGATAAGAAGAACGGCCGTCGAACCCTGCCCATGGTAATTGGGGATTGGTTCGCCCTTCGGTTGTATTTTCTAATGGCAATTGGTATTTTTGCGGCTCAGGTGCTTGGTGTATGGCTTGGGATTTTTAAGTCCTGGGCTTTGTTGTTTTTAATTGTGATGCCTCTGGTGTTGTGGAAGGCTTGGATTTTCTTCCAACTTCCCGATAAGCGCAGCACTTTCAAGCATTCGGTGGAAAATCTTCTGATTGCGGGGATTGCCCAAATCCTACTAATGGTATTCAATTTTGTGATAAAATCGAGCTGAGGAGGTATTTCGTGTCAAAGAAAATCATCATCGTGGGCGGTGGTTATGCTGGAATTGAAGCCGCAAAACGTTTAGAAAAAAAGTTAGGCCGAAACAACCTGGCTGAGATCACCTTGATTGACCGAAATCCTTACCACACCTTGATGACAGAGCTCCACGAAGTGGCAGGAAGTCGTACCGAGCCCGAGGCTGTCAAAATCAGCTTTCTGCGAATTTTTGCCGGAAGCCGCGTTGCGGTTAAAACGGAAGAGGTGTTGGGAGTTGATTTTGAAAATCGGAAAGTTAAAACCACCAAAAACGAGTATGATTATGATTACTTGGTGCTCAGCACCGGAGGACGTCCCGAATTTTTCGGAATTGAAGGGGTGCAACAACATAGTTTCACATTATGGTCGCTGGAAGATGCGCTTCGGATTCGGACCCAGGTGGACCAGATGTTTCATCAGGCTGCCAAAGAATCCGATTTTCGCGAGCGTCAAAAGCTACTCAGCTTTGTGATAGCGGGCGCTGGGTTTACCGGGGTGGAATTGGTAGGTGAACTGATCGAACGCGCCAATGTACTCTGCCGTCAGTATCACATTGATCGAAACGAGGTTACCATCACCCTGGTTGAGGCAATGGACCGAATTTTGCCCATCATTTCAGACAAAACCCGCAAAGCGGCTCAACGTTATCTAGAAAAAAAAGGAGTAAAAATTCTTTTAAACGCTCCCATAGTGAAAGCGATGGAGGGCGCCTACATCCTCAATGACCGCACTCGGGTAGAAGGTTCGATCCTTGTGTGGACCTGTGGAGTTCAAGCTTCCGAATTCACGGCAAAAATTAATCTAACCAAGGGAAAAATGTCTAATGATCAGTGTTCCATTGTTACCCCCCAAGGCATTCACGGAATGGCGGCTTGTTACTTTGAAGAAGACGAAAAAGAAATAGTGGGTCAACGAGGCCGAATTTTAGTGAACGAGCACATGCAGTCGGTGGATTATCAAAATGTTTACCTCTGTGGTGATGTGATTTGGTATGTTCATAAGGAACGCGTGGTGCCGCAAATAGTGGAAAACGCCTTGCAAACCGCACACACAGTTGCTGAAAACATCATCGCAGACATTAAAAACAAACCCCTAAAAGCTTACCAACCGCAATTTCATGGCTTCATGGTTTCAATTGGAAGCCAGTTCGCGGTTGCCACTGTGATGGGGAAGGACCTGATTGGCTTTTTTGCCATGGCCTTGAAGCACCTAATTAACCTGCATTACCTTTGGGGGGTGGCGGGTTTTAATGCGGTGTGGGGCTATCTCAAGGAGGAATTTGTCGATGTTCGCAATCATCGAAGCATTTTGCATGGCCATCTTTCCGCCAAGATTCCTACCTTCTTGGTCCTCCCAGCACGTCTTTGGTTGGGCTTTGTTTGGTTGATGGAGGGTCTAAACAAAATTGCGGAGGGGTGGCTGAATTTTGACCGTTCCCGAACTAGTTTTATGTTTTCCAAGGGAGTGGTTCAAGCAGGGGCGGAGGCACTGACGCAGGCTTCCCCCGTAGTCTCTGACACTGCAACCCAGGCGACCCAGTGGGCGGCCGATACGGCAACCGCAGCCACCACCGCACAGGCAACCGAGCTCGTTTCCAAATTTTTTGATTTTGAGAAACCCATCTTGTCCTGGGATTCTTGGCCAGTGGAACTTTTCCGCACCCTCTTCATGGATGGGCTTTCATCCAAGATTCACTTTGCTCTTTTTCAAACCGCGGTGGTGGCTACTGAAGTGCTCATCGGATTAGCACTTTTGGGTGGGTTGATGACCGTGCCCGCTGCGGCAGCTTCAATTGCGCTTTGTGTGGTGTTCACGCTTTCGGGCATGTTCAGTTGGAGCCAGCTTTGGTTCGTGGTTTTAGCCATTGTCCTATTGGGTGGAGCGGGTAAGTCATTTGGGTCGGACCACTATTTTGTGCCTTGGGTGAAGCGTCTTTGGAGTTCCACAAAGCTAGCACAACGCACCTACCTTTACGGTGGAGAGCCTACGCTGAAATTCAACCATGGTAAATCTCAAAAGAAGTCGGCTCAAGGTTAATGACGAAATGGATTGAGGCTCAGATTCCTAGGGTTCAAAGCTTACTCAAGTACATCCTGAAAACCGAGGCCCAACGTTTTCCTTCGATAGCCTCGGTTTTGCTTCGAATAGCAACCAATCCTGGAAGAATGTTTCGTCCACGGTTGGTCTTTTTAGGAGCCGCGAGTGAATACAGACCATTGGATGAGGTGTTTGACCCCTTGGAGGACGAGGAAAAGGAGTGGGAAGGAGTTGGTCAGCAACTTCGAAGTTTAAATTGGCAAAAAATTTCTAAAGAGGAGGTGCCCGACCTTTGGCTTGAGCAAAAGCCTAAGCATTGGGCCTTGTCCAATCGTTTTTTTTTGGTTGCTAGCGCTATTGAAATTCTCCATTTAGCTACCCTCATACATGATGATGTGATTGACGGCGCCCCCCTCCGCCGCGGACTTGAAACTGTCCATCGAGTGGTTGGCGTTCCCCAAGCGGTGTTATTGGGGGATTATCTTTTTAGTCTAAGTTTTGGACTGCTCAATGAAAATCTTCCACGACCCATGCTACGAATCTTGGCAAGTTGCTTTGGTCTGATGGCGCAGGCAGAACTAGAAGAGATGGAATTCAAAGATCAATTTTTTGAAATGCTCGAGAGACCTTCCAAGCGCCGTTACCTGAAGTTGATCGGTAAGAAAACGGGACTTTTGGTTGCTTTGTCGCTTTTGGCGGGAGCTTCGATGGCGGGTGCGGAACAGAAGAAACTAGAAAATTTAGGCCGGGCGGGTTACTCTTTAGGAATAGCCTTTCAAATCCATGATGATTTAAAAGATTATTTAGGTGATAGCACCTCCACGGGCAAGCCTACTGGGTTGGATCTCAAAGATCGATTCATTACCTTACCCCTGATTGAGGGACTAACAGTCGAAAACAATCCTTCCCAAAAAACCGAATTGATAAATTGGATAACAATTTACGTCAAGACAGAAAATTTGAGTGAGCAAGAAAAAATTTTTCAAAAAGTGGTGGGAAGGCTTCACCAATTGGGAGCGTTTGAACGGGTCAACCAAGAAAAAGAGAATTACATCCAGCGATGTTTGAGTCAAGTCACTGACTTGAAAACGGAATTTTCTGCTCTTGTAAGTGCTTTTATAAATAAAGTTTAAGTAGTCTATTTAAAAATCAAAACAAAAAAATCCCTGCCGGTTTACGGCAGGGATAGGGTGTTTCTTGACAAAAACTAATTTTGCCACGTTCCGGTGAAGCTTCCTGAAGTTGAGTCGGGAACAAAGTACTCACGGTTCACGCCGCTTTCCCAGACCACTTGCCCACTGCTGTTCTTCTTGATGAATTTGAACTCAAGGGCTGTGTAGCGCGGAACGGAGTGAACACCACGGTAAGTTCCAGACGAAACATAGGTTCCCAAAAGTTTAGCATTAGCAGGATTCCAGGAGCCGAGCGCTGGCACGTTACCCACAACATAAACTTGTTGCCCAGACGAGAGGCTCACGCCATTGGCGGTAAACGTGACGCTTGCCATTTGGGTGTTTTGAGGAACCCAAATTGAGGCGCTCCCACCGTTGACTTTGAATTCTCCCCAACCCGAGCTGTTGATGGTGACCGTGTCGGTTCGATTACCAAGGTAATCGTAGAAAACGCGTCCAGCGAATTGAGTACCCACTTCCATCCACTTTGATCCGCCAGGACCATCTGTGACAAGGGCAGCTAACCCACTGTTGGGAACGGTTGAACTTCCGGCGCGGGTCCAACCAACGATGTCCCAATGGTCAAAGTAGTTGCGCTGGGTCCCGTAGGCGTGGTACTTGCGAGCCATCATCATTCTCCTCAGACGGGGGACAGCGGCGATGCTCGCAGTTTGACCCTTATCGGTGTAGGTGGCGCCAAACTCATCAGCCCAGAAAATCATGGGGTAGCCCTCTTGGCGCGTTAAAATGATGGTATATGCAATCGGTTTGAACCAGTCCATCACGGGGCTTGCCAAGGCTTGGAGGGGCTGGGTGTCGTGATTATCAACGAAGGGTACGGAAAGAATAGGATTGTTTTGAGTGATGGTGTCGGTCAAAATGTAGCGCATGTCAAAGCTGCCACCGCTTTTGGAAGCTTGTTCAAACTTATAGTGCAGTGGGAAGTCAAACACGCTCATTCGTCCGTTCGTTTTGGTAATGAAGTTGTTCAACTCACCTGTTGTGCGTGCAACATATTCACCAACAGCAAAAAAGTTTTTGTTAACACCACTTGGACCGCGAAGCCAATCTAACCAACCGTTGAACCAAGTGAATTTGATGTGTTTGACCGCATCGATTCGTAAACCATCGAGTGGTCCAGTCTGCATGAACCATTTTGCCCAATTTTGGTATTCGGTCGTCACTTCGGGGTGGTCAAAATCAACGTCCGCCCCCATCAGATAGTCATAGTTGGCGAATTCGGAGCTGACTTCCCAGTCCCAAGCTTTACCAGTACCACGGAACTTCCAAATGTTGTTATCCGAAAGGTTTTGAGCCCAGTCAACGCCATCAAAGTGGTACCAACGCCAAACGAAGCTACTGTAGGCACCTGCTCGAGCTGGGTAGTTGAAATAAGTCCAAGCCTGAATGCTTTGATCGCCACCCCATTCGATGTTGCGGTTGTTGCGATCAACACGGACAGCCGTAACCCATTCCGTTGAATCGGCTCCCATCTTGTGGTTAAGAACAACATCACCGTATACCTGAATGTTGCGGCTTCTAAGTTGCGTGATCGCATTTAAGTATTGGGAACGGGTTCCGTACTTGGTTCGAATTGCCCCTTTGGCATTGAATTCTCCCAGGTCGTACATGTCATAAACGCCGTAACCAACGTCGTTGATACCTGCTTGTCCTTTGTAAGCAGGTGGCATCCATACCGCAGTAACACCAACTTGGGACAGCCTCGTTGCATCACTTGCGAGGGTATTCCACCAAGTTCCATTATTTGTGGTGTACCAGTGGAAATACTGATACATCAGACCATTTTGCCCGGTTAAAATTCCGGGACCAATATTACGGCCCTCAGCGCTGTCGATGATTTGATTTTCATTGAAATTACCAAGGGGTGCTTGGCAGGCGGTGAAAATCAAGAAGACGGCAACTAAGAGCAAGGTTTTTTGAGACATGTCGACCTCCTGGAAAACGTATTCTCCCTTTAGTCTACAACCATTCCAAAAAAGTCGTCAAGGGTAATGATGAAAATTTTCTTGAAAACCTTTGCTATGACTCAAGAAAATCGAGTTGGCCTAATTTTAAGTTAAGTTTTCGGTAAAAGCAGGTTTTGCGGTGTTGTTGGGTCGTAGGATCAATTGTGTGGCAGACACCCCCGCCATCGCGGTGAACTCGATACACAAGGGCATCTTGATCACAGTCTACCAAAATTTCAATGATGCTGAGGGTATTGCCGCTGGTTTGGCCTTTACGCCAGAGTTCCTGGCGGGAGGTACTCCAGAAGGTTGCCTTTTTGGTTTTCAAGGTTTCGTGAAAGGCTTCTTCGTTGGTCCAAGCAAGCATCAAAACCCGATTGCTTTCAGCATCCTGGACGGTCACAGGGATCAAGCCGGCGTGTTTGTTAAAGTTCAATTGTAGTTCGGTACCTTCTTCTAGCCACTCATCGTGGTCATCCATACGTATTCTCCCGAAGTTGCTGAATTTCTGCTTCGATTTTTTTGATTTCTGATTGATATTGGGCGATTTTTTGTTCAAGATGTTGTTTTTTCTCTATAAGTATTTCTATTTTGACGGGGTTGCTCGTGGCAACAGGGGGAGGGGTCTTGGTAGCCAGTTGAGAACGCACTTGGGCTTCAGAGGCGCCGTTGAGTAAAAGGCTTACTGCTTTTTGACGTTCGACAGGGGGAACCTTCGTGATAGTTTTGATTTGATCGTGATTGAGTTCGGGTGAAAAGTCCTCATGGGCAAAAACCATGGCGATCTGTGCGGTGGGACGTTTAATTCCCAGTTCTCGTTCAAGATAATCGCGAAAGCTCAAGCTACGGCTACGACAAAGATGATCTGCTTTTATTAAAAGTTCCCCCATACGTTTGATCAGTTGGGAGTGGGGGGTAAGAAATTGTGTTTTGATGGTCAGGGTCAATTCCCGAAATTCGGGATCGGTACGAAAAACATCAACATAGAGCCCTTTTTTTTCTGACTGAGTAAGCAAATTATGAAAAATAGCCCAAAAATTTTGATCGTGCGGACGATGAGGTTTTGGCGGGGTGTTGGAGTGGTAATGTAAATGATGAGCGTACTCATGGATGGCCGTTCGCAACAACTCTTCATCTTTTAAGAAATTTTTGTTGTGTATCAGGATTTCCTGGGTTTGCGGTTTGTATAAGCCGTTGACCTTTTTACTTTTTTTTCCCGTCATGACAACTTTAAAAGGATGTTCTGTGGGATGAATTTGAAGTAAGAATTGGTGAATTTGTTCGTTGGTCACGGGCTTTCAAGGTTGATTTTGAGTTTTTTTAGTTCCTCAACAAGTTTATTGTAGAACAAGGGTTTGGGGAGGTAACCGTCGCATTGTTCTTTAAAACTTTCTAAGATTTGCGTTGGATCATTGAGGGCAGTGATCATGAGAACCTTGCACCGATCAAGACCCATGATTCCTCTTTTGCTTTCTTCAAGTCGGATCTCCATCAAGGCCTCGTGGCCGCTAATGCTCGGCAACATGATATCGAGACAAACAAGGTCATAAGGCTTATTTTCTTCTAGACCTCGACGAAATAATTCGATCGCGTCAGACCCATCAACAGTGGTATCAACCTGACCGAGGGGCTCTAGGTAACGCTTTAACAAGAGTAAGCCAGCCGGATCATCCTCGACGATTAAAATTCTCATCAACCACCCCCTTGAATCATAAGTCTAACTTCAGCTATCAGACCTTCAACATCGTAATTAAAAAGATAGAGCTGGTTATTGGGTGGATCAGCGATTTTTTCATAATTGATGACAGGTAACCCAATAAGATAAGATGCTTTGTTTTGGGTGTAATTGTCAAGAAATTTCCCTGTTAAAATGTTTAAGATTTCGAGTAAGGTATCGTCAATGGTTTTAGGAGAAATCTCTGACCAGTTTTGATTGTGAATGTTCTCAATGATACGTCTTTTTAACTCAAGTGGAAAAGAAAGCTCTAGGGATCCGGAGAAGGGTTCCAAGATTCGAATAAAAAGAACCTGCGAAATACCATCCTTAAGCCATTGAGTTGCCGGCTGAGCATCTAAAAAGCAAACGTCGTTCATGGTTTCCTGAAAGGCATGGTCCATTGCCTGAAGGTAAGGGTTAGACATTTGCTTCCTCCAATGCCAACGAGAGTTTTTCAGGAGTGAGTGGCTTATGAACCACTGCTAATACCCCATAGGATTTCAATTCTTTTTCTACCGGTTCATTTGCTAGGCTCGAAAACACGATGATTTTAGGGCGTTGGAGGTGATGAGCTAATTTTAGTTTTTTCACTAGGGTAAAGCCGTCCATACGGGGCATGTTAAGATCGGTGACCATCAAGTCAATCTGATTTTTATCTAAAACTTGGAGGGCTTCAAGACCATCTTGGGCTTCATGAAAAGTTGAATCTTCGTAACCACAAATAAAGAGGCACTTTTTTGTGATCATACGGCTGGTTTCAGAATCGTCTACGATCAAGATTTGCATCCAGAAGACCTCCTTATTAAATAAACCACTTTTTGTTTGAGTTACTGATCTCGATTTTTCCATCGATGATCCACAAGGTGACAGTGCGGCTGATGTCCCCGCCAGTGTCTTCTTTGTGAATTCCCATACCATATTTCCAAAGAACTTTTTTAACGGCAAGGATGTTTCTTCGTCCAATATCAAAATTATTTTCATTGTCCAGTACCGAAGCTCCGCCAACGAGCTTCAGGTAGCTGGTTCGCCGGTTTGCTCCCAGCTGTCCTAGGGCATTCAAAAAAAGGGGGATGCCTGTATCAACAAAGTAGGCAGGTTGCACAGCCGCTTTATCCTGGTTGATGGAGCTATCAGGTAGGGCAAGGTGGATGAGGCCGCCAACACGAATTTCAGAGTCCCACGCAATAAGGGCTACGCAGGAACCAAGGGCGTAGGTTTTGATTTCAACCGTAAGATCATTACTAACTTGAAAAGCCCCGATGCCAACATCAAGACGCATGCGTTTTCTCCATTTCCTGAACAACCTTGATCAAGTTTCGAGGTATTTCATTAAGATTCCATTCCTGCTCTGCCGCTCCGAGCTGCCAGGCCTCAGCGGGCATTCCATAAACAATTGAACTAATTTTATCTTGCACGAAGGTACGAGCACCTGCCTGACGCATGGCAAGAAGACCTTCCGCCCCGTCTTTGCCCATTCCCGTTAATAATAAACCCAAACCGTTTTGACCTACAACCTTTGCCATAGAAAAAAAAAGCACATCAACGGACGGACAGTGACCATTGAATTTTTCGGTTTCACCAATTTCAATTTGATAAAATCCACCATATCGTTTTAGGCGGGTTTGATAACCTCCTGGGGCAATGAAGACTTGACCCGTTTTGACAACATCACCGTCCTGAGCCTCTTTGACCTTGAGTTGTGAAAATTTATTGAGACGCTCGGCAAAAAGTTGGGTAAACACAGCAGGCATGTGCTGAACAACAACCGTACCTGGAAAACTAGCGGGTAACGAATAAATGATCGATTGTAACGCCACCGTTCCCCCGGTAGAAGCTCCAATGGCGACTACCTTGTCCGTACTGACCTTGAGCTCGGCAATTTGGTTGTTTTGTTGGATGAGTTTTTGGTTGTATTGTGGGTCTTTCCAGTGGCTAACGTTTGCTCTTGCTGCACTTTTTACCTTGAGTCGAAGTTCCTTCATCATTTCGTAAAGGCCTCTGCCCAAATT
>Ga0272446_1001934_pt1 | contig 29317 bp, 26 predicted proteins | sample YNPCB0061_FD_194587 | JGI IMG/M metagenome (GOLD analysis project Ga0272446, IMG submission 194587) | Hot spring microbial mat communities from Yellowstone National Park, WY, United States - YNP-CB-006-1 | ecosystem: Environmental > Aquatic > Thermal springs > Hot (42-90C) > Sediment | place...
GCAGAAATGCTTGAGGTGAGTAGGGGGTCTTTGACTGCCCCCACCCGCATTAAGTTGTGGGTGACAGCTCAAGGGAAAAGCGAAGCAACGCGGCTTCAGCCCGTTGCGTAGCATCCTTTGGGAATCCACTCTCTTTCAAGGAGGGGAGAAGTCAAGGCGGTTACCGTGCTTGATGGTGAACCGCAGCATCGTATTAAAGCGAATAACCATTAACTCCAGCAGATCATCATCACCTTCGTTGAGAATGGCCTAGGCGATCGCGCACATTTCTGAGCCACACAGTGAGGCTAAATTAAACTCGTTTTCCTCTAGAAAGCGGACGTAGGCATTGCCCAAAAGGCGAAAGCATTTTTGTTCATAGAAACTATGCTGCTCCTCAATTTGCTTAAACTGATCAAACATCGTCTTGAAGGAAATATCAGCCGCCACAGAGCTACTGAGGCGAAAAAAATAGGGCGTATAGCTCTGCTTTAGGCAAATATAGTGCTGTAGTAAGCCACTCATCGCCTCAATAATTTCTGCTTGCGGCCCGCGAAAGGCAACGTAGGTGAGCAGAGCATCCAGTTGGTTTAGCCCTTCGATTAAGTAGGATTGGCTGCGCCGCACCAGTCGCGGTTGATACTGCTGCTGCCCTAAGACCCCTTTTAACCGTGTCATAAAGTGATGTTGGCGTTGATAGATCTGCTGCACAACACTTTCTGGTTGAATAGACTTGAGAATGTAGAAGATATAGGGTAGAGCCGTAATAATCGCAAGGGGAAGTAACCCATAGAGATTCAGCAGCGTGCTACCAACGGGATGGGCACCGAGATCCCACAACACGTTAACGTAGAGAATATGGGCACCACTGAGGGCTAGGCACCAGACATAAATAAGGCTGATCCAATCATTCAGGTACAGCTCGGTAATTTTAGGAATATTTTGAGCTGCAATGGAAACGACAATAATCAGCGTGCCAAGGGTCAGGCCAATGACCGCTAGCCATACCTCTGGGGCAAAAGCAACATCAATTTCAACACTAGAGCTGCCCAAGAGGTGTGCAAGGTCGGGACTGTAGGCACTGAGAATAACTAAAAGGCGATTCACGGCCACATCCAAACCGGCGATCGCCCCGAAGCTAATGACAAACGCCACAAGGGAGCGCGGTAAGCCATCAATGGCATAGCTGAGCAGCCAATGGCGCAAACCCATCAATAGTTCTCAGTGGTGTTGACTAAACAATAAAAACCAAAAACTCCACCGCTGTGATGATCGTCAAAGCAAGTTTTGCACTGCTCAGACGACTATCCTAGCGGTGAAGTCTCTACTAGGCGTAGGCAAGGGCAAGTTTAGGCCAGACCCGTGTTGATGCCCGGCTTACCGGTCGAAAGCTCCACTTTCACAATTTTGCCACCCATTTTCTGGATGCGTTGCTGCTCGCGGAACCAGTTTTCGTAGGGCACCAGCTTCGTGAAGTAGGTATTCTGTAACTCGCGCTGCGTACGAATGCGAGTCTGGCTCGGAACGCAGGCAGTGATTTTGAACATGCGCATGGGATCAGTGACTCCAAATCTGCGTAGGGTGATTACACGTCTGGGAGCTAAAGGCCAGAATCAGACTGTTTAAGCAGAATTGCCATGACAGGCTGACACCCTAACCCCTAACTCCCAGACAGGCGTGCTACTGGAGAGCCGTAATTAGCTTAAACCAGAGCAGATGTAGTCGAAGTAGATGCCCATTTCCTTACCGGCATCGGCACCCACCAAGCTGGCGGTAACTTCTTTCATGGCTTGGATGGCTTGCACGGTGGCAGCAATAGGCACACCCAAGGAGTTGTAGGTCTCTTTCAGACCATTGAGCACCCGCTCATCGAGAATCGAGGGATCACCTGCCAGCATCGCATAGGTGGCATAGCGGAGGTAGTAGTCGAGGTCGCGGATACAGGCGGCATAACGACGGGTGGTGTACATGTTGCCACCGGGGCGGGTGATGTCAGAGTACAGCAGCGACTTGGCTACAGCTTCTTTGACGATACCAGCCGCGTTAGCACTGATCACCGTGGCTGCACGAACGCGCAGCTCGCCAGTGGCGAAGTAGGCTTTCAGTTTTTCCAGAGCAGCGGTATCAAGGTATTTGCCCTGAACGTCAGACGAGTTGATGACAGCGGTAATCGCGTCTTGCATGGTTCGTTTTCCTCAGAAGATTTTCTAGTGATGGATACAGTTCAAGCGCACGAGACCTACTGCATGGCCCCAATGACGAAGTCAAAGTAAGAACCAGCTTCGGCAGCATCTTCAGCAGAGAGCAAGGAGGCAGCAACGTTTTTCATCGCCCGTACCCCTTCTGCAACCGCCGGAATGGGGGTGCCCAAGGAGTTGTACATTTCCCGCACGCCCACCAAGCCAATTTCTTCGATGGGGGTCACATCGCCAGCAACGATACCGTAGGTGACTAACCGCAGGTAGTAGTCAAGGTCGCGCAGACAGGTGGCGGTCATTTCTTCACCGTAGGCATTGCCACCGGGGGAGACCACATCAGGACGTTTTTGGAACAGTTGATCGCCAGCTTGCTTAACAATCCGCTCGCGGTTTTCCGTCAGGGTTTGGGCAATGCGCAGACGACGCTCACCAGTACTGACAAAGCTTTTGATGCGATCCAGTTCGCCGGGGCTGAGGTAACGGGCCTCGGCATCAGCATTCACGATCGATTTCGTGACGACGCTCATTGAGTTCCTCCAAAGTTGGAATTGTAAAACAAGGGGCTTGATAATGTGGCATCTGCCATCGGAATGCTACGGTAACCACTGACCTCCTGCGAGGTTGGCTGTGGCACTGCCCCCCTAGGGCTGACGTAACCTTCCGCAAACATTCTCAGGCATAGCGGGGACATGTCTCACATCATCGCAATCCTTTTTAACATTTTTAACATTTTTTCAAACTTATACGGCCAAGCCAGCTCGACCTACTCCAGCCATTCGATGATGCGGGTTCCCAGTTCAAGGGGAATACTCACGGCTTTCCCAAGGCGGGGTTTTTCGCGGGTTGTTTCGAGGTAGTGGCACACCTGCTCGGTGCAGCCCCAATCGTTGAGATGCTGGGCGATCGCCGCCAAATGAGCAGCATAATCTTCGGGGCTATCGGGGTAGGAGGCTTGCTCAAGGTAGCGCCACATCACCTGCAGGAAAATGCGATCGCCGGCGCGGCGGAACTGTAGATCGAAGGAGCGCCCCCATTTGCGTAACAGTAGAGCGTGCAGTGCTTCGCCAGTGAGGAGAGTCATCGCCAGCAGCAAAAACCTAAAGGGGAATGTTTGCGGAATTGATCGGCATTCGATCGGCGGGAGTGTGATAATAGTTAACAAACGTAATTATTTTACGGCTGTCTATTTCGATTCCTTAGTAAATAAGCGTAAACCATGGCTCAAGTTTCTGGAATGTCTGATGTGCCCGATATGGGGCGACGGCAGTTTATGAACCTCCTGACCTTTGGTACCATCACTGGTACAGCGTTGGGAGCGTTGTATCCGGTTGTGAAGTACTTCATTCCGCCCTCCAGTGGCGGCACGGGGGGTCGCGTTGTCGCCAAGGATGCCTTGGGCAATGATATTAAGGTATCTGACTATCTGAGTAAGCATATTGCGGGCGATCGCTCCCTCGCCCAGGGTATTAAAGGGGATCCCACCTACATCATCATTACCGACGATCACCAAATTGCTAACTACGGTCTCAACGCCGTTTGCACCCACCTTGGCTGCGTGGTGCCTTGGAACGTCAGTGAAAATAAATTCATTTGCCCCTGTCATGGTTCGCAGTACGATAGCACCGGCAAAGTAGTGCGCGGTCCGGCTCCCCTCTCGTTGGCCTTGGTCAACACGAGCATTACCGAAGACGACAAACTTGTCTTTTCGGTATGGACAGACACCGATTTTCGCACGGGTAAAGAACCGTGGTGGACTTAAAAGACTTAGGGAGTGGTATGAAACGTTTCTTGCAATCTTGCACACTGGCGATCGCCCTTGCCGCCAGTTTATTGCTGTGGGCACCCCGCGCCGATGCCTACCCGTTCTACGCGCAGCAGGGCTATGACAGCCCCCGTGAAGCCACAGGGCGGATTGTTTGTGCCAACTGCCACCTAGCGGCTAAACCCACTGACGTGGAAGTGCCCCAGGCGGTAACCCCTGATTCGGTCTTTGAAGCGGTGGTCAAAATCCCCTACGACACCAGTGTGCAGCAGGTGTTGGGGGATGGGTCTAAAGGAGGCTTAAATGTTGGAGCAGTGTTGATGCTGCCTGAAGGCTTCACCATTGCCCCTCCGGATCGCATTCCTGAAGACCTCAAGGCCAAAACCAGCGGTGTGTTCTACCAGCCCTACAGCGAGGATAAGCAGAACATTATCTTGGTTGGCCCGCTGCCGGGTGAGCAGTACCAGGAAATTGTCTTTCCGGTGCTAGCTCCCAACCCCGCCAATGACAAGTCCATCCACTTTGGCAAGTACTCTGTGCATGCGGGGGGGAACCGCGGTCGCGGCCAGATTTATCCCACGGGCGAAAAGAGCAATAACAATGTCTTTACTGCACCGATCGCGGGTACCATTACCAGCATCAGTACCAATGGGGATGGCAGCAGTGCCGTGGTCATTACCGCGGACAGTGGTGACACCGTTACTGAAACCGTTCCCCCAGGGCCAGAGCTCATCGTTAGTGAAGGTCAAGCCGTTGCGGCAGGGGAAGCCCTTACCACCAACCCGAATGTGGGAGGGTTTGGTCAGAAGGATACTGAAATTGTGCTGCAAGACCCCAACCGGATTAAGTGGTTACTAGTCTTCTTTGCCGCCATTACCCTCTCGCAAATCCTCTTGGTTCTGAAGAAGAAGCAGGTGGAGAAAGTGCAAGCGGCGGAAATGAATCTCTAGGAGTTCTATTGCGCGCCCTTTGTGCTGCCTCTCAGTGACACCATTGTAGCGATCGCCACGGCTATTGTGCCCCAGCAAGGGAGTATCGGCATTGTTCGTCTCTCAGGAGCCAAAGCGGTTGCGATCGCTCGGTGTTTATTTGTCGCCCCCGGTAAACAGCCGTGGGACTCCCATCGCATTCTCTACGGCCATATTCGGGATCCAATGACTCAGGAGCAGGTGGATGAAGCCCTGCTGCTGCTAATGTTGGCACCCCGCTCCTATACCCGCGAAGATGTTGTGGAGTTTCATTGCCACGGCGGCATGATTCCCGTACAGCGGGTTGTACAACTCTGTGTCGCGGCGGGAGCACGCTTAGCGGAGCCTGGGGAGTTTACCCTGCGAGCCTTTTTGAACGGTCGGCTGGATCTCACCCAAGCCGAAAGTGTTGCTGAGCTCGTGGCAGCGCAATCCACAGCCGCTGCACGAATTGCCCTTGCCGGGTTAGAGGGGAAACTTGCCCGCCCCCTCAAACAACTTCGCCAGACCTGTTTAGCCCTACTGGCTGACATTGAGGCCCGCCTTGACTTTGCCGATGACCTGCCACCGCTTGACGCTGGTGCCATTGCTGAGCAAATCCATCACGTACAACGCCAAGTAGAGCAATTGTTAGCAACCGCAGAGGGCGGCCAACTCCTGCGCACGGGTTTGAAGGTGGCCATCGTCGGTCGCCCCAACGTGGGGAAATCTAGTCTGCTGAATGCGTGGAGTCGCTGCGATCGCGCCATTGTCACCGACTTGCCAGGTACGACCCGCGATATTGTCGAGTCGCAGTTGGTCGTGGGGGGGATTCCCATTCAGGTACTTGACACAGCCGGAATTCGAGTCACAGAGAACGTGGTGGAGCAGCTTGGTGTGGAGCGATCGCGCCAAGCCGCCTTGAGTGCCGACATTGTTCTATTTGTCCTAGATGCCAGCCAAGGGTGGACCGCAGCGGATCAGGAGATCTACGATCAGTTAAAGTTAGCTGAGCGCCGCCAACAGTCCCCCAACGCTGTCCTCATGGTTGCCAACAAAGAGGATTTACTGCCCGCTGCGGCCAACTGCCATGATCTGCACCTACCCATGGCACCCATTCCCACAGTGTTCCTGTCTGCCCTTACCCAAACCGGCATCAACCATCTAGAAACAGCGATCTTAGACTTAGTGCACGGCCATAACCTGCACGCTGCCAACTTAGAGTTTGCCCTCAACCAACGCCAAGCCGCCCTACTGCAACACGTTCAGCATTCATTAACCCATGTGTTACAGGCCATTGATGAGCAACTGCCCCTCGATTTTTGGACCATTGACCTGCACGCAGCGGTACGCGCCTTGGGCACACTGACGGGGGAAGATGTGACTGAATCCGTGTTAGAACAAATCTTTAGCCGTTTTTGCATTGGAAAATAGCCCCATGCTCTGGAATGCCAGCTACCGTCCGCTGTTTCCCTACATCCTTCCCCATCGGCGACGGTTGGCAGTGGCCTTCCTCTGTACCTTGGGCTATGTCTCTACTATGCCGGCGATCGCCTACCTCATTGGCCAAGCCGCCAAGCTCATTGGTGCAGGAGACCTCCGGGGGCTGATCCAGTGGTGTGCCGCCTCCTCACTGTTGTTTATTGGTCGCAGCGTTTGCCAGTTTGGCCAGGATGTCTTAATGGCCGATATTTCTCTGCGCATTGTCTATGATATTCGCCTTCGCCTCTATCGGCACCTGCACCGCTTAGGAGTGGACTATTTTGAAACCGCTGCCACTGGGGATCTCACCTATCGGCTCACCGAAGATGTAGATCGCATTGGCGAGGTCATCAACCGCAGCTTTCATCGCCTCGTGCCCTCAGCCCTAACCACTATTGCCGTCATTGGCTATATGTTTTTGCTCAACTGGCAACTAACCCTGGGCACCATGATCATTGCCCCGTTGATGACCTTTCTCATTGGTTGGTTTGGCAATCGCCTCATGCGCCAGTCGCGGCTGAGTCAAGATCGAATTGCCAGTTTAGCCTCCCATTTAACCGAGGTCTTTTCCGGGATCCGTCTAATCAAAGCCTTTGCCGCCGAAGACTATGCAGTGCAACAGTTTGAGCAGCAAGCGGACAAAAACCGCCGTGCCCGTTACCGCGCCGATCGCATCAAAGCCATGCAGTATCCCGTGATTGGGTTTCTAGAAGCCTTGAGCATCATGCTGCTATTTATCCTTGGGGCATGGCAAATCAACGCTGGCCACCTCACCGGTCCTGAATTCCTTAGTTTTGTGGCGGCGGTAGCGCTGCTGATGGAACCCATTAATATGGTTTCAACCGACTACAACGAACTGAAGGTGGCGCAAGCCTCCGTAGATCGCAGTTTTGGCCTACTGGCGATCGAGCCGACCATCAAAGAGGCCACCAATGCCCAACCCTTACCCGCTATTTCCGGAAAAGTCGAGTACCGCGACATTACCTTTGCCTATCAGCCCGGACAACAGGTGCTGCAGCACTTTAGCTTGATGGCCTTTCCGGGAGAGGTAATTGCCTTGGTGGGGCACTCTGGCGCGGGTAAATCCACCATTGTCAACCTTCTGCCCCGCTTTTACGATCCCCAAGCTGGCGCAGTGCTGGTGGATGGCATTGATGTTAAAACCGTCACCCTAAAAAGTTTGCGGCAACAGATTGGCATTGTCCCCCAGGAAACCATCCTCTTTTCGGGCACCATTGCGGACAATATTGCCTTTGGTCACAATCAAGCGGATTATGACTTACTCATTGAAGCGGCAAAAATTGCCAATGCCCATGACTTTATTTCGACGTTTCCCGATGGGTACCAAACGTGGGTAGGGGAGCGCGGGGTGAACTTATCGGGGGGGCAGCGGCAACGGTTGGCGATCGCCCGTGCCGTCTATGCCGATCCACGCATCTTAATTTTAGATGAAGCCACCTCTGCCCTTGACTCCGAATCCGAAGCCTTAGTACAAGATGCCCTTGAGCGTGCCATGAAAGGTCGAACCGTGTTTATCATTGCCCATCGCCTCGCCACCGTGCGCCGCGCCGATCGCATTCTGGTGATTGAGCAAGGGCGCGTCATTGAATCCGGTACTCACCACGAACTCATAGCCAGCCCCTCTCGCTATGCCCAGTTTTATGCCCACCAGTACTTTCATGGATAGCCTGAGACAGTCTTTAGAGGCAGTTGACCCGCAGCAATTTTCCCAACAAAACGTACTACAATCTTGCCATTACACGTCTCGGTAACAACCCTGTTACAATTAGCGCGTTCAATAGAAGAGGTGTACCATTGTGGGAATATTTAGTCGGCTATCACGGGATATTGGCATTGATTTAGGGACAGCCAATACATTAGTTTACGTTTCTGGTCGCGGGGTAGTCTTAGAAGAGCCGTCGGTGGTGGCTATTGACCAAAATAGTAAGCAAGCCTTGGCTGTAGGTACCGAAGCCAAACGGATGCTAGGGCGTACCCCCGGAAATGTGGTCGCCGTGCGCCCCCTGCGCGACGGGGTGATTGCCGACTTTGAACGTGCCGAGTTAATGCTCAAACACTTCATGCGCCAAGTCCACGGCGGCAAGAATCTCTTTGCCCCCCGGGTGGTGATTGGCATCCCCAGTGGCGTGACCGGGGTTGAACGGCGTGCCATTGAAGATGCCGCTCGAGGCGCGGGTGCTCGTGAGGTGTATCTCATTGATGAGCCAGTGGCCGCTGCCTTTGGTGCCGGTCTGCCCGTCGAGGAACCCACCGGTAACATGATTGTGGATATTGGCGGTGGCACCACAGAAGTTGCCGTTCTCAGCTTGCAAGGCACTGTACTCAGTGAGTCCGTCCGTGTGGCCGGCGATGAAATTTCCGAGGCAATTGTCCAATACCTGAAAAAAGTTCACAACCTGATCATTGGCGAGCGCACCGCCGAAGACATCAAAATCCGCATTGGCTCTGCCTACCCCAACGACAGTTACGACTCTGAAGCGATGGAAGTACGTGGCCTGCATCAGCTGTCAGGGCTACCGCGTACCGTAGTGGTCAAATCCGAAGAAATCCGCGAAAGCATGGCGGAGCCGTTACTCGTGATTATCGAAGCCATTAAGCGCACCCTTGAGCGAACCCCCCCCGAGTTGGCTGCAGATATTGTTGATCGCGGGATCATGCTGGCAGGGGGTGGGGCACTGCTGCGTGGTCTGGATACGCTCATTAGCCATGAAACCGGCATTGTGGTGCACGTGGCCGCCGACCCACTCCGTTGCGTTGTTATGGGAACGGGGCGTGTGTTGGAAAACTTTAAAGACCTCGGACGCGTTTTTTCGGCTCAACCCGCCATTATCGGTTAAGGATGAAGTCATCATGGCCGTTTTTTGGCGTTGGTGGGGACGATATGCGGGGGGGCTGTTGCTGACCGTGCTGATTTTAATAGGGGCATGGATTTTACGGGAAACCAATGGTGCCGCCATCCGCGAATTTTACCGTCTGCTCAATTTGCCCTTGCAACAGCGTGGGGATGAGCAGCAATCATTGATCCAAGCTCGCACATGGCAGTTAGAGCAGCAATTGGCGGAGCTACAGGCAGAAAATGCGCGACTGCGGCAACTCTTAAATACACCGATGCTGCCTAACTTAGAGGGGCGCATTGTACCGGTGATTGGCCGTAGTTCAGATCAGTGGTGGCGATTCCTGCTGTTGGGGGAAGGCAGTCGTCAAGGGCTGAGCATTGGTGGCGTGGTCATTGGCAATGGCGGTCTGGTGGGTCGCATTACTAGCATTACCCCTAATACCAGCCGGGTGATGCTACTGACGGATCCGGCCAGTCGCATTGGCGTGGTTGTTGGCCGCACGCGGCAGATGGGGATTCTGCGCGGACAACTCAATCAGCAGGTGATTGTTGAATTTTTGGAGAAAGATCCGAAAGTACAGCCGAAAGATACCCTCTTTACCTCTGCCCTCAGTAGCCTTTTTCCGGCGGGTATTCCCGTAGGTGAGGTGCAGTCGGTCGAGCTAGAGGATCCCACCCGTCCCCATGCCACTGTGATACTGGGGGTGCCGATTGATCGTTTGGAATGGGTCACTGTGATTCCCTATGCTGAACCGACAGACACATTTACGCCAAACTAGCCTTAACTGGCTAGTGATTGCTGGGTCGGTGGGCGTTTGCACGCTGCTGAGCCTGATTCATGTGCCTGCTCTAGAGGTATTAGCGCCTGACTGGTTTTTGATTTGGGTTGTGGGTTGGAGTGTCAAGCGTACCGTTTGGCAAGGGGTGATTGCAGGCGTTGCCCTCGGCTGGATCCAAGATGGTCTGACAAGTCCTCACCCAAGTCATGCCGTTGCCTTGGCGCTGGTGGGTGGTCTTACGGCACTGATGCAGAAGCAGCGGTTTGTCTCCGAAGATTTTATTTCGATTGCCCTGATTACCTTTGCCATGGCGATGATCAACCAAACGGTCATAGCGACGCAAATGAGCGTTAGTACTGACTTGCCTTTACAGGATATTTGGCAGCACCATCGCCAAGTTGCCCTCAGTTCGGCAATTATGAGTAGCCTGTGGGCACCGTTGGTCTATGCGCCTCTCAACCGCTGGTGGTCGTGGCTGCAGGAGCAAGAGTAAGGCCAGACCAAGGTTATCATGGGGAAAGTGTCGATAGCATGAATACTCTGGAAAGGTTTTGGCATGATCGTTGCAACCACGCCTCACACTGAAAATCCTCTATTGCGTGGGGATGGGTTCCCCCCCTTTGATCAAATTCAGGTGAGCCATGTTGAGCCAGCGGTGACTCAACTCCTGCAAGAACTCAGCCAAGCGTTAGAAACCCTTGAACAATCGCTGACCCCAACTTGGGACGGGTTAGTTGAACCCTTGGAACGGCTGGGCGATCGCCTCGGCTGGACATGGGGAATTATCAGTCACCTAACGGGGGTGAAAAATAGTCCAGAACTGCGACAGGCCTACGAAAGGGTTCAGCCGCAGGTCGTGGAGTTCTACACCCGCATGGGGCAATCGCGCCCCATCTATGAAGGCTTTAAGGCCATTGCCGCCAGCCCAGAGTTCAAAGAGATGACTCCTGCGCGTCAGCGCATTGTGACGGCTGCCATCCGCAATGCGGAGCACAGTGGTGTGAGCCTAAGCGGTGAGGCCAAGGAGCGGTTTAATGCCATTCAATTAGAACTAGCAGAGCTTTCGACCCAATTTTCCAACAACCTACTGGATGCCACCAAAGCCTTTCGCCTCAAGCTCACGCAACCAGAGGAGGTGGCGGGGCTACCCCCCAGTCTGTTGGCCTTGGCAGCCCAAACAGCGCGGCAGGATGGCGAGGAAACCGCAACCCCAGCCCAAGGACCATGGCATATTACACTCGACTTTCCCAGCTTTGGCCCATTTATGCAGTATAGCCAACGCCGCGATCTGCGGGAGCAGGTCTATCGTGCCTATATTTCCCGTGCTAGCAGTGGCGAGTGGGACAACCGTCCGATCTTGGAGCGCATTTTAGCCCTGCGGCTCGAAGAAGCAACGCTGTTAGGGTTCGAGACCTATGCCGAGCTGAGTCTGGCTAGTAAAATGGCGGATAGTGTGGCCAGTGTTGAAACACTGCTCGAGGAACTCCGCCAAGCGAGCTATGCCGCAGCAGCCCGTGAACTAGAGGAATTACAGGCCTTTGCAGCGGCACAGGGGGCACCTGAGGCCAAGGAACTGCAACACTGGGATATAGCCTACTGGGCTGAGCGGCAGCGGGAAGCTCTGTTTGCCTTCAACGACGAGGAGTTGCGTCCCTACTTTCCCTTGCCCCAGGTACTTGAGGGACTATTTAGTTTGGTGCAACGACTCTTTGGGGTCACGGTTGTTGCTGCCGATGGTCAAGCGCCGGTGTGGCATCCCGATGTCCGCTTTTTTGCCATTCTGGATGAAAATAACCTCACGATTGCCCACTTTTACCTAGACCCCTACAGCCGTCCAGCCGAGAAACGGGGTGGGGCATGGATGGATGATTGCCTAGGGCGTGCTAAGTACCGCTACCAAGGGGAGTGGCGTACTCGCTTACCGGTGGCGTACTTGGTCTGCAATCAAACCCCACCGGTGGATGGTCAGCCTAGCTTAATGACGTTTGCGGAGGTGGAAACGCTCTTCCATGAGTTTGGCCATGGGTTGCACCACATGCTGACCCAAGTGGATGAGGCGGGGGCGGCTGGCATTAACAATGTTGAATGGGATGCGGTGGAGTTACCCAGCCAGTTCATGGAAAATTGGTGCTACCATCGCCCCACCCTCTTTGGGATGGCTCGCCACTACGAAACGGGAGACCCCCTGCCAGAGCACTACTACGAAAAACTGGTGGCGGCTCGCACCTATCGGGCGGGCAGTGCGCTGCTGCGACAGCTGCACTTTAGCTTGTTGGATCTGGAACTCCACCATCGGTATCGCCCGGATGGCAATGAAACCCCTCAACAGGTGCGCGATCGCCTCGCTCAGACCACAACAATTTTGCCTCCCCTCCCGGAAGATGCGTTTTTGTGTAGCTTTGGCCATATTTTTGCTGGGGGCTATGCGGCGGGTTACTATAGCTACCTTTGGGCTGAGGTTCTGAGTGCAGATGCCTTTGCTGCCTTTGAAGAGGTGGGGCTGGAGAACGAAGCAGCGATTCGGTCGCTGGGGCGCCGCTATCGCGATACGGTCTTGGCGCTAGGGGGAAGTCGCCCGCCGATGGAGGTTTTTAAGGCGTTTCGAGGGCGGGAACCGATGACAGCGCCGCTGCTGCGCCATCGCGGCTTACTGTAGTCGCTGTAGCCAGAGAAAGCGTAGCCAGTTGCGCAGCAGACCCACGCTAGCTAAACCCGCTAGGGTAAAGCAGGCGATCGCCCCCCCAGGCGCTTGAGCGAACCACAGCACCGTCCCCGCTAAGAGGGTAAAGCCACTCAAGCCTAAGTAGAGGAGGCACACCAGTAAGCGTTCAATACGGCGTAGTTGGCGATCGGTGGTCGGCGTGCGCACCGAGATCTGTAGCTCGCCGCGCGCCAGCCGGTCTTCTAAGCGTTGTAAGCGCACCTCAAGGCGGCTGGGGTGTTGCAGGCGGTGGTTGACGAAGGTCTGGGTTTGCCGGAGCAGTTCGCGCCAGCCTCCGCGGGCAGGATGCATTAGTTCTTTCACAAAGGGCTGAGCGGCAGCAGTAAGATTGTATTGCGGGTCTAGACTGCGGGCAATGCCATCAAGCGTGGTCAAGGATTTGAGAATGTAGGTCATTTTGGCGGGCAAGCGGAAGGGTTGCTGTTCAAAGAGGGCATAGACCTCCTGCTGTAATTCAGCAAAGACCGCTAGATCCACAGGCCGCTCCGTAAAGCGATCTAAGATGAGCTGCATAATTCGCTGTAGAGGTGTCATGTCCGCCACGGGGGTGATTAATCCCATCTCTATCAGGGCAGCAATGACGCGATCGCTATCCTTGTTGAGCACGGCAAAAAACGTTTGCACCATCTGCTGCTGGTTAAGGGCGGGGACATCGGTCATCATGCCGTAGTCATAGAAAATTAAGTCCCCCTCGCTGCTGACGGCTAAATTACCGGGGTGCGGGTCGGCATGAAAAAAACCGTCGATGAGTAATTGCTTGAGATAGCAGCAAATGCCCCGCTGGTTGATGAGGCGGGGGTCAAGCCCAACGGCTTCGATGGCTGCACGGTTATCAATGCGAATGCCGGGCACATACTCCATCGTCAGGATATAGCGGCAGGTGTGCGTCCAATAGACTTTGGGTACCCGAATGTGGGCATCGTGGCGAAAGTTAGCCTGAAAGCGATCGGCATTCTCTGCCTCTTGGAGGTAGTCAATTTCCCGCAATAAAATGCTAAAAAACTCTTCGTAGATGTCCTTAAGGGCATAGGGACGGGTAAAGGGCAGCCAGCGATCGCCCCAGCGGATGATTTCACCAATGGCCACGTAATCTAAATAAAGTTGAGACTCTAGGTTTGGACGCTGTACCTTGACAACCACCTCGTCGCCACTAAAGAGCTGCGCCCGGTGCACCTGTCCTAAGCTAGCAGCGGCTAGGGGGTTGGGGTCAAAGCGGGCAAATAGATCCTCAAGGGGTTGACCTAGGTGCTGTTCAATCAGGGCGATCGCCACGTGTGAGTCAAAGGGCGGTACTTGATCCTGCAACGTTTTCAGAGCATCAATATAGGCCAACGGCAGCAGATCAAACCGCGTGGACAAAAACTGACCAATTTTAATAAAGGTGGGGCCTAGGGTGAGCAACTGCCGCACCAACCAGCGGGCGCGGCGGCGTTGCTGAGCAGGACTGCGACGCTGCCAAAGGTGATCCCACAGCAATTGATGACCAAATACACCCAACACCCGCGTAATCTGACCAATGCGGCGCAGAATGAGCCAACGGTTGGGACGATAGACAGCGGGAGTGAGCGGCATGAAACAGGTATCACCAAATCAGTATGCTCTACCGAAGACAAGATTCATCAGGTTCATGGGTTAATTTGCATCTAGGAAACAGTATTTCTCATCTAGCGGCTTCGCTCAAATCTACAGTATTCCCGAGTATTCTGGAACTCGTTTTGACAAAGGAACCCAGAGTGTTGGTACTCTAACTTGTCTAACTTGCTATCAATCCCCCTGTGATGGACGAGGCATGGTAAGCTAATCCCCGTGAGTGTTTAAGGAACATCATGTCCCCTTCCCCAAAGATTGGCATTATTGGCGGTAGTGGTCTCTACAAAATGGAGGCTCTCACAGAGGTCGAAGAGGTGCGACTAAGTACCCCCTTCGGCAATCCCTCCGATGTGTTTATTTGTGGGCGGATTGGCGATGTTCCGGTGGCCTTTTTAGCTCGCCATGGCCGAGATCACCACCTGTTACCAACGGAGATTCCCTTTCGCGCCAATATCTACGGGTTTAAGTCCCTTGGTGTGGAGTACCTGATCTCGGCTTCAGCGGTTGGCTCCCTCCAACAGGAGGTAAAACCCCTTGACATGGTGGTGCCCGATCAGTTCATTGACCGCACTCGCAATCGCATTTCCACCTTTTTTGGCGATGGCATTGTGGCACATATTGGCTTTTCTGAACCCATTTGTTCTGCGCTTGCCGCGGTATTAACCGCAGCCATTAGGGATTTGAACCTACCCGAAGTGACGCTGCACCCACGGGGTACCTATGTGTGCATGGAAGGCCCTGCCTTTTCTACATTGGCAGAGTCCAATCTTTATCGCTCTTGGGGGGGAACGGTGATTGGCATGACGAACCTGCCGGAAGCCAAGCTGGCGCGGGAGGCGGAAATTGCCTACGCCACCCTAGCGTTAGTGACAGACTACGACTGCTGGCATCCAGAGCATGACTCGGTAACGGTGGAGATGATTATCAGCAACCTACACCGCAATGTGAAAAATGCCCAAGCCATTATTTGTGAGACAGTGAGGCGACTGGCGGCTCATCCCCCTGCTTCCAAGGCACATCACGCCCTGAAAAATGCTATTTTAACTCCCCTAGATAAGGTACCTGCACAAACGAAGGAAAAACTCAGTCTGCTGCTGGCTAAGTACTGCTAGGGCGCTAACGGGTCGGATGGGTATGTACCCGCCTCGTCAGCTTCTGCGTCACAAAATTGTGGGTAGGTAGATTTTGGGCTTAGGCAGCGACAGCGATTGAGGGCATCGGCAAGAGCCTCAAGTTTAATGGGCTTGCTTACATAATCGTCCATGCCTGCTTGAAAGCAACGTTCGCGATCGCCTGCGAGAGCATTGGCGGTCATGGCAATAATCCAAGGCCGCTGACTGGGCGGCCATTGGTTGCAGATCCGTTGGGTGGCTTCTAGGCCATCCATCTTCGGCATTTGCACATCCATGAGAATGACATCGTAGGGGCGCTGTTTCAGGGCTTCAAGGACTTCAGCCCCATTGGCCGCAACATCCGCACGATAGCCCATCCGCTTGAGGATGTGCAGCGCTACTTTCTGATTGACTGCATTATCTTCAGCAAGCAGAATCCGCAGGGGAAAGCGCACTGCCAAGCTGGGGTCAATGACGGATGCTGACACAGCAGGCTGTTGACTGGTGTTGGGGTTCAAAACCTTCACTAAGGTTTGCCGCAGTGCACTGGGGCGGATCGGCTTGGTAACGTGGGTGGTAATGTGTTCCTTGTCACTGGCGGTTTCTAGCCAACTCAAGGGAGTAAGCAGAATGACCGGGCGATCGCCCCGCTCAAGTCTGGTGGCTAGCTGCACCCCTGTCATGTGCCCCAAGGAGAAATCCAGCAGGGCAATATCCCACCTAGGAGCCTCCTGTAGCACCTGATCGGCATCCCCATAGGGGAGAGGCACCATCCCCCAGTCCTGTAATAGGGTGCAGAGATTCTCACGGCTGGCCGCATTGTCATCCACTACTAAGACGCGCCGCCCTTGTAAACAGGGGACAGGGGGCGGCGGTTTAAAGGGAACTGGGTCAACAGCCGAAATTGTAAATGTAAACGTTGTCCCTTGGCCTAGGCAACTGTCCACCTGCATGGTACCGCCCATGAGTTCACACAACCGTTGACTAATCACCAGTCCCAAACCCGTCCCCCCATACTCACGGGTAGTGGAGGCATCAACTTGGCTAAAGGGCTTGAAGAGGCGATCGAGGCGATCGCTAGGAATGCCAATCCCCGTATCTTGAACTGCAAATTGTAACGTTTCGCTATCAGAGACATAATCCACCTGGACGAGCACATGACCCTCAGGGGTAAATTTAATGCCATTACCCACTAAGTTCACTAGAATCTGGCGCAGGCGGGTGACATCTCCCTTAACCTGGGCGGGGGTTCTTGGTGTGCAGGTGTACAGTAACTCCAGGTGCTTTTCTTCTGCTTTGCTGGCCAGTAAGCTCAACACATCCTCAACACACTCGCGGACATCAAAGGGGTGTTGCTCAAGCACCAGTTTGCCGGATTCAATCTTAGAAAAGTCGAGAATATCGTTAATGATGGTGAGCAGCGCCTCACCAGCTTGGTGGAGGGTTTGCAAGAAGTCCCGCTGTTGATCGTTGAGGGGGGTATCTAAAAGTAAGTTGGTGAAGCCCAAGACCGCATTCATGGGGGTGCGGATTTCGTGACTCATCGTAGCCAAAAACTCACTCTTGGCACGGTTGGCCAGCTCTGCCTGTAACCGCGCTTGCTCCAGTTCTTGGTTTTGCTTGGCCAGTAATTGTCGCTGCTGCTGTTCGTGGTGCAGCAGGTCTGCCTGGGCGATCGCAATCCCCACTTGCGCCGCAACGGCTTCAAGGAGTTCAATTTCTTCGGCAGTCCACTCCCGCTGGCGATCGCACTGGTGCAGGCCAATCAGCCCATTGGGTACCCCTTTATAGGACGTCCGCACGGCCAGCATCGATTTAATCTGAAATTGCTCTAATAGGGACGTGGCCATTCGCAACAGTGGGTCTTGACTGACATCATTAGAGACAATTGCCCTATCCGAGGCTAGGACGGCTTCGGCGTGCGGGTTACCTGCCACCGGTACATTGACACCAAACATTGACCCATAGCCCGGTTCTAGGTACTCCGCGACATTGGGGATCTGGGGCGGTGGCCCCGGCTCATAGCGATGAATTAAACAGCGGCTCACCCCAAGGGCACGGCCAATTTGACTGACGGTTGTATTAAAAATGGCCTCTGTATCTAAGCTTTGGCGAATTTGTTCCGTAATTTGGTTGAGTAACAACGTCCGCTGCATTTGCTGCTGGAGTTGTTGTCGCTGTCGGGTTTCCTGTTCCAGCAAATGCACCTGTGCTAGCCCAATTCCCACTTGCGCTGCCACACTACTGAGGAGGCTCTTAATCGCGTCGGTCCATTGCCGTTGGCGATCGCATTGGTGCAACACTAGCAGACCATTGGGGCGGTTGCCATAGGAGGTTCGCACAATCAAGGCAGACCTGATACGCAATGCTATGCAATAGTCGTGAATGGAGGCTAAACGCGGGTCATTGGCCACATCCTCAAAACTCAGGATCTGATCAGAGATCAATGCTTGCTGTAGGAAATCAGCCCGCCCCAGCGCTAACCCTACGGTAGTTACCGATGGAATCCCTGGAGCGCAGTATTCCGCCACCAAGCTCACTGGAGAGGTGGCCTCCTCGTGGTACACAAAAAAAAGGCAGCGGCTGACATTTAAAGTCATGCCCACTTGCTGAACAGCGGTTTGACAGATGTGATCCCGCTCGATTTGCTGGCGAATTTCCTCCGTAATGCGGTTCAACAGCAGCGTCCGCTTCACCTGCTGCTGCAAGAACAGTTGCGCCCGCTGCCGTTCAGTGACATCACTTTGAATCCCGATGTAGTGCGTAATTTCACCCACTTCGTTAAAAATGGGTGAAATCGCCATTTCATTCCAGAAGGGTTTGCCATTTTTGCGGTAGTTGCGCAAAATCACGCGGCAGGACTGTCCCTTAGCAATAGCATTGCGAATGGCTTCAGCCCCCGGCTGGTGGCGATCGCGCCCCTGCAAAAAGCGACAGTTCTTGCCAATGACTTCAGGGGCGCGGTACCCCGTCATTCGCTCAAAAGCGGGATTCACATAAATAATTGGGTTATCCGGCTGACGATAATCGGTAATGACAATGCCATTGGTACTGGCAATAATGGCGCGCTCCCGTAACCGTAGTTCTGCTTCAATCTGTTTCTTGGCAGTGATGTCAGTGGCCAGAAACAGAAACCCCAGCAACTGCTTGCGGCCATTGCGAATGGGCGTTACTGAAAGGAGCACGGGAAACTGCGAACCATCCCGGCGGATATACCTCCACTCCCGCTCATCCGGCAAGCCTCGCCGTGCCTGCGCCACAAACACCTCAAATCCCACTGGAATCGGTTCGCCCAACTGCTGGCTAAGGAGTGTTGCATAATGTTCAACCTCCTTCGGATCATGGAATTGCTCAGGGGTTACTTTGCCCACTAATTCAGTAGCACTGTACCCCAACCATTCCTCAGCAGTGCGGTTCATAAAACTAATCGTGCCGTTGGTGTGAGTTGCAATGATGGCATGATTAGTGCTATTAAAGATGGCTGCTTGTAAGCTACTCAACTGTTGAATGCGAGCTAGGTGCCCTTGGGTTGTCTCAAGATGATGACGGACTTCTAACTCACTAATCACTTGCCGGGCAAGGGTACGCAGTGTTTGAGCTTGTAACTCGGTTAACTGCCGGGGCTGGTAGTCGATGACGCACAGGGTACCAATCCGGTACCCTTGGGGTGTCACCAAGGGCATGCCAGCATAAAAGCGGATATAAGGCGGTCCTGTAACCAAGGGATTATCAGCAAAGCGGGCATCTTCCTTGGCATCGGCAACAACCATCAATTCCGATTGCAAAATCACATGGGCGCAGAAGGCGGCATCACGGGGGGTTTCACAGGCATCTAGCCCGACTTTGGCCTTAAACCATTGTCGGTTGCGATCAACCAAGCTAATGATGGCAATGGGGGTCTCACAAATAGCTGCGGCTAAATGGGTTATATCGTCAAAAACAGGTTCAGGAGCAGTATCAAGGATGTGGTACTGATCAAGGGCATATTGCCGTTCGTTTTCATCGACTGGTATAGGAGCGGCAGGCATAACCCAAGTGACCGTTGATGTTAGGGTCTAATGTCTAGCTTAGATTATAGGAGTGATGTGGGCGGGCTAAAACCCCTCCGCTTTAGCGAGGGGATACAGCCAACTCAGGGGGCTTTAGCCCTCTCTATGTGTTAAACTAGAGACGTGGAAAGTAGGCGTATCAACTACGCGAAGAAACATCCTAGTACGGAGAAATCCCGGCAAGTAAGTCACTACCGCTTTGGCGGCAAGCCTAAACCACTGCAAGCAATGGCAGGATGTTGAGCGTATCGAATTGGCTAGTGTTGAAAAGCGCGAAACCACGAACCGAAACATAAACGTAGTCCCAATAGCAGAAATGCTTGAGGTGAGTAGGGGGTCTTTGACTGCCCCCACCCGCATTAAGTTGTGGGTGACAGCTCAAGGGAAAAGCGAAGCAACGCGGCTTCAGCCCGTTGCGTAGCATACTTTGGGAATCCCCTCTCTTTCAAGGAGGGGAGAAGTCAACAAAACCATGGCAAAGCAAAACCCACCTCAATTTACGTCTTAGACGGAAAGGCTCGCGCTGTACCCGGAACGGGGCAGTTTCGAGATAACAAAGGGGTGGGTCAATACGACGTTTACAAACTCTGTACTGTGTTGGCCAAAGAGGTTGAGTGGGCAGACAAGCTGAACTCGATGGCCAGACAGGCAAGTACTGAACGTGGTTGGTCTGCTATCAAAGGCTTCTAGAAAATGCCAGCCGCCTAGGTGTAAACACTACCATCGGGCATCAGTGCCTCTTCCATGCAGGCATCCAACAGCAGTGCGCTGCTAATGTCAGCGCGGATTAAATTTGCCTGACGTAGGTTAACTCCCTGTAGGTTGGCGCGTGCAAGATAGGCATCAATAAGACGCGCTTCCTGTAGATCGGCACCACTAAAATTTGCCCGTCGTAGATCTGCTTTGTTGAGCACAGCTTCCCGTAAATTTGCCCCTTGGGCTTGGACCTCATCTAGCCGCGCCTCCACTAGAATTGCTTGACTCAGATCTGCTTGGGTGAGATCCCCTCCCCGTAGATCTGCCTTGGCAAGACGGGCTTGGCGTAGAGTAGCACTGGCTAAGTTTGCCTCACAAAGCACCGCATGGCTGAGGATCGCCCCCTGTAAATTGGCGTTTTCCAAATTGGCGTGGCTAAGGTTAGCATCATTTAAATTAGCTTCCTTGAGGTTAGCTCCCATCAAACTGGATCGCGAGAGGTTAGCACTGGCAAGGTTTGTTCCCTGTAAATCGGCGTAGCGTAAATCTACGCCTACTAAGTTCGCAGGCGCTTGGTAATTTTCTTTGCGGAAGTTAGCACCCCGTAGGCAGGCACCCGCCAGCACAGTATGACTCAGGTTTACTTGCCGTAGATCGCTGCTGAGAAAATTGCAATCGCGAAAGGCGGCTAAGGTTAACTCTGCTCCTTGGAAATTGGCGCGGTCAAAGACGCAGCCATGGCAGACGGCATCGCGAAAATGACTTTGGCTGAGCACCGCTTGCGTAAAGTTACAACCTTCAAAGCACGCACCCATCAATAAGGCATGGCTCAGGTCAGCACGGCCAAAATGGCAAAATTGAAAATACACCCCCTGTAGGCTAGCGCCTCGCAGCTCCACGCCGATTAGATCTGCGCCCGTGAGGGTCATGCCTGCCAAGTTGGCGTTGCAGAAGTTGGTTTGGCCATTGTTATAACGTGCTAGAAATTCCTCGGCATCCATGGCGGGGTCAAGCAAATAACTGGCAGGTGAGTTCATCGCCATCATCACTCCCATCTTGGCCAAGGCTGGTAGGTGTACTCTCTGGAGTGACATCAACCGCCACGGTTGGCTGGCTGCGACTGTAGAGGGGATATAGTACTTTAATCAGGCGATCGCCCGCATTGGCGTAGGCCACATCATTGTCAAACCGCTTGAGTGTTTGCTGAACTCGTGCTCGTAGCGTCTCAATATCACTAAAGTGACCCACAACCCGCTGGAGCAAATCAATCAGGGTAAAGCGCTCTAGCCCTTGAGCATGAACCGGCTTTTGGGTGAGTAGTGCTGCCAACAGGAGTTTGACGTGGAGCGGGGTACAGTAGCGAGTGACCTCAAGGCGGAGATCGTACAAGGTGGCCATGCTTAGCTCTAGCTTGGTCAGAGTGACTGGCGTGGATTGGGAGTAAAGGGGAGAAAGAATTTGCTGTAGAATTGCCGCTACCTTTTGGTAAACAGACGCTTTATTCAGTTTGCTAACAATAAAATTAAGTTGTGTCGCCAACCCCTTAAGAGTTTGGGTTTGCTGCACAATTGCCCCAAGACTCTGCTCCAGTTGCGCCTCGTTCATCTCTGGTGGCTGTGGTGGCCACTGCTGGTATTGCAGAGCAAATAAAAGCTTGCGAAGGCGATCAGACTGGGGATGACTAGCAATCTGCCGCGCAGCCCTACGACAGGTGGGGGCAATGGGGGTCACAAGTATGCCAGAGGTGTTCCGACTGGCATTATACCCAACTTTTTTGAGACTGGATATTAAGTATTTGTAAAGTCATGGCTGGCGAAGCACTCTGCTAGCATGGAGGTATCGCCCGTGGTGAGGCTGTGGTGTGGCTGTTATGAAATTCAATCGGCAAAATGTTGTGGTGGCGATCGCCTTGATCGTGAGTCTGAGCGGTGCTCTTGTCGTCCCTGTGGCTGTTGGCCAAAGTGGCGGTGGCCTACTAACGGCGGCTCAGATGCAAAAACTCAACCTCAGTGTGGCGCAAAAACAAGCCCTACTGCGGCTGACGATGAAAACCAACGAGCGTATTTTAGGCATCCTCGACAGCAATCAACAGCGCCTGTTCCGCAATGCCATTAAGCAAGGTAAGTCCACGGGTGAAGCCATGGATATGGTGGCACTACGGCCAGAGCAGAAAACACAAATGAACAAAGTGATGCAAGACACCCAAGCTGAAATGCTAACCATTTTGACCACCGAGCAAGTCAAACAACTAAAAGGCTCCCGCTAAGCTCTCCGTTGACATTGAAATTTATGAGCGATGTTCTTTGGCAACCCATAGACTGCTACAGCGATATTCTCTATCACAAAGCAGCAGGCATAGCCAAAATCACCATTAACCGCCCCCACAAGCGGAATGCCTTTCGCCCCCAAACCATTGCTGAGATGAGCCATGCCTTTGAGGATGCTCGCAATGATCCGAGCATTGGCGTTGTCCTCTTGACCGGAGCCGGCCCGCATACGGATGGGAAGTATGCCTTCTGCGCTGGTGGCGATCAGAGTATTCGCGGTGAGGCAGGCTACTTAGATGCGCAGGGGGTGGCACGGCTAAATGTATTGGACTTGCAACGGCAAATTCGCAGCTTACCGAAGGTCGTCATTGCGCTGGTGGCCGGCTATGCCATCGGTGGGGGGCATGTGCTGCATTTGGTGTGTGACCTCACGATTGCTGCGGAGAATGCCATTTTTGGCCAGACCGGTCCTCGGGTAGGTAGCTTTGATGGTGGGTTTGGCGCCAGCTACCTTGCCCGAATTGTGGGGCAAAAGAAAGCCCGTGAAATCTGGTTTCTCTGCCGTCAGTACACTGCTGCCCAAGCCCTAGAGATGGGGCTAGTGAATACGGTTGTGCCGGTGGCAGAACTGGAAGCGGAGGGAGTTCGCTGGGCAAAGGAGATTCTCGGCCATAGTCCCTTGGCGATTCGCTGCCTGAAATCGGCCTTTAACGCGGACTGTGACGGTCAAGCGGGTTTGCAAGAATTGGCGGGTAATGCCACGCTGCTGTACTACCTCAGCCAAGAAAGTGCGGAAGGGAAGCAGGCATTTTTAGAAAAGCGTCCCCCCAACTTCCAACAGTTTCCTTGGCGACCTTAAGGGATGCGTTAGAGTAAATGCATGGCATTAGGAGAATCCGCTATGTGCATCTGTGTCAATTGTGCCCTTGTGGATCGCTGCACCACCTACCATGCGGTTGAAGCACAGCATCAGCAGCCCCACCTGACCCTAGCCCCAGACTTCACGCCCATTGAACCCACTATTAACGTCAATATCCGCACCTACGGTGACGAAATTCAACTGGAGTGGGATGTGGTCGGCTGTGCTAGTTTCATGGAAGAGCAAGGTCGGTGGTCGCGTTTACGCCCTGGTGAATTAATTCCCACGTAGGAGTTATCCTGCCACAGGTGGGCGATCGCCCCTTACGAGGACATTTGGGGATACCCATGGGACGCGGTCGCCTACGTCAGCAGCTTGACTTTTTTATTCACTCCCCGCGGGTGGAGGTGGGGTTAGTCATCTTAATTCTTACCTCTGCCGTGTTGGTCGTGGTGGATATCTTATGGGTGGGGCAAGGACGACCTAACGTTGTCCTGATGCTGGCAGAGCTGCCCCTGCGGATGTGTTTTTTTATTGAGCTATTTGTACGGTTTGCGATCGCCCGCAAAAAAAAGCGATTTTTCCGCCACTATTGGCTGGATATCATTGCCATCTTGCCCATGCCACCACAGCTAACCCTATTCCGCCTGCTACCGCTGCTGCGGCTGCCGCGCGCTGCCATTCTCATCAACCGTAACCTGCATTACCTTTCACCGCAGGTCTCCGGCGTGTACAGTGCCCCAATTTCGGCGCTGTTAATGATTGTGTTGATCATGCTCTTTGGGGGGCTAGCCTTTTATATCATCGAAGGAACGAGTAACCCCGACATTCAAAACTTAGGGGATGCCCTGTGGTACAGCTTCTTTTCACTCATCTCGGCAGAGCCGATTGGTGCCTATCCGCAAACCCAGGCTGGGCGCGTCATCACCCTTGTGGTCGTGCTGGCAGGAGTAACCCTCTTTGCCGTTTTTACCGGTTTGATCTCTGCCTTGATGGTGAAACATCTACAGTCCGTTATGAGCATTAAAAACTTTGACCTTGATGAACTGCGCAACCACATTATTCTCTGTGGTTGGAATCGCAGTGCCCCCCTTGTGCTGCAAGAATTACAGAGCGATCAGCAAACTCGCCACGCTCCCATTGTCATTGTGGTGGAGCTAGAGCAACTACCCCTCAATGAACTGCGCTCCGTGGATCAAAACCGCCTGTACTTTCATCAGGGAGACTATACCCGCATCGATGTTCTGGAAAAAGTGCAAATTTACCATGCGTCGCGGGCGATTCTTTTGGCAGACACCAGTCAACCCCGTAGTGACCAAGACCGTGATGCCCGCACGGTGTTGGCTGCCCTCACGATTGAAAAACTAAACCCTAGCATTTACACCTGTGCCCAACTGTTAGATCGCAATAACAATGTGCAGTTGCAGGCCGCGGGGGTAGAGGACGTGGTGGTGGCTGATGAAATGGCCGGACACCTGATTGGGAATGCGGTGCGCAACCAGGGCGCGATGGATGTGTTTGCCGAGCTAATTACAGTACAGGTGGGAAATCAGTTTTATCGCTTGCCCTTGCCGGCTCCATTGGCCTCGCAGTCCTTTTGGCAGGTACAAAGCTACTTAAAAAAAGAGTACGATGCTCTACTCATTGCGGTGGAGCGCCGTACAGATGGCCGTCGCCAAACCTATGTCAACCCTCCGGCAGACTATCCGTTACAGTTAGGGGACTACGTTGTTATGATTGCACGGCAATGTCCGCAGTGGAGTTAGCCCCATGGAAATCTCTAGCCAAGTGCAACTCCCCTACCCTCGCGAGCAAGTGTATCGCACCTATCGCGATCGCCTGCCGGAACTGGTGGCGTGGATGCCCAATGTCCGCCAAATTGATCTTAAAGAACGCTCAGAACAGCCCAATACCTTGGATATGGTCTTAGTCTGGCATGGCGGTGGTGAAATTCCTGCGGCGGCGCGTGCCCTCCTCAGTGAGGCGATGCTGTCTTGGACGGACTACTCCCACTGGGATGATCAAGGCTATCGCACGCAGTGGCGCATTGCCCCCCACGCTTTTACTGAGGCGATTGACTGCCAAGGGGAAAACCAATTTATTGCCACTGCCGATGGCACGATCATTACCAGCCGCGGGCACCTCCGCATTGACCCGAAACACATTCATGGGGTGCCCTCATTTCTGGCGGGGATAATTGCCCGAACCGTTGAAGACTACTTAGGACAGCAAATTGAGCCAAATTTTCAACAACTAGCCGCCAGTGTGGCAGCATTTTTAGCAGTAACTTACCACGTCTCCCCAGAGTAGGGAGAATCTTCTTCCCTTGAGGTGATACATTATAAACATTTGTAAACAGGGTCGCTACCCCTTGTTGTTGAGACTGCCCCTATGAAACCCATCAACCGCCTCTACCGTGCTGAGCAAGTTTGCCTCATCAGTCATATTATGGCCATGGCCTTTGGCTTGGCGGGCTTACTGCTGGTGGTGCCCCATCCAGAATTTATTCTCGCATTGCCGCCGTGGGGGCAGCAGCTCTTTCAACTCAGTATGGGGAGCGGTGGTGTGGTGTATATTGTGCTGGGGGCGGTGGCGATCGCCCTGCACGCCTACCGCAACTTTGGCCTTGGCAAACTCTTGGGGTTTTTACTACCCGCCCTTGGCATCTCCTTAACCAGTGAATTGCTAGGGACAAGCACGGGCTTTCCCTTTGGTCACTATGGCTACCTCAGTGGCTTAGGCTACAAGGTTGCGGGGTTGGTGCCCTTCACCATTCCACTGTCATGGTTTTATATGGGGCTGGTGACCTTCCTGTTGGCCTACAGCGGTTTTATCAGCCGCCCGCTGCGGGAGGGAAAGCGGATCGGTCTTGGGGCAGGGGTGATCACAGTGGGGCTGGCCGCCATTTTTTTGACCGCGTGGGATTTCGTTTTGGATCCCGCCATGAGTCAAACTGCGGTGCCCTTCTGGCAGTTTCAGGATGTCGGCGAATTTTTTGGGATGCCCTACCGCAATATTTTAGGTTGGACGGGCACTGCTGCCGTGTTTATGGGCTTGGGGCTAGTGGCGTGGTGGCCTAAACCCATGGTGGTGAACCGTACACAACTCATTACCCCCCTTGTTATTTATCTTGTGAACTTTGCCTTTGGGGCTATGATTACTCTCACGGCCCTTGACCAGCGGTTTTGGATTCCCACGACCCTAGGGGTAGTGCTGGGGGTGGTTCCTGTGGTTGCGCTGTGGTGGAGTGCCGATGCCACCCCCCTAGAGGAAGTTCAAGGGGTCAACATCAATACTTAAGCGTACCTCCCGCGGGCACTGCTCCTTGAGGGTGATCAGGTGGGGGCTGAGGGTGGCTAGGGTGCCAAACCGCCCCTTGAGGAGAATTTGCCAGCGGTAGCGCTCGGCAATTTTGGCGATCGCCGCTGGGGCGGGGCCGAGTACCTGCCAGTCCCCAGTTTGCATCGGTGGTAGTGCAACCAACTGATCCGCCACCATGGCCGCGGTGGCAGCAACGCGATCGCCATCCTTGCTACTGAGGCGCAGCAAAATCAACTGGCAATGGGGGGGGTATCCGAGGGGTTCACGGCTGGCAAGTTCCTGCTGGGCAAACTCCTGCCAAGCGTAGGCTTTAACCGCACCAATCACGGGATGCTCGGGCACATAGGTTTGCAAAATCACCTGTCCGGGCAGGTGCCCTCGCCCCGATCGCCCCGCCACTTGCGTGAGAATTTGAAACGTGCGCTCTGCCGCTTGGTAGTCGGGCAAATGGAGCAGCCCATCCGCTGCTAGAATCCCCACCACGGCCACCTGGGGTAAATCAATCCCCTTGGTCAGCATTTGGGTGCCCACCATAACATCGGCCTCCCCCGCGGCAAACGCTGCAAGCAGCTGGCGATGCGCTCCCTTGCGCTGGGTGGTGTCACTGTCAAACCGCAGCACCCGCAGATCTGGAAAAAGGCGATTGAGCTCGGCCACCACACGCTGGGTACCGCTGCCAAAGGGCTTGAGGTACGGCGAATCGCAGACTGGGCAGCGCTGCGGCACCCCTTGGCTGTAATTGCAATAGTGACAGCGCAGCACCTGGCTATGCTGATCGTGCAGATGCACCGTCAGGGAGACACTGCAATGGGGGCAGTCAATGGCACTGCCACAACTGCGGCAGGACACAAAGGTGCTGTGGCCGCGCCGCTGAATAAACAGAATGGCCTGTGCCTGCTGTTGCGGCAGGTGTTTTAGGGCATTTTGCAGCAGGCGGCTAAACATGGTGCGGTTCCCCCGCCGCAACTCCTCGCGCATATCCACAACCGTGATGGGGGGGAGGGGCACCGCATGAATGCGCTCGGGCAAACTCAAGTAGGTGATGTGCCCCGCTTGGGCACCCTGCCAGGTGCTCAGGGCTGGCGTGGCAGACCCTAAAATTAAGGGGCACTGATCCTGTTGCGATCGCCACCGCGCCACCGTGCGGGCATGGTAACAGGGCTGCGGTTGATCCTGCTTGTAGCCACTGTCGTGCTCCTCATCCAGCACAATTAACCCCAACCCCGCAAGGGGCAGCAAAATTGCCGACCGGGTGCCAATCACCACCCGTGGCTCTGCCAATAGCGTCAGCCGCCACGTATCGTAGCGCTCGCCATCACTGAGGCCACTGTGGTACACCACCACCCGATCGCCAAAGCGTGCCCGCACCCGATCCGTTAGCTGGGGAGTCAAGCCAATTTCTGGCACCAATAGCAGCGCCGATCGCCCCTGCGCCAAGCACGCCCCAATCGCCTGTAAATACACCTCAGTTTTGCCAGACCCCGTCACACCGTGCAGCAAAAACTCCTGCGCCCGTCCTAAGCTGGCCATAATTGCTTCTAGGGCGCTCTGCTGCGCCAACGTCAACCCTTGCGGCTGATCCGCTGGTACTGCCATCCCCTGATCAAGGCGACAGCGCTGCCGCGCCACAATGGCCACGTACCCGCGCTCTACCAAGCGTTGGATCGTTTTAGGACTGCTGCCCGTAGCCCGCAATAGGTCTTGCAGCCAACAGTCTTGGGGCTGTTGCCGTAAATAGTCCACAATCCGGCGTTGGCGATCGCTCAGATCAGCCCCATCGCAGCGCAACAGCACCACCGCCTGTTGCCACTGCGCCTGTGCTTGAGGTGGCGCAGCCCAATAGACCTCAACCACCCCAAGGCGCACTAACTCAGCAATTCCCCGCTGCGATCGCGGCACGTGCTGCGCCACATAGCGCAGACTGTAGTCCCCCGTCGCACTCTTTTGCAAAAACGTGAGCACCTGTTGCGCCCCGACCGATAGGGGCGGTATCGCGGTTGTGCGTAACCGCAGCCGCCGTTGCGATCGCCCCAACACCCCCGGCGGTAACGCCGTCCGTACCACCTGTATCAGCGGCGTACAGTAATAGGCGGCCACCTGCTCTAGGACGTGCCAGTAGCCCACCGGCAAAAACGAGGTACCCACCACCGCCGTCAACGGCCGCACCTGCTCTGCGGCCACCGCCTCCGGCAAATCGCTTAGCACCTGCAGGATAATTCCCCGCAGCAGTTGTTGGCCAAAGGGCACCTCCACAATGTCCCCCGCCGCCACGGTCCAGCCCGCCGGCACCCCGTAGGTATAGGCCTCCTCCACCCCTGGGCAATCCACGAGCACACTCACCCACTGCCCCAGCGTAGGTGCAACAGACGATGTCAAGCGCTCCTCTTGCTCGTGATCTAAGTCACCACCAATCACGATCGCAGCCGTCAAAATACAAAACTAGAGTAAGAGTATATAGTGTTGCGGCATATCCAAGATTCTTGGCAGGTGGCACGCGATCAAGGGTTAGCCAAAAGCAACATCCCCTGAGACACAGAGGGATAGCTTGGTAGCCCCGTACTTTAGTACGTGGAGGAAAAGCTACCTAGCAACTTTAGTTGCTCACCAATGATGTGGATCATTGATATAGTTCTGGATTACCTCAGCGCTAGCATTTCCCGCAGTGCAGAAGAAATAACTCCTACTCCAAAGGCTAGG
>Ga0272446_1001935_pt1 | contig 29292 bp, 26 predicted proteins | sample YNPCB0061_FD_194587 | JGI IMG/M metagenome (GOLD analysis project Ga0272446, IMG submission 194587) | Hot spring microbial mat communities from Yellowstone National Park, WY, United States - YNP-CB-006-1 | ecosystem: Environmental > Aquatic > Thermal springs > Hot (42-90C) > Sediment | place...
CCGAGGCGCGGCTCGTGCAGCTGCGGCGCGACCTCGCCCATGCCGAGGGCGTGCTGCGCGATGCCGAGGCCGCGCGCGAGCGGCTCAAAGCGGAGGCGGAGGCGCTGGCCGCAGTGGAGCGCTCCCTGCCCGCCCGGCAGGCGGCGGCCGAGGCCGCGCTCGCCGCCGCCGAGGCCGCCGCGCGCGAGGCCGAGCGCGCCGCCGAGGCCTCGACCGAGCAGGCCGCCGAGGCCGCCGCCCGCGCCCAGGCCGCCGCCGAGGCCCGCAGCGCCGCCGCGGCGCGGCTCGCGCGCGCAAGGCAGGGCCATGCCCGCCTCGCGGCCGAGCGCGACGCCGCCGCCCGCGCCCGCGTTCCCGCCGAGGCGCGCGCCGAGGCGGCGGCCGAGGTGGCGGCGGCCGATGCGGCGCTCGAGACCGCGCGCCTCACGCTCGAGGAGGCCGAGGCCGCCCGCGCCGCCGCCGCCGAGGCCCATGCCGCGGCGCGCCGCGCCGCCGGCGAGGCCGCCGCCGCCGCCGCCCGCGCCGAGGCCGACCGCGCCGCGGCCGAGGAGCGGCTCGCCCGCATCACCGCGCAGCATCGCGCCATGGCCCGCGAGCGCGAGGCCGCCGCCGCCGAGATCATCCCGCCCGCCGAGCGGGAGGCCGCCGCCGCCGCCCTGGCCGCCGCCGCCGGCGCGGTCGAGCAGGCGCGCAAGGCGCTCAGCGAGGCCGAGGCGATGCGCGCCTGGGCCGCCGCCGCCCATGCCGAGGCCGGGCGCGCCGCCGCCGCCGCCGCCGGGGAGCGCGCCCGCGCCGCGGCCGAGGTGCAGGCCCTCAGGGACGTGCTGAGCGCGCGCGAGCCGGGGGGGGCGGCGCCGATCCTCGAGCAGGTGGGCGTGCCCGCGGGGCTCGAGGCCGCGCTCGGGGCGGCGCTGGGCGAGGCGCTGGAAAGCCCCGCCGAGGCGGCGGGACCGCGCTTCTGGCGGAGGCTGCCGCCTCTCGATGCGCCGCCGCCCCTGCCCGGCGGGGCGGTGCCGCTGTCGCGCCTGGTCGAGGCGCCGGCCGCACTCGCCCGCGCCCTGTCGCAGATCGGGCTGATCCCGAAGGAGGCCGACGGCGCGGCGCTGCAGGCGGCGCTCAGGCCCGGCCAGTCCCTGGTGACCGAGGACGGCGCGCTGTGGCGCTGGGACGGGCATACCCATCGCGCCGGCGCGCCGACGCCGGGGGCGGTGCGGCTCGCGCAGCGCAACGCGCTGCGCGCCGCCGAGGCCGCGCTCGACCGGGCCGAGGCCGAGGCCGCCGCCGCCGAGGCCGCCCGCGCCGCGGCGGCGGGGCGCGAGGAGGAGGCGCGCGCCGCCGAGGCCGCGGCCCGCGAGGCGCGCGCCCGCGCCGAAGCCGCGCTGGCCGAGGCGCGCCAGGCCGAGGCGGCGCTCGCTGCCCGCCATGCGCGGGCCGAGAGCCGGCTCGCCGCCATCGAGCCGCAGCTCGCCCGGCTCGCGGGCGAGCGCGCCGAGGCGGAGGCGGCGAGGGACGCGGCCTGGGCCGCCGTCGCCGCCCTGCCCGACCTGCCGGCGCTCCGCCGCGCCGCCGAGGAGGCCGCCGCCGCCGAGACCCGCGCCCAGGCCGCCGAGCATGCCGCGCGGGAGGCCCGGCGCGCCGCCGAAGCCACCGCCCGCGGCGCCCGCCAGCACGAGGCCACACTCGCCACCCGCGCCGCCGAGGCCGAGAGCCGGCTGGCGGCGCTGGAACCCCAGCTCGCGCGCCTCGCCGCCGAGGTCGCGGAGGCCGAGGCGGCGCTCGCCGAGGCCGCCGCCGCCGAGGCCGCGCTGCCCGACCTCGAGGCGCTACGCGCGGCCGTGGGCGCGGCGCGCGCGGCGCTGGCCGCCGCCCGCGCGGGCGAGGTCGAGGCGCGCAGCGACATCGCCGCGCTCGCCGCCGAAGCCGGGCGCGTCGCCGCGCGGCTCACCGCGCTGGCCGAGGAGGCCGCGATGTGGGCCACGCGCGGCGCGGATGCCGAGGCGCGGGTGGTGGAGCTCGGCCGCCGCGCCGCCGAAGCGGGGGCGGAGCGGGACGCGCTCGCCGAGGCGCCCGCCGCCGCCGCCGCCCGGCGGGAGGAGGCGGCGCGGCTGCTCGCCGCGAGCGAGGCCGCGCACGCCGAGGCCGCCGCGGCGCTTGCCGCCGCCGAGGAGCGGCTGCGGGCGGCGGGCGAGGCGCGGCGCGGCGCGGATGCCGCCTTCGCCGCCGCCCGCGAGGGCGTGGTCCGCGCCGAGGCCACGGCCGAGGCCGCCGAGACCGCCCGCGCCGCCGTCGCCGCCCGCATCGCCGAGCGGCTCGGCGAGGAGGCCGCGCTGCCGCCGCCGCCCGCGGATCTCTCGGACGCCGCCGAGGAGAAGGCGCGGCGCAAGGTCGAGCGGCTGCTCCGCGAGCGCGAGGAGATGGGCCCCGTCAACCTGCGCGCCGAGATCGAGGTGGCCGAGATCGAGGAGCGCATCCGCCGGATCGGCGCCGACCGCGACGAGGTGGCCGCGGCGATCGCCAAGCTGCGCGGCTCGATCGGCCATCTGAACCGGGAGGGACGGGAGCGCCTGCGCGAGGTCTTCGACCGCGTGGACGCCGAGTTCCGCGCCCTCTTCGCCCGGCTCTTCGGCGGCGGGCGGGCGCATCTCGCGCTGGTCGGCAGCGACGATCCCCTCGAGGCGGGGCTCGAGATCTATGCCGAGCCGCCGGGCAAGAGGCTCGCCACGCTCTCCCTGCTCTCGGGCGGGGAGCAGGCGCTGACGGCGCTCTCCCTGATCTTCGCGGTGTTCCGCTGCCACCCCGCCCCGGTCTGCGTGCTCGACGAGGTGGATGCGCCGCTCGATGACGCGAATGTGGAGCGGCTTTGCGACCTGCTCGACGCCATGGCGGCGGAGGCCGGGACGCGGTTCCTGGTGGTGACGCACCACCCGCTGACCATGGCGCGGATGCACCGCCTCTATGGCGTGACGATGCAGGAGCGCGGGGTGTCGCGGCTGCTGAGCGTGGATCTCGGCCAGGCGGTGCGGATGGCCGAGGGGCCGGTCGCGGCCTGACCCTCCGGCGCCGCCGATAACCTTTCGGTTACGCCGCGCGGGCGAAGGTCGAAAGGTCCTCCCCGGAGCCTCCGCCCATGGCCCTGCCGCGCCGCCTGCTGCTTGCCGCCCTGCTGCCGCCCGGCGCGGCGGCCGCGCATGACGCCCGGCTCGAAGTGGCCGGGGCGATCGCCCCGCCGATGCCGCGCTGGCTCGCGCTGCAGGATCTCGACGCCCTCGGGGCTGCGGAACTCGTCACCCGCACGCCATGGACGCGGGGGCCGCAGCGCTTCGGCGGGCTGGCGCTGGCGCGGCTGCTCGCCGCGCTCGAGGCTCGCGGCGAGACGCTGCACGTGCTCGCGCTGAACGACCATGCCGCGAGCATGCCGGTCGCCGCGACGCTCGCCGACGGCGCCTTCCTCGCCACGCGGCGGGATGGCAGGCCGCTCGCGGTGCGCGAGGGCGGCCCGTTCTGGATCGTCTTTCCCTCGAGCCGGCGGCCCGAACTGGACACGGCGGCGCACCGGCAGCGCTCGGTCCGGCAGGTGCGGCGGCTCGAACTGGCCTGAGGGGCGCAGGCCGGATGTCCGCGCGCGGCCGCTGGCGAGGCTCGACGCTTCCGCTGCTTGCGGCGCTGGCGGCGGCGCTGGTCTTCGTCGCCTCGCTCGCGACCACCGGCCGGCAACTCGCGAGCAGCGCGATGCTGGAGGCGGCCGCCCATCGCATCGGCTTCTGGGAGAGCAGCCAGGCGCTGCGCGAGGCGGCGCGGCTTGCCACCGAGATCGAGCGGCTCGCCGCGGGCGAGGCGGCGGCGGCCGGTGCCGCCGCGCTGCAGCGCTCCCTCGCCGTCAGCGCCCTCGGCCTCGTCGTCAGCGCGACGCTGCTGAGCGCGCTGCTGTTCTGGCTGTGGCGGCGCGCGAGCGGCCTGCTCGAGGAGGCGCTGGCGGCGCGGGCGCGCGCGCGCGGATCGGAGAGGCTCTTGCGGGTGGTGGTGGATGCGCTGCCGGCGATGGTCTCGGCCCATGACCGAGAGGGGCGCTTCCTGCTCGCCAATGCCGCGCTCGCCGCCTTCCACCGGACCACCGAGGCGGCGCTGCTCGGCCGCGACGTGACGGCCGCGACCGGGGCGGCGGAGGATGCGGCGGACCTCGCCGCGGCGCTCGCCTCCGGCACGCAACTGCCGTTCCGGGAGGTGCGAGTGACCGGCCCGGACGGCGCGGAGCGGGTGCTCTTGAGCACGGCGGCCCCGGTCGCCGGGGATGGCGGCGGCGCCTCCTCGGTCGTGCGGATCTGCCTCGACATCACCGAGCGCAAGCATGCCGAGGAGCAGATCCGCTACATGGCCGAACACGACTCCCTCACCGGTCTCGCGAACCGCCTGCTGTTCACGCGCCGGCTCAGTCACGCCCTGGCCGAGGGCGGCATGGTCGCGCTGCACCTGATCGACCTCGACGACTTCAAGGAGGTGAACGACAGCCTCGGCCACGCGGCGGGGGATGCGCTGCTGCTCGCGGCGGCGAGCCGGATGCGCGCCTGCCTGCGCCCCGGGGACCTGTTGGCGCGGCTCGGCGGGGACGAGTTCGCGGTGGTGCAGACCGGCCTCGCGGCGCCGGCCGAGGCCGACGCCACAGCGGCGCGGCTGCTGCGCGCGCTCGGCGCCCCTTACGCGATCGAGGGCATGACGCTGCGCGCGGGGGCGAGCATCGGCATCGCCATCGGCCCGGCGGACGGGGTGGACGGGCCGGCCCTGCTGCAGCGCGCCGACATCGCGCTCTACCGCGCCAAGGCCGGCGGCCGGGGGCAGGCGCGGCGCTTCTCGGCGGCGATGGCGGCGGCGGTGACGGAACAGCACCGCCTCGAAGCGGAGGTGCGGGAGGCGATGGCCCGCCGCGCCTTCCATTTCGTCTTCCAGCCGAAGTTCCGCCTCGCCGACCTCGCCTTCGCCGGCTGCGAGGCGCTGATGCGCTGGGAGCACCCGACGCGCGGGGCGGTGCCGCCCTCCGTCTTCATCCCGGCGGCCGAGCGGGCGGGGCTCGCGCTGCCGCTCGCCGAGTTCACGCTCGAGGCGGTGCTGCGCCAGCAGGCGGCCTGGCGGGCGGAGGGGCTCGACATCCCGGTGGCGCTGAACCTCTCGGCGCGTCACATCGTCTCGGGGGAGGCGCCGAGGCTGCTCGGCGCCGCGCTCGCCGCCGAGGGCGGCCGCGCCGAGCGGATCGAGATCGAGGTCACGGAGGACGTGCTGATCCGCGACCCGGAGGCCGCGGCCGCGGTGCTGGGCCGGCAGGGCGCCGGCGGCGGAGATGGCGGCGCCGCCGGCCGCGGCCGAATAGGGCGGTGCGGCCTCGTCCCTTCCCGCCATGCTGCGGCGCGTCACGCGCTTGACAGGTGGGGGGGCTGCCCGTAAAGCGCGGGCTGCCTTCCGGCGGGGTCCCGCCAGGGAGCGAAGGTGGACGAGCGCGACGGCTTCGAGGAGCGTTTGCGGCAGGCCAGGGCCCGCGAGGGCCTGGACACGCCACGCGAGCAACGCGGGGCGCCGCCGCAGGGCCCTTGGGGCTTCGGTCTGCGCGCGGGGGTCGAGGTGGTCTCGGCCCTGGTCGTCGGCATCGGTCTCGGCTACGGGCTGGACCGCTGGCTGGGGACCTGGCCTTGGCTCTTCCTGGTGTTCTTCGTCCTGGGCAGCGCGGCCGGGGTGCTGAACGTCTATCGCCTGTTCAACCCGAAACGGCGCCCGCGCGCGGAGTGATGCACGGACGGGAGATCAGCCGGTGGCTGTCGAAGGCAAGACGATCGACGCTCTCAGCCAGTTCGAGCTCGCGCCGGTGGGCGGGGTGTTCGGCTGGGCGGTCTCCTTCAGCCAGTCGAACCTCTTCATGGTCGTGGCGGTTGCTCTCACCTGGTACCTGATGAAGGCGACCGCGGACCGCGGCGCGATGGTGCCCGGCCGTCTGCAGGCGCTCGGCGAATCGGCCTATGAGTTCGTGGCCGGGATGGTACGCGACCAGGTGGGCGACGAGGGGAAGAAGTATTTTCCCTTCGTCTTTTCGGTCTTCATGTTCGTGCTGTTCGGCAACCTGCTCGGCATGCTGCCCTACGCCTTCACCTACACCTCCCACATCGCGGTGACGCTGACGCTCGCCGTGGTGGTGTGGGTGGCGGTGACGCTGATCGCGCTCAAGCGCCACGGCATGCACTTCTTCTCCTATTTCTTCCCCGAGGGCGCGCCGGTCTGGCTCGCGCCGATCATCATCCCGGTCGAGGTGATCTCCTACCTCTCGCGGATGGTCAGCCTTTCGATCCGCCTCTTCGCGAACATGGTCGCGGGCCACGTCATGCTGAAGGTGTTCGCCACCTTCGTCGTGCTGCTCGGCGGCCTCGGCACCATCGGCCCCTTCGTGGCCGCGATGCCCCTCGCGGTGAACATCGCCCTGGTGGGCTTCGAGTTCCTGGTCGCGTTCCTGCAGGCCTATGTCTTCGCGATCCTGACCAGCATCTACCTGCACGACGCCGTGCACCTGCACTGACCCGCCATGTGACCGGGGTGCATCTGCACGCGCGTACGTTCAGAACCTCCATGCAAGGAAGGAATTGATCATGGAAGTCGCCGCCGCGAAGGCCCTCGGGGCCGGTATCGCCGTCATCGCCCTCTTCGGGGTGGGTCTCGGCATCGGCAACATCTTCTCCTCGCTGATCAACAGCGTGGCGCGCAACCCGGCGGCCCGTGACGCGGTCTTCCCGATCGGCATCCTCGGCTTCGCGCTGACGGAGGCCGTGGCGCTCTTCGCGCTGCTGATCGCCTTCCTCATCCTGTTCGCCTGATCCCACTGCCCCGCCGGCCCGTTCCGGGCCCGGCGGGGCATGCGGGCCGGGGCGGCGGGCCCTGCCGCGCCGGGCATCGAGGCGAGGAGAGACCGGCGATGCGCCGAATGACGTTGCTGGCGGCCCTGGCCGCCACCCTGCCAGCCATGGCCATGGCCGCGAGCACCAGCGCGGTGCCGGTCGAGGGCATGCCGCAGCTCGCCTTCGGGCACCCCGAACAGGGGCGCCTGCTGATCGGCCAGGTGGTCTGGCAGCTCATCATCTTCGCCGCCCTGGTGTTCCTGATGGCGAGGATCGCCCTGCCGCGCGTCGGCGAGGTGATCGAGCGGCGCCAGGCGCGGATCGCGGCCGACCTCGAGGCGGCGCAGGCCGCCAAGGCCGAGGCCGACGCCGCCCTGGCGGCCCATCGCGCCGCGACCGAGGAGGCGCGCGCCCAGGCGCGCGCCGCGGTTGCGGCCGCGCTGCAGGCCGCGCAGGCGGAGTCGGATGCGAAGGCCGAGGCCCTGACCGCGCGGCTGAACGCCCAGATCGCCGAGGCCGAGGCGCGGATCGAGGCCTCCCGCGCCGCCGCCATGGGCGCGCTGCGCGGCGTTGCCACCGACACGGCCGAGGCGCTGGTCGCCAAACTCATCGGCCGGGCCGATCGCGCCGCCATCGAGGCGGCCGTGGGGCGCGAACTCTCCGCGCGCGGGAGGGCGTGATGTCCGATCCGAAGTTCTGGGTTGCGGTGTCCTTCGTCCTGTTCTTCCTCCTGCTCGGGAGGAAGATCTGGGCCGCGCTGACCGCCGCGCTCGACGGCCGGGCCGCCGGCATCCGCCGCCAGCTCGACGAGGCGGCGGAACTGCGCGCCGAGGCCGAGCGCATGCTCGCCGCCGCCGAGGTGGAGCGCGCGGCGGCCGCGAAGGAGGCCGAGGAGCTGCTCGCCCGCGCCCGCGCCGAGGCCGAGCGCGTGGTCGAGGCCGCCGCCGCCGAGGCGGAAGCCGCCGCGAGGCGGCGCGAGCGGATGGCGCTCGACCGCATCGCCGCGGCCGAGGCCAGCGCGATCGCGGAGGTGCGCAATGCCGCCGCCGACATCGCCAGCGCGGCGGCCCGCGCCGTGCTGGCCGAGACCATCGACGCCGCCACCGATGCGCGGCTGGTGGACCAGAGTCTCGCCGACCTGCCGAAGGCGCTGCGCGCGGCCTGAAGCCCTCCCGCATTCCCCGACACGCAGAGGGCGCCACCCGCGAGGGTGGCGCCCTTTTCGTTCGGGTGCGAGCGAGGAGGCGCCTCTTCCACCCCCCGGCGAGATGGGCTAACCCTTTTTTGACGATAAATTCACGGAGTCTCCGATGCCGCGCAGCACCTGGTTCGCCGCCGCTCTCCTGGCCGGCTCGGCCCTGTCCGCCGAGGCCCACACCTTCCGCTGGGCCAATGACGGCGACGTGAACTCGATGGACCCCTATGCGCGGCAGGAGACCTTCCTGCTCGCCTTCAACGCCAACATCTACGAGCCGCTCGTCCGCCGCGACGCGCAGATGCGCGTCGAGCCGGCGCTCGCCGAGCGCTGGGAGAACCCCTCCCCCACCGTCTGGCGCTTCCATCTGCGCCGCAATGTCCGCTTCTCCGACGGCACCCCCTTCACCGCCGACGACGTCGTCTTCAGCGCCGAACGCGCCCGCGCCCAGGGCTCGAACATCCAGGGCGTGCTCGCCTCGGTGAAGGAGGTGCGGCGCGTGGACGAGCACACGGTGGATTTCGAGACTCACCACCCGAACCCGATCCTGCTGCAGGAGATCACCAACTGGGGGATGATGAGCCGCGCCTGGGCCGAGAGGCACAACGCCACGCGCGCGGCCGACCTCACCTCCCGCGAGGAGAACTTCGCCACCCGCAACGCCATGGGCACGGGCCCCTTCATGCTGCAACTGCGCGAGCCCGACCGGCGCACCGTGCTGGTGCCGAACCCGAACTGGTGGGACACGCCGCGCCACAACCTCACACGGGCCGAGTTCAACGTCATCGCCAACGATGCGACGCGCATCGCCGCGCTGCTCTCGGGCGAGATGGACTTCGTCTACACCGTGCCGCCGCAGGACGTGGAGCGCATCCGCCGCTCCCCGGGCGTGTCCATCGTCGAGGGCCCTGAGCTGCGGACGATTTTCCTCGGCATGGACCAGATGCGTCCGCAGCTCCTCAAAGCCGACGTGCAGGGGCGCAACCCCTTCCAGGATGTGCGGGTGCGGCGCGCCATGCTGCTCGCGATCGACGTCAACGCCATCCATCGCACGGTGATGCGCGGCCAGTCGCGGCCGTCCAACCTGCTCTACGGCCCGGGCGTGAACGGCTTCCGCGAGGAGGACGACGTCCGCCCCGCGGTGAACCTCGCCGAGAGCCGGCGGCTCCTCGCCGAGGCCGGCTACCCGAACGGCTTCGGCGTCACGCTCGACTGCCCGAACGACCGCTACGTGAACGACGAGGCGATCTGCACCGCGATCACCGCGATGCTCGCCCGCGTCGGCATCCGCGTCACGCTGAACGCGCAGACGCGCGCGCGCTATTTCGCGGAAATCCTTGGCCCGCGCTACAATACCTCCTTCTACCTGCTCGGCTGGACGCCCTCGACCTCGGACGCGCACAACACGCTCTTCAACCTTGCGGGAACGCGGGGCGGCGCGCGCGGGATCTTCAACCTCGGCGGCTATTCGAACCCGCGCTTCGATGCGCTGCTCGACCGCATCGCGGTGGAAACGGACCCCGCCGAGCGGCAGCGCCTGATCTCGGAGGCGAGCGGCATCCTGCGCGAGGACGTCGCCTTCATCCCGCTGCACCAGCAGCAGATCGTCTGGGCGGTGCGCAGCGGCTGGACCGTGGTGCAGACCGCCGACAACTACTTCCAGCTGCGCTTCGTCCGCCGCGACCAGTAGGCCGCGCGGGGCGCGGCTGGGCCTGCGGCTCCCGGAGCGGGAGCCGCAGCCTCAGGCGTCCATCTTGAGGGCGGCAATGAAGGCCGACTGCGGGATCTCGACCTTGCCGAACTGCCGCATGCGCTTCTTGCCCTCCTTCTGCTTCTCGAGCAGCTTGCGCTTGCGGGTGATGTCGCCGCCGTAGCACTTGGCGGTGACGTCCTTCGACAGCGCGCTGATCGTCTCCCGCGCGATCACGCGGCCCCCGATCGCCGCCTGGATCGGGATCTTGAAGAGCTGGCGCGGGATCAGTTCCTTGAGCTTCTCGCAGATCTGCCGCCCGCGCCGCTCGGCCTGGCTCCGATGCGCCATGAAGGTGAGCGCATCCACAGGCTCGCCATTGACCAGGATCGTGATGCGCACGAGGTCGCCCTCGGCATAGCCGTCCATCTGGTAGTCGAAGGAGGCGTAGCCGCGGCTGACCGACTTCAGCCGGTCGTAGAAGTCGAACACCACCTCGTTCAGCGGCAGGCGATAGACCAGCATGGCGCGGTTGCCGACATAGGTCAGCTCCACCTGCTGGCCGCGCCTCTCGTTGCAGAGCGTCAGCACCGGCCCGAGATAGTCGTCGGGCAGCATGATCGTCGCCTTGATCCACGGCTCCTCGATGTGGTCGATCATGCTGCCGTCCGGCATGTCCGCCGGGTTGTGCAGCTCCATCACCTCGCCATTGGTCTTGTGGACCCGATAGACGACCGAGGGCGCGGTCGCGATGAGTTCGAGGCCGAACTCGCGCGAGAGTCGCTCCTGGATGATCTCGAGATGCAGCAGGCCGAGGAAGCCGCAGCGGAAACCGAAGCCGAGCGCGGCCGAGGTCTCGGTCTCGTAGTGGAAGGAGGCGTCGTTGAGGCGCAGCTTGGCGAGGCTCTCGCGCAGCTTCTCGAAGTCGTCGGCATCCACCGGATAGAGCCCGCACCACACCACGGGGATGGAGGGCTTGAAGCCGGGCAGGGGCTCGGCCGCCGGGTTGCGGTCGTCGGTGATGGTGTCGCCCACCTTGGTGTCGGCCACCGTCTTGATGGCCGCCGTGACGTAGCCCATCTCCCCCGGGCCGAGGCTTTCGGTCGGCACAAGCTTCGGCGTGAAGACGCCCACCTGCTCGATGGTGTGCACCGCGCCCGTGGACATCATGCGGATGCGTTGGCCCTTGCGGAGGTGCCCGTCCTTCACGCGCACCAGGATGACCACGCCGAGGTAGGAGTCGTACCAGGAATCGACCAGCAGCGCCTTGGTCGGGGCGGTGGCGTCGCCCTTGGGCGGCGGCAGGCGCGTCACGATCGCCTCCAGCACGCCCTCGATGTTCAGCCCGGTCTTGGCGCTGATCTCGACCGCGTCCGAGGTGTCGAGGCCGATCACGTCCTCGATCTGCCGCTTGACCCGCTCGGGCTCGGCCGCGGGGAGGTCGATCTTGTTCAGCACCGGCACGATCTCGTGCCCGGCATCGATCGCCTGATAGACATTGGCGAGCGTCTGCGCCTCCACGCCCTGGGAGGCATCGACGACCAGGAGGGAGCCCTCGCAGGCGGCGAGGCTGCGGCTCACCTCATAGGCGAAGTCGACATGCCCCGGCGTATCCATCAGGTTCAGCACATAGGTCCTGCCATCCTTGGCCGGGTAGGTCAGGCGGACGGTCTGCGCCTTGATGGTGATGCCGCGCTCGCGCTCGATCTCCATGCTGTCGAGCACCTGCTCCTTCATCTCGCGCGCGGAGAGCGCCCCGGTCGCCTGGATCAGGCGGTCGGCGAGCGTGGATTTCCCATGGTCGATATGGGCGATGATCGAGAAGTTGCGGATGAGGTCGAGCGGCGTGTCGGTCATGGGACTCCAGGCGGGCCGGGGCGCTGCCGGCCCGGGCGTCCGTGCTTGCGGGAGATAAGGCAGAAGGGCCGGAAGTCAAAAGGTTTCGCCACCGCCCGGACGGCGCGGCGGAGAGGCCCCGCGCCCCTTGGGCGGCGCTCAGGCCCGCAGCACCGCCCCCGTCGCCTTGGCCACGGCGGCGACGATGCGATCCGCCACCGCCTCGATCTCGCCATCCGTCAGCGTCGCCTGCCGCGGCTGCAGCGTGACCTGGATGGCGAGCGACTTCGACCCCTCCGGCACGCCGCGGCCGCGATAGACGTCGAAGAGCGCGACATCGGCGATCAGCGCCTTCTCCGCCCCGCGCGCCGCGCGCAGCAGCGCCTCGGCCGCCACGGCCTCGGGCACGATGAAGGCGAAGTCGCGCCGGACCGGCTGGAAGGGGGGCAGGTCCGGCGCGCCCTTCCGCCGCCGCTTCGGCTCGGGCACGGCATCGAGGAAGACCTCGAAGGCGACCGCCGGCCCGGGCAGGTCGAGGGCGGCGAGCACGCACGGGTGGACCTCGCCGAAGGTGGCGAGCACCGTCTTCGGCCCCTGGCGCACCACACCCGACCGGCCGGGATGGTAGAAGCCCGGCGCATCGGCCGTGACCTGCAGGGCGGCCATGGGCAGGCCGAGCGCGGCCAGCACCGCGAGGGCGTCGCCCTTGGCATCCATCGCGTCCACGCCGCGCGAGACCTCCGCCCAGTGCCGGGGGGTCGCGCCGTGCCGGACGCCCGCGGCCACCGAGGCCTGACCCTCCGGCGTGATGTCCCGATAGGCCGCGCCGAGTTCGGCCAGCGCCACGTCGGGGAAGCCGCGCGCCGCATTGCGGGCGGCGGCGAGCAGCAGGGAGACGACCGGGGTCGGGCGCATCTGGTCGAGATCGGCCGCGATCGGGTTGACGAGCCTGAGCGCCTCCGGCGTCGCGCCGAAGAGGGCGGCGGTCTTCGCCGCGAGGAAGGCGAAGGTGACGCATTCCTGCATCCCGCGCGCGGCCAGCACGCGGCGGGCCAGTGCGGCGCGCGCCTGGCGCGGCGTGAAGGCCGGCGGCGGAATCACGGCCAGCGCCGGCAGCGAGACCGCCGGCACGGCATCGAGCCCGCCGAGGCGCAGCACCTCCTCGATCAGGTCGCATTCCGGCTCGATGGCGGCGCAGCCCTCGGCGGCCTTGGCCGCGCGGACCGGATCGAGTCCCTCGAATTGCGCGAGCGCGCCCCCGCCGGCGCGGTAGGCCGAGAGGTCGGCGGCGATGTCGTTGCGCCAGGACGGCACGGCGACGGTGACGGAGGCGGCGTCCCGCGCCTCGACCGCGAAGCCCAGGCGCTCGAGCCGCGCGACCGACTCGTCGGCCGGCAGGTCGAGGCCGCCATAATCGCGCACGCGGTAAAAGCGCAGCGTGGCGGAGCGCCGCCAGGCCGGCTCCGCCCCGGCGCTGGTGATCTCGCTCGCCTCGCCCCCACAGAGGTCGAGGATCATGCGCGTCGCCGCCTCCAGCGCCGCGGGCAGGAAGGCGGGGTCGAGGCCGCGTTCGAAGCGCGCGCGGGCATCGGTGCGGATGTCGTGCCGGCGGCCCGAGAGCGCGATGCGCACCGGGTCGAACAGCGCGCATTCGATGAAGCATTCGCTCGTGCCCTCGTCGCAGCCCGAATGCTCGCCGCCGATCACCCCGCCCAGCGCTTCCGGCCCCGCGGCATCGGCGATCACCCCGTCCTCGGGTGTCAGCGCATAGGTCCGGCCGTTCAGCGCGACCAGTTCCTCGCCCTCGCGCGCCATGCGCATCACGAGGTCGCTGCCCTTCACCTTCGCCACGTCGAAGACGTGCAGCGGGCGGCCGAGGTCGAAGGTGAAGTAGTTGGTGATGTCCACGAGCGCGCTGATCGGGCGCAGGCCGATGGCGGTGAGCCGATCCTGCAGCCACTTCGGCGACGGCCCGTTCCGCACCCCGCGCACCGCGCGCCCCAGCACCCAGAGGCAGGCGCGCGGATCCTCGATCCGCCATGCCAGCGGCGAGGGATAGGTGGCCGGGACCTTCGGCGCCGACCACGGCTTCAGCGCCCCGAGCCCGGCCGCCGCCAGGTCGCGCGCGATGCCGCGCACCGAGAGCGCATCGCCGCGGTTCGGCGTGACGCTGATCTCGATCACCGGGTCGTCGAGGCCGGCCCAGGCGGCATAGGAGGCGCCGACCGGCGCATCCGCCGGCAGGTCCACGATGCCGGTATGGTCGTCCCCGAGGCCCATCTCGCGCGCCGAGAGCATCATCGCTTCCGACTTGACGCCCCGGATCTCGCCCGCCTTCAGCGTGATGCCGGTGCCGGGGATGAAGGCCCCGGGAAGGGCCGCAACGCCGATCATGCCGCTGCGCGCATTGGGCGCGCCGCAGACGACGGAGCGTTCCACGCCGTCGCCGACATCGACGCGCAGATGGCGCAGCCGGTCGGCGTTCGGATGCGGCGCCGCCTCGATGACGCGGGCGATGCGGAAGGGCGCGAGCGCGGCGCCACGGTCCTCGATGCCTTCGACCTCGAGCCCGATGGCGTTGAGCGTGCGGGCGATCTCATCGACGGACGCATCCGTGTCGAGATGGTCGCGCAGCCAGGAGAGCGTGAACTTCATCGGGTCAGTCCTGCGTCAGAGCCTCGGAGGCGCCTTGCCCCTCCGAACCACCCCACCAAAGGCCGAAAGGCCTTTGGAAACCGAGACCTTGGCGGGGGGCGCGGTGATGGGTTCCGAGGGCCTTTCGGCCCTCGGCGGGGGAGCGCGAGGGGGCCGCACCCCCTCGCATCGCGTCACATTCCTTCATGCAGCGTCGCCGGCGCCAGCGGGCTGCTCGCGTAATGCCGCAGCCAGCGGATATCCGCCTCGAAGAAGGGCCGCAGGTCCGGGATGCCGTGCTTGAGCATGGTGATGCGCTCGATCCCCATGCCGAAGGCGAAGCCCTGCCACTCGCGCGGGTCGATGCCGCAATTGGCCAGCACCTTCGGGTGGACCATGCCGGAGCCCAGGATCTCGAGCCAGTCGCCGCCCTTGCCCAGTTCGCCGGTCTTGCGGCTCCAGCCGATATCGACCTCCATCGAGGGCTCGGTGAAGGGGAAGTAGGAGGCGCGGAAGCGCACCGGCAGGTCGGCGATGCCGAAGAAGGCGCGCAGGAAGTCGATCAGGCAGCCCTTGAGGTGGCCGAGCGTGATGCCGCGGTCGATCACCAGACCTTCCACCTGGTGGAACATCGGCGAATGCGTCGCGTCATGGTCGGCGCGGAAGGTGCGGCCCGGCACGATCACGCGAATGGGCGGCTCCTCGGCCAGCATGGTGCGGATCTGCACCGGCGAGGTGTGCGTGCGCAGCACCGGCCGCCGTCCGTCCACCTCCGGCAGGTAGAAGGTGTCGTGGTCCTGCCGCGCCGGATGGTGGTCGGGGATGTTGAGCGCGCCGAAATTGTACCAGTCGCCCTCGATGTCCGGGCCTTCCGCGACCTTGAAGCCCATGGCGCCGAACAGGGCGGTGAGTTCCTCCATGGTGCGCGCGATCGGGTGGATGCCGCCCTCGGCGGCGGTGCCGGGGGCGAAGGGGCGCGGGGGCAGGGTGACGTCCAGCCGTTCGGCCGCGAGGCGCGCCTCGAGCGCGGCGGCCTCGAGCACCGCGCGCCGCGCCTCGATCGCGGCCTCGATCGCGCCCTTGAGGCGGTTCAGCGCGGCGCCGCGCTCCTTCCGGCGTTCCGCGGGCACCGCGCCCAGGCCCTTGAGCAGCCCGGTCAGGTTGCCGGACTTGCCGAGGACCGCGACGCGCACGGCGTCCAGCGCGCGCAGGTCGGCGGCGGCGGCGATGGCGGCCTCGGTCTCGGCCTGCAGGGAAGCGAGGTCGTCGTTCATGGGCACCATGTCCGGAACATGCGAAGGGCCGCGCCCCGTCGCCGGGATGCGGCCCTCTGCTAGACGCTGACGCGGCGCAGGGGAACCCCCGCGCCGGCGGCCTCAGGCGAGCTTCGCCTTCGCCTTCTCGACCAGCGCCGCGAAGGCCGCCGGTTCGTCGAAGGCCAGCGCCGCCATCACCTTGCGGTCCATCTCGACGCCCGCCGCCTTGATGCCGGCGATGAAGCGGGAATAGGTGAGGCCGTGCTCCCGCACGGCGGCGTTGATGCGCTGGATCCAGAGGCCGCGGAAATCCCGTTTCTTGTTGCGGCGGTCGCGATAGGCGTATTGCAGCGCCTTCTCGACGCGCTCGAGCGCCGGGCGATAGGCGGTCGAGGACCGCCCGACATAGCCTTCCGCGAGCTTGAGAACCTTCTTGTGCCGGGCGTGCTTGGTGACGCCGCGCTTCACACGGGCCATGGTGCCTCCCCTTCCTTACCGGTCCAGCCCGTAGGGCAGCCACTGCTTCACGGTATCCCCGTCCTGCTTGTCCATGACGAACATGCCGCGGTTCTGGCGCTTCATCTTGGTGGTCTTGGCGGTCAGGCAGTGGCGCTTGAACCCGGCGCCGGCCTTCACCTTGCCCGTGGCGGTCAGTCGGAAGCGCTTCTTGACGCTCGACTTGGTCTTGAGCTTGGACATTTGGCCCTCCTCAATCGGGGTCGGGCGTCCGGGGCTGCCGCACCATGCGGCAGGGACGCGTCATCCCGGCCGGGCATGTCCAGGGGCCACGGCGCGGGAGGCGGGCCTATAGCCCCGCCCCGCCGCCGCCGCAAGCCCGCCCCGCGGCAACCGGGCCTTCACCGCTCATGGTGTCTCCTGCCGGGCCGTATCGCCGCCGGGACAGGACGCCCCCTTGCCGACCGACACACCCCCCCTCGCCGAGATGCTCGACCGGGCCCTCGCGCCGCATTTCGCCGCCCTCAGCGCCTTTGTCGACCGGCGCATCGCCGAACTCAGCGCCGAGGTCGCGGCCGCGGTGCAACTCGCCGGCATGACCGAGGAGAACCTCACCGCCCGCATCGCCGAGGTCCATGCCGAGATCGCCCGCCTCATCGCCATCCCGGCCGCGGGGGCGCGCAACTCCGGGCTCGAACTGGAGGCCGTGGTGCAGGCCACCGAGGCGGCGGCGGAGACCATCCTCGCCGCCGCCGAGGCGATCCAGTCCTGGCTCGATGGCGGCGCGCGGGATGCCGCCTCCCTCGAAGCGCTGTCGGCCCGCGTCGCCGACATCTTCCAGGCCTGCTCCTTCCAGGACCTGACGGGCCAGCGCATCCGCCGCGCGATCCGGCACCTCCAACAGGTCGAGGCGATGCTCTCCGGCCTCGCCCCCGGCCTCGCCCTGCCAAAGGCGCCACGGCTCGAGGTGCGCGGGGTCGCCCCCACCGTCGCCGCCCCCGAGGCCGCCGGCCCCGACCTCGCCCAGGCCGAGATCGACCGCCTGCTTGAGAGCTGAAGCCCGCGCGCGGCTGTCCCGCGCGGGCAGGCCTTGGATCAGGCGCTCCGGCGGGGCATATCGGCCGCGTGATGGTCCCCTTCCGCAAGATGCATGGGCTCGGCAACGACTTCGTCGTGCTGGACGCGCGCGGCGGCCCCCTGCCCATGACGCCCGCCCGCGCCGCGGCCATCGCCGACCGCCACCGCGGCGTCGGCTGCGACCAGGTGATCGTGATGGAGCCGGCCCCGCCGGGCGCCGACGTCTTCATGCGCATCCTGAACCCCGACGGCTCCGAGGCCGGGGCCTGCGGCAACGCGACGCGCTGCGTCGCCGCCCTGGTGGCGGAGGAGCGTGGCGCCGACCGCGTCGTGGTCCGCACCATCTCCGGCGACCTGCCGGTGGAGCGCCGGCCCGGCGGCCTGTGGCGCGCCGACATGGGGCCGCCTCGGCTGCGCTGGGACGACATCCCGCTGGCGCACAAGGCCGACACGCTGCACCTGCCCCTCGCCCTCGGCCCGGTCGCGGACGCCGCGGCCTGCTCCATGGGCAATCCGCACGCGACCTTCTTCGTGCCGGATCTCGACGCGCTGGACATCGCCAGCCTCGGCCCGGCGCTGGAACGCCACCCGCTCTTTCCCGAGCGCGCCAATATCGGCTTCGCGGAGGTGATCGCGCCGGACCGGATGCGCCTCGTGATCTGGGAGCGCGGCGCGGGGATGACGCTCGCCTGCGGCTCGGGCGCCTGCGCGGCGATGGTGAACGCGGCCCGGCGCGGCCTGACAGGCCGGCGCGCGCGCATCACCATGCCCGGCGGCGATCTCGAGATGGAATGGCGCGAGGACGACGGCCACGTGCTGATGACCGGGCCCGTCGCCACCGCCTTCACCGGCAGCCTTGACCTGGACGGCTACGGACCATGACCGTCGAGGTCCTCACCTTCGGCTGCCGCCTCAACACCTACGAATCCGAGGCGATGCGCGACCTCGCCTCCCGCGCCCTTGCGGGCGACGCCACCAGGGCGGGGCAGACCCGCGCCATCGTGGTCAACACCTGCGCCGTCACCGCCGAGGCCGAGCGCCAGGCCCGCCAGGCCATCCGGCGCGCGCATCGCGCCAACCCCGGCGCGCGCATCATCGTCACCGGCTGCGCGGCGCAGATCGCCCCCGAGACCTGGGCCGCCCTGCCCGGTGTGGCGCGCGTGATCGGCAATGCCGACAAGCTCAAGCCCGAGACCTGGGCCGCCCTCGACGCCCCCCCCGCCCCCGTCACCGACATCATGGCCGCGCGCGAGACGGCGGCGCATCTGGTGACGGAGTTCGCCGGCCGCGCCCGCGCCTTCGTGCAGGTGCAGCAGGGCTGCGACCACCGCTGCACCTTCTGCGTCATCCCCTTCGGCCGCGGCCCCTCACGCTCCGTGCCGATCGGCGCCATCGTCGCGCAGGTGCGCGCCCTGGTGCGGGCCGGCTACCGGGAGGTGGTGCTGACCGGCGTGGACATCACCTCCTACGGGCCCGACCTGCCGGGCCGCCCCACCCTCGGGCAGATGGTGCGCCGCCTGCTCGCCCTGGTGCCGGAGCTGCCGCGGCTGCGCCTCTCCTCGCTCGACCCGGTGGAGGTGGATGAGGATCTCTGGCGCCTGATCGCCGAGGAGCCGCGGCTGATGCCGCATCTGCATCTCTCGCTGCAGCACGGGGCCGACATCATCCTCAAGCGCATGAAGCGCCGCCATTCGCGCGCGGACGCCGTGGCCCTGGCGGAGCGCACCCGCCGCCTGCGCCCGGACATCGTCCTCGGCGCCGACCTCATCGCCGGCTTCCCGACCGAGACCGAGGCGCATTTCGCCGAGACGCTCGCCCTGGTCGAGGAGTGCGGCCTCTCCTTCCTGCACGTCTTCCCCTATTCCGAGCGCCCCGGCACGCCGGCGGCGCGCATGCCGCAACTGCCCGTGCCGGTCCGGCGCGAACGCGCCACCCGCCTGCGCGAGGCCGGCGCGCGCGCCGCCGCCCGCCTCTTCGCCGCGCGCATCGGCACCGAGGAGGCGGTGTTGTTCGAGCACGCGGATCGCGGCCATACGGAACACTTCGCCCCGCTGCGCCTGACGCGCGGGGCGGCGAGGCCCGGGGAGATCCGCCGGCTGCGCGTGACCGGCGCGACCGCCGAGACCCTGCTGGCGGAGGCGGCCTGATGCTGAAGAACCTGTTGAGCCGCCTGCGCGGCCGGGAGGAGCCGGCGGAAGGGCCGCGGCCGCCGGAACCGCCCATCCCCGCCCCGCCCGAGGCCCCGCCCCCCGGCCCCGAAGCGCCTGCGGCCGGCCCGGGCGAGGCGCCGCCCGCAAGCCCCGACCCGCAGCCGGCGTCAGGCCCGGTCGAGACTCCGCCGCCGGCCGCGACGCCAGCCGCCCCCGCCGAGGCCCGGGAAGCCGCGACCGAGGACGCCCCCGCGCGGGGCGGCTGGCTCGCCCGTCTCCGGGCCGGGCTGGCGCGCTCCACCGCAAGGCTGACCGAAGGGGTCACCGCGCTTTTCCGCAAGCGGCGGCTCGACGAGGAGGCTCTCGAGGAACTCGAGGAGACGCTGATCTCGGCCGATCTCGGCGTCGGCGCCTCCCGCCGCATCGTCGAGGCCTTCCGCCGCACGCGCTTCGGCAGGGAAGTGACCGACGAGGAGGTGCGCGCCGCGCTCGCCGAGGAGATCGCCGCCATCCTCGCCCCGGTCGCGCAGCCGCTCGCGATCGAGCGCGCCCGCGCGCCCCATGTCGTGCTGGTGGTCGGCGTGAACGGCACCGGCAAGACCACCACCATCGCCAAGCTCGGCAGCCAGTACCGCGCGCAGGGGATGAAGGTCGGGATGGTCGCCGGCGACACCTTCCGCGCCGCCGCGGTCGAGCAGCTCCAGGTCTGGGCCGAGCGCACCGGCGCGCGCTTCTTCGCGCCGTCCAAGCCCGGCGCCGATGCCGCCGGCCTCGCCTTCGACGCGCTCACCACGGCGCGGGCCGAGGGCCTCGACCTGCTGCTGGTGGACACCGCCGGCCGGCTGCACAACAAGACCGCGCTGATGGAGGAGCTGCGCAAGGTGATCCGCGTCCTCCGCCGCGTGGACGGGACGGCGCCCCATACGGTGCTGCTGGTGCTGGATGCCACCACCGGCCAGAACGCCGTGCAGCAGGTGAAGGTGTTCCGGGAGATGGTCGAGGTCACCGGGCTGGTGGTGACGAAGCTCGACGGGTCGGCCAAGGGCGGCGTGGTGGTGGCGCTGGCGCAGGAATTCGGGCTGCCCGTCCATGCCGTCGGGGTGGGCGAGAAGGCCGAGGATCTGCGCCCCTTCGCGGCGCGGGACTTCGCGCGCGGGCTGCTGGGGCTGGACTAGGCCCCGCTTCGGGCGGATGGTCGGCGCCATGAGCACGCATCCCATCGCCCGCACTCCCATCCCCGACCTCGCCACCCTGCCCGAGGACATCCGCGCCCGCATCCTCGCCGTGCAGGAGAAGTCGGGCTTCATCCCCAATGTCTTCCTGATGCTGGCGCACCGGCCGGAGGAGTTCCGCGCCTTCATGGCCTACCACGACACGCTGATGGACAAGGCCGAGGGGCTGACCAAGGCCGAGCGCGAGATGATCGTGGTCGCCGTCTCCTCGAGGAACCAGTGCCAGTACTGCGTGGTGGCGCATGGCGCGATCCTGCGCATCCGCGCGAGGAACCCCCTGATCGCCGACCAGATCACGGCCAACTGGCGCAAGGCCGACATCACCGAAAGGCAGAGGACGATGCTGGACTTCGCGCTGAAGGTGAACGACCGCGCCCATGAGGTGAACGAGGCCGACTTCGAGGCGCTGCGCGCCGCGGGCTTCGACGAGGAGGCGATCTGGGACATCGCCGCCATCGCCGCCTTCTTCGGCATGTCCAACCGCCTCGCGAACGTGACGAACCTGCGCCCGAACGACGAGTTCTACGCCATGGGGAGGGGCTGAGATGGGCGAAGTCCGCTGGGAACGCCTGACCGCCCCGGAACTGCGCGCGCTCGCCGAACGCGACGCGGTGGTGGTGGCCCCGGTCGCCAGCCTCGAGCAGCATGGGCCGCATCTGCCGGTCTGGACCGATTCCCTCATCGGCCACGCCGTCTCGGTCCGCGCGGCGGAACTCTGCGAGGACCTGCCCGCGGTCGTCCTGCCGCCGATGTGGCTCGGCCTGTCCGAGCACCACTTCCCCTTCGGCGGCACGATCAGCCTCGACTACGCGACCTTCGCGGGGGTGCTTCGCTGCATCCTCCGCTCCCTGCTGGCGGACGGTTTCTCGAAGGTGATGTTCTTCAACAGCCATGGCGGCAACGCCGACCCGCTCGCGGTGGCGACGCGGGAACTGGCGCATGAGTTCGGCATTCCGGTGCTGACCACCGCGATCACCCGCGTCGCCCCGGCCGAGATCGCCGCCGCCCTCACCGCCCAGAGCGGCATCCAGCACGCCTGCGAGGGCGAGACGAGCCTCTGGCTGCACCTCGATCCCGGCCAGGTGCGCATGGCGGAGATCGCCCGCTCCGTCTCGCCGGGCGGTTTCGACGCCACCGGCCAGGCGGTGACGCGCTTCTGGTCCTTCTCCGAACGCGCCCCCCTGACCGGCGTGCGCGGCGATGCGCGCGCGGCGACGGCCGAGAAGGGCCGCGCGATCTTCGAGGCCATGGCGGCGGGCCTCGCGCGCGAGTTGCGCAACCCGGCCCACTGGTCGAAGCCGGACGAGGTGTGGCGGCGCGGGCGGGCGCAGGGACCGCGGTGATCCCGCCCTTCCGCGGGCGATCGGACCGGGCCGAACGGATCGCCGAGATCCTCTCCGGCGCCGCGGGGGCGGAGGATCATCCGCTCCGACCCCGATCCGGCGCCGCCAGCGCGGCGGAGGGCGCGCCGGGCGGAGCGGCAGCCGGGCTTGCCGCGTGAGCGGGGGCGGCCGGCGGCCCGCTTGCCCGCGGCCCTGCCCTGCCCCATCTGCGCCGCATGGACCAAGCCCTGCGCGTGAAGCCCGACCCTTCCGACCCGCGCCTGACGCGCCGCGTCACCGGCGTGGACCACACCGGCGCACCGGTCGAGACCAGCGTGACGGTCGAACGCCCGCTGACGCTCTACCTGAACGGTCAGGAGATCGTCACCATGATGACCATCCTCGACCGGCCGGAGGATCTCGCCCTCGGCTACCTGCTCAACCAGGGCATGCTGAAGCCGGACGCGGTGGTCACCGCAGTGGAGTACGACGAGGACCTCGGCGTCGTGGTGGTGCGCACGCCCGAACGCACCGACTTCGAGGAGAAGCTGCGGAAGAAGACGCTGACCTCGGGCTGCGCCCAGGGCACCGCCTTCGGCGACCTGATGGAAGGCTTCGCCCAGGTGCGGCTGCCGCGGGCGGAGCTGCGCACCTCCTGGCTCTATCGCCTGCTGCACAGGATCAACACGCTGCCGTCGCTGTACCTGGAAGCCGGAGCGATCCATGGCTGCGCCCTCTGCCGCCAGGACCAGCCGATCGTCTACATGGAGGATGTCGGCCGCCACAACGCGGTCGACAAGATCGCCGGCTGGATGTTCCGCAACCGCGAAGCGCCCGGCGACAAGATCTTCTACACCACCGGCCGCCTGACCTCGGAGATGGTCATCAAGACGGTGCGCATGGGCATTCCCATCCTCGTCTCGCGCTCCGGCTTCACCGCCTGGGGCGTGGAACTCGCGCGCGAGGCGGGGCTGACCCTTGTCGGACGCTGCAAGGGGAAGCGCTTCGTCGCGCTGTCGGGGCAGGAGCGCATCGTCTTCGACGCGGACCTCTCCTACGTGCCGGAGGAATCCGCGAAGCACTGGCGCAAGACCAGCGCCGAGGCGATGGCGGCCGGCGATGAGGCCTGACACGCTCGGCGTGATCCTCGCCGGCGGCCTCGCGCGGCGGATGGGCGGGGGCGACAAGCCGCTGCGTCCGCTCGGCGGCAGGCCGATGCTGGACCATGCCCTGGCCCGGCTCTCGCCGCAGGTCGCGGCGGTTCTCATCAACGCGAACGGGACTCCGGACCGCTTCGCCGGCTATGGCCTGCCGGTGGTCGCCGACGGGCTGGCCGACCACCCGGGGCCGCTCGCCGGGATCCTCGCGGCGATGGAGTGGGCCGCGGCGCACCGGCCCGACCTGCCCTGGGTGGTCTCGGTGCCGGGCGATTCGCCCTTCATTCCGCCCGATCTGGTCGCGCGCCTGCATGCGGCGCGGGAGGCCGCCCATGTGCCCCTCGCCTGCGCCCGCTCGGGCGGGCAGGCGCATCCGCCGGTCGGCCTCTGGCCCGTCGCGCTGCGGGCGGAACTGCGCGCCGCGCTGGAGGCCGGCGAGCGCAAGATCGACCGCTGGACCGCGCGCCACGGCTGCGTCCATGCCGACTGGCCGGACACCCCCTTCGACCCCTTCTTCAACGCCAACGCGCCCGAGGACCTCGCCACGGCCGAGCGCCTCCTCGCGCTGTTGCAAAGCCCGGGGCCCGTCGCCATAGAAAAGTGAAAATGCAAGGGGAGTGCCCGTCATGAAGGCCATTCTGATCGGTATCGGCATTGCCGCCATCGTCGCCGTCGGCGCCGCCTATGTTCTCGACACGCGCGTCCAGCGCTCAGCGGAGGTCGCCTTCACCACCAGCGGCGTCCGGCTGTAACAGGCGGGGACCGCGCCCGCGCCTCGGCGCTGCCGCGGCGCGGTCCCGCAGCCCGCGAGGGCGAGGCCGACTAGCGCGCCGGGACCCGGCCGCCGGAGGTCTCTCACCGGCTTTCCCCGGCACGGCATCCCCTGTGCGGCCGGTCAGGGCGCCGCTTGGCACGGGGACCCCCCGAGACCGGAGAGGAACCGGCCGACCGCAGCCTCGATCGCCGGGCCCGGGTCCGCGGGCGTCGGCAGGTGATAGATGAAGCGGCGGATGCCGATGTAGACGATGCCGCCATGGAGGTTCCACATGTCCTCCATGGACGGGGCGCGGCCGGTCGCCGCCGCGATCTCCGCCGCCATCGGCGCCAGCAGGCTCTCGCCGACATGGCCGAGGTAGCGCCGGTTCAGCGCATCCCCCGCGAGGCCCGCCCACATGAAGATGCGCATCCACTCATAGGTGAAGATCGCCGCCGTGTACTGGCGGTAGAAGCGGCAAAGCCGGTCGTGGATCGGCAGGCTGCGGTCGCGGATCTCCCCGATCCAGCGCGCATCGAGCCGGCCGAGATAGACGCGCTGGAACACCGCCTCGGTCAACTCGGCCTTGCTGGCGAAGTACTTGTAGAGCAGCGCCTGTGTGACGCCGGCGCGGCGGGCGAGTTCGCGCGTGGTGCCGGTGAAGCCGACCTCGGCGAACCAGGCGACCGCCGCGCACAGGATCTGTTCCCGCCGTTCCGCCGGGTCCAGGCGCCGTCGCGCGGGCGGAGTGCTTCCCTCCACGGCGGCCCCTCCTCCAATCACTGCCCTTGACACGATCCTGCCCTTCGTTGATCAAACGATCAACAACGCGCATCCGACAGAGGCGCGGCAAGGGAGACGTTCCGGATGAAGTGGCCGGCCATCGGCTATAGGCGGGCGGACAGCCTCGAGGACCTCTGGCGGATCCAGGCGGAGCACGGCGCCGCCGCGCAGGTGCTGGCAGGCGGACAGACCCTCCTCGCGACCCTGGCGTTCCGGCTTTCGGAGCCGAAACTGCTCGTGGACATCACGCGCATTGCAGCCCTCAGGGGCATTGCCGCCGGCGATGGCGTGCTGCGCATCGGCGCGCTGACGCGCCATGCGGAACTGGCGCGCGACCCGCTGGTGGCCCGGCACGCGCCGCTGCTGGCCGAGGCCGCGCCCCTCATCGCGCATCCGGCCATCCGCAACCGCGGCACCATCGGCGGCAGCCTCGCCTATGCCGACCCGGCGGCCGAACTGCCGGCCTGCGCGGTGGCGCTGGAGGCGACGATCATCGCGGCCTCGGCGCGCGGCGAGCGGCGGATCCCGGCGGCGGAGTTCTTCACCGGCCTGCTCGAGACGGCGCTCGCCCCGGGCGAGATCATCGCGGCGGTCGAGGTTCCCCAGGCGACACCTGCGACGCGCAGCGCCATCGTCGAGGTCGCCCGGCGGTCGGGCGATTACGCCATGGCCGGGCTCGCCCTGTGCCTGAAGATGGAGGGGCCGCGCGTGGCCGCGGCACGCCTCGTCTTCTTCGGCGTCGGCGCCGGGCCGGTCCTTGCGGCGGGCGCGGGGGCGGCGCTGGCCGGGCGGATCCTGAATGGCGCGGCGGTCGCGGCGGCTGAGGCGGCGCTGGCGCAGGACCTCGACCCGCCGGCCGACATGCACGGGCCGCCGGAGATGAAGCGGCACCTCGCGCGCGTGCTGGTCCAGCGCGCGCTGCAGCGGTTCCAGCCCGAGGGGGAGGCGGCGGCATGAGCGCGCGCGTGGACATCACCCTGACCGTGAACGGGGAGCGCGTGACCCGCAGCGTGGAGGCGCGGCGTCACCTGATCGACTTCCTGAGGCTCGACCTCGGCCTGACCGGATCCCATGCCGGCTGCGAGCACGGCGTCTGCGGCGCCTGCACGGTGCGCGTCGATGGCGAGATCGTGCGCGGATGCCTCGTCCTCGCCGCCTCGCTGGATGGGGCGGAGGTGACGACGATCGAGGGGCTGACGGACAGCGGCGAGGTCGCCGACCTGCAGGAGGCCTTCGTGCTGCGCAACGCCGCGCAGTGCGGCTTCTGCTCCCCCGGCATGGTGATGGCCGCGGCCGACATCCTGCGCCATCATCCGCAGGCGACGCGGGCGGAGATCCGGGAGCACCTCTCGGGCAACTACTGCCGCTGCACGGGCTACCAGGCGATCGTCGACGCGGTGGAGAGCACGCTGCGGGCACGGCGGGAGGGCGCGCGATGAACGAGATCCGGACCCCCGAGAGCATCGGCCTCTCGCGCGAGGACCTGCCGAACTCCTACATCGGCCGCTCGGTGCCGAGACCCAACGTGGCGAAGCTGGTCCAGGGGCGCGCGACCTATACCGACGACGTCGTGCTGCCGCGCATGCTGCACGCGGCCTTCCTGCGCAGCCCCCACGCGCATGCGCGCATCGTCGCGGTGGACGCCTCGGCGGCGATGCAGGTGCCCGGCGTGGTGCGCGTCTTCACCGGCCATGACATCGCCAAGGTCTGCGACCCCTGGGTGGCGGTGCTCGCGCATCTCAAGGGCATGAAGTCCGCACCGCAGCATCCGCTGCCGCTCGAGCGCGCCACCTGGCAGGGCGAGCCGGTCGTCGCCGTGGTCGCGGACAGCCGCGCCGCGGCCGAGGACGGCGTCGCCGCGCTCGCCGTCGAGTTCGAGCCCCTGCCCGCCCAGGTGGACATGGAGACGGCGCTCGCGCCCGGCGCGGTGGTGATCCACCCCGAACTCGGCGACAACCTGGTGTTCCAGCGCACCGCCGTGCAGGGCGACGTGGAGGCGGCCTTCGCCGCCGCCCACAAGGTGGTGGAGGCCACCTTCGTGACGGCGCGCCACACCGGCGTCACGCTCGAGCCGCGTTCGATCATCGCCGACTACAACCGCGCCGAGGACACGCTCACCGTCTACCATTCGACGCAGGCGCCGCACATGATGCAGGGCGTCTTCGCCAGGCATCTGCGGATGGAGGAAGGCCGGGTGCGCGTCATCTGCAAGGATGTCGGCGGCTCCTTCGGCATCAAGGTGCATGTCTATCCGGATGAGGTGGCGGTGGCCGCCATGTCGAGGATTCTCGGCCGGCCGGTGAAGTTCGTGGCCGACCGCTTCGAGTCCTTCTGCTCCGACATCCACGCCCGCGACCACCGGATCAAGGGGCGCATCGCGGTGGATGCCGAAGGCAAGATCCTCGGCTTTGACATCGACGACCTGACCGGCATCGGACCCTATTCGGTCTATCCGCGGACCTCGGCGATCGAGGGCAATCAGGTGGTCAACCTCTGCGGCGGCCCCTACGACTTCCCGAACTACCGCTGCACCACCACGGTCGTGCTGCAGAACAAGGTGCCGACCTGCCAGTACCGGGCGGTGGGGCACCCGATCGCGACCGCGGTGACGGAAGGGCTGGTGGACCTCGCCGCGCACGCGATCGGCATGGACCCGATCGAGATGCGCCGGCGGAACCTCGTGCGGGATGACGCCTATCCCTTCACCTCGCCCTCCGGCATGCGGTTCGAGGGCTTGTCGCACCACGCCTCGCTCGAGAAGCTGCTGCGGATGGTGCCTCTCGCGCGCATCCGCGCCGACCAGGAGGAACAGCGCAAGCGGGGCGTCCATCGCGGCCTCGGCTTCGCGGCGTTCATCGAGCTGACCAACGCCTCCCCCTTCATGTACGGCATCGGCGGCGCGCGCATCTCGGCCCAGGACGGGGCGACGGTGCGCATGGACCCCGACGGGTCGGTGGTGGTCGCCTCCGGCGTGACCGAGCAGGGGCAGGGGACGGAGGCGATCCTCGCGCAGATCGTCGCGCATGGCGTCGGCGTGCCGGTGGAGAAGGTGCGGGTGATCACCGGCGACACCCAGGTTACCCCTTATGGCGGCGGCACCTGGGCCTGCCGCGGCGCCGGCATCGGCGGCGAGGCCGCGCTGCAGTCGGCCCTGGCCCTCAAGGAGCAGATCCTGAGCGTCGCCGGCGCCCTGCTGCAGGCGAGTCCGGCGAGCCTCGACATCGCGATGGGCGAGGTGGTGGACAAGGCTTCCGGCACGCCGCGCATCAGCCTCTCCGAGATCGGGCGCATCGTCTATTTCCGGGGCGACACGCTGCCCCGGGACCTCGCGCGCGAATTCGTCCAGACGCGGCACTTCATCACCAAGGAGTATCCCTTCGCCTTCACCAACGGCATCCAGGCCTGCTGGGTGGAGGTGGATACCGCGACAGGCATGGTGAAGCTGCTGGAGCACTGGTGCGTCGAGGATTGCGGGCGCGTGATCAACCCCCTGCTGGTCGAGGAGCAGGTGCGCGGCGGCATCGTGCAGGGCCTGGGCGGCGCGCTCTACGAGCATTGCGTCTACGACGGCGAGGGCAACCTGCTGACCACCACCATGGCCGACTACCTGGTGCCCATGGCGGCCGAGATGCCCGAGATCCATGTCGGCCATGTCGAGACGCCGACGAAGGAGACCCTTCTCGGCGCCAAGGGTGCGGGAGAGGCGGGCACTGCCGGCGCGCCGGCCGCGCTGATGAACGCCATCAACGACGCGCTGCGGCCGCTGAACGCCGTCGTGACCGAAATGCCCTTCACCCCGGCGCGCATCCTGCGCGCGCTCGGCACCATCTGACACGACCCCTGGGAGGACACGCGAACATGAATATCCACCGCCGCAACCTGATCGCAGGCGCCTCCGCGCTGCCGCTCTTCGCCACCCGCGCGCAGGCGCAGAGCGCGCTCAACATCACCATCGCCTCCTCCCATCCGGTTGCGAACTTCTGGGTGGCGATGATGAAGAACGTGTTCCAGCCGGAGGTGGACAGGTTCCTTCGCGACAACGGCAACACCCACCGCATCAACTGGCGCGAGGCCTATGGCGGCACGCTGTACCGCTTCCAGGACACGATGGAGGCTGTGCGCGACAACATCACCGACATCGGCTTTGTCGGCACGCTGTGGGAAGGGAGCGCGATGCCGCTCCAGAACGTGACCTACTTCACGCCCTTCGCCACGGGTGACCACGGCGTCGTCGCCAACGCCTTCGAGCGGCTGAACGAGACGGTGCCGGCCATCCGCCAGAACTGGGAGGGGCTGAACATGATCCCGTTCACCTCCTACATCACCGACAGCTACCATCTCTGGACCACCTTCCCGATCCGGTCGGTGGACGACCTGCGCAACCGCAAGATCGCCGCCCCCGGCACCAGCGCGAACTGGCTGCAGGGCACGGGCGCGACACCGGTGGACGGCGCGCTGACCACCTACTACACCGACACCCAGACCGGCGTGATCGAGGGCGCGATGTCGTTCTTCGTCGGGATCCTGCCGACGCGGCTGTACGAGATCGCCAAATACATCACCAAGGTGGACATCGGCGCGATGTATGTCGGCGGGATCGCGGCCAACCTGCAGCGCTACAATCGCTGGCCGGAGGTCGTGCGGCGCGCCATGGTCGCCGCCGGCAAGGTCACCACCCAGAAGCACATCGAGGACGTCTCCCAGCGCATCGCCTCGGCCGAACGGGAGATGGTCGCGAAGGGCGCCATCGTCTCCACGCTGCCGGCCGCCGAGCGCCAGCGCTGGATCAACGGCCTGCCGAACATCGCCAAGACCTGGGTCGAAAGCTCCGGCCCCGCCGCGCCCGAGGTGCTGCGCGCCTACTTTGCCGCCATCCGCGCCGCC